>Ga0256837_1000309_pt1 | contig 42922 bp, 40 predicted proteins | sample 4562384metaG_FD_185976 | JGI IMG/M metagenome (GOLD analysis project Ga0256837, IMG submission 185976) | Hydrothermal vent microbial communities from Guaymas Basin, Mexico - 4561-384 | ecosystem: Environmental > Aquatic > Marine > Hydrothermal vents | place: Mexico: Guaymas Basin | collected... | reverse complement strand
CCGCCGCGTCTGAGTTCCCTTAAAATAACCTCTTTTATAAGGTTTTCATTCCATTCTTTTACAAACGTTTTGGTGGACTGTTTGCCTTTCGGGGCGCTCTCAAGGGTGGAAATTGATTTAACCTGTGAGAGTGCCATATTAAGCGTTCTCGGGATAGGGGTTGCGGACATATAAAGGGTATGGACGTTTTTGGATATTTCTTTTAGTTTTTCTTTCTGTCGGACTCCGAATTTGTGCTCTTCGTCTATTATTACAAGCCCTAAATTTTTATATTCAAGGTTCAGTCCCGCATGGGTTGAGATGGTTATGTCAATTTCTCCGGTTTTTACTTTTTCAATAATCTCTTTTTTTTCTTTACTTGAAGTAAATCTGTCGAGTTTTGCAATTTTGACGCCGGTATCTTTAAATCTTTCTTTAAAGCTTTCGAAATGTTGGTTTACAAGGATAGTCGTAGGAGCTATTACGGCTACCTGATAGCCTGAATTTGCCACAACGAAACTTGCAACCATTGCAACTTCGGTTTTACCGAATCCCACATCACCGCTTAGAAGTCTGTCCATGATTTTGATTTTAAAATCTTCAAGGATTTCGTTAATCGCTTTTGCCTGATCAGGAGTATGGATAAAAGGTGCTTTTTGAATAAATTCTTTAACACCTTCAAAATTAAGAGGTATAGGCTCGATTAGCTGACGCTGGGCCTGAAGTTTGATAATATCCGCCGCCATTGAGAGGATTTTTTCTTTTATTTTTTCGCGTTTTTTGGCAAATGAGCCTTTTCCGAGTTTATCGAGGGTCGGTATCACCCCTCCGGGGGCTATATATTTTTCAATTAAATTCAGGTTTTCAACAGGCAGTAAAAGTTTATCGTCGTTGGCATATAAAACCTCTGCATATTCCCCTATTTTTCCAAGTATTTCAACTTTTTTAAGGCCGTTGAATTTACCTATACCGTGTGCTTCGTGAACTACGAAATTGCCCTTTTTAATTTCGTCTAAAACCAGGTTTGTTTTTTTTCTTTTTTCAAATTCAGGAGGGTTTAGTGAGATGATATATTTATCGGGGCAGTGAATATTAATATGGGCGTCGCTTTTAATCCATTTAATTAGCGGGGTTCTTAATTTGACTTCTTCAAAAATATCCGCTTCTTTTAATAACACCTCGTTTTTTGCGACTATTTCAATATTTGCGTTTTTGTGTAGATTTAGAAATTCTTTAATGTTTTTGATATTCAAATCTTTGCATTTGCTGTTTGGGATAACGGGCGCTTTTTCAATTTCCGGGTTAAATTCTTTATGAAACTCCTTATATTCGGTAATTTCCTGCGTTAAGTCGTTTAAAAGCGTAAAATTACTTAAATATTCCCTCTCAAGATACCAGAATCCGAGTGAATAAAAATCTTTATAAAAAGCCGAAAATTCGCTTGAATTTATCTTTTCTAAAATCCGGTCGTATTCTTCTTTTTCAAGTGCTGCTATTGCCGGGATTATGGTAAAAGATTCAATTTCTTCAATACTTTTTTGATTCGTTTCTTCAAATGTTCTGATACTTTCAACCTCGGTATCAAAAAATGAAACCCTTATGGGCTTTTCATAATTTATAGGCCATATGTCGAATATGTCGCCTCTGAAGCTGACTTCTCCTTTTTCACTTACGATATCAACATGCTCGTATCCCCAAAGAATAAGTTTTTCTTTCATCTCATTGAGTTCAATATTGTCACCGAATTCTATTTTGATTGATTGATAATATCTTTTGTGAGGCAGTTTTTTTAGTATCGTAGTATATGGGGAAACAAAAAAGGTATTTTCATTATAAAATTTAAAAAGTGCGTTGTTAAGCTCAAATATTTCATTTCTGAAACTTCTTAAATCATCCCCGAGAGTCGTCCTTAAATCCGGAAAAATCACATATGGAACATCAAGATATTTAAATACTTCACCGCATAAATCGGCTTCTTTTTTTGTCGGAGCGATAATATTTGTATGTTTTTTTTGTAAAAATTCATAAACTTTTGCCTGCACCGTATCTCCTTAAAAATTCTTCTGCCACGCTGAAACTTCCGAATACAAGCATAGGTTTTTTAATTTCTTTAAACTCTTCTACTTTGATTCCTAAACTTTCAGCCGTTTTTTTGATTTTTTCAGGCTTTTCCATTCTTTCGTTATCCACTTTTATAAGGTAAAGTTTATTGATTTTGGATTTTAGTATATTTAGTATTTCTTTGTAATCTTTGTCCGAATAGGTGTTATAGACTAAATTGACTTTTTTGGGAAGCGTCCTTGCAATCGCCCTTGCCGCAAGGGGATTGTGTCCTACGTCTATCCACAAATCTTTTTCGATTTCCTGCATTCTTCCCGGAAGCGTCAAATCTTCTATATCTTTTATATCAAAAGGGATGTTTTCTTTTTTTAAAAAGCTCATTGCAAGTAAATAATTATCAAATAAAAATTCGGCGAATTTAAAATCTTTTTTTAGTTTTTCTATCTCGTTTTTTTCAAAAAACTCCAAATAATCATATATTTTTGCGTCAGGTTTGATTTTTTTTGCAATATCAATAATTCTCCATTCTTCATTCTCCATTCTCAATTTATTATGAATTTGTTTTCCTATTATCGCTTCTTTATCTATTGAATTAAGTTTTGTAGTTGCTATTTCTTCAATCGTGTTTCCTAAAAATGCCTGATGATCGTAATCTATTGTGGTGATGAGTGAGATTTTTTTTTCAAAAACGTTTGTTGCATCAAACTCACCGCCAAGCCCCGCTTCCATTATTGCATAATTGAGCCCCTCAAAAGCCAAAGTAGCAATGAGGGTTGTGTATTCAAAATAGCTTAGTGACTCGGATACCTCTTTTGGCAGGATGGATTGTAGTTTTTGATGGACTTTTTCAAGTTTTTCATCACTGATGTTTTCACCGTTTATCCAGATTCTTTCATTAAATTTGAGTATGTGGGGCGATGTGTAATGTCCTACGCTGTAACCTTTTTTTAAAAGGGTATGTGCTAAAAACCTGCCGGTTGAGCCTTTTCCGTTGGTGCCTATGATATGAATGACAGGGGAAAGATGAATTTTGTTTTTTATCAGGTTGTATGTAGTCGGCATTCTTTTTAAGTCTATTTTTTTATAAAAAAGAGGCTTTCGGTTTAGAAATTTAAAAACATCATATTTTTCATTCTCAATTCTCAATTCTTAATTCTCCATTATTATACGCATTTATCATCGGCACATACTTTATTTCTACCGCTTTTTTTGGCAACATAAAGTCTTTTGTCTGCAAGTTTTAATGTTTCTTCATCCGAATTTGTTTCATTTCTACTTGCAACTCCACCCGAAACCGTTACGTTAATTCTTGTGCTTTTATACATAAATTTTGTTTTTTGGATAATCTGTCTTAATTTTTCTGCAAATTTATACGCTCCTTCTTTGTCAGTGTTAGGAAGGATGGCAACAAACTCTTCTCCTCCGAAACGACCTATCATGTCTATATCCCTTGCATATCTTTTAAAAAGCAGTCCTAATGATTTTAATATTACATCTCCGGCATCATGCCCGTATGTATCGTTTATATTTTTGAAATGATCAATATCAAAAAAAACAACAGAATAGTTTGTGCCATGTCTTTTATAAGTTGACTCTTGTTTGTTAAGTTCGTCAATTACGGCTTTTTTATTGGCTATATTGGTTAAAAAGTCGGTTTTTACTTCTTTACTAAGCTGTTTAAGTTTTCCTTCCAGAAAATGAACTTTATCTCGTAACTGTTCTATTTCGGTATCTTCTTTTTTCATTTCTTCCGAAAAATGGTTAAGTTCCTTATCAATTGATGTTGCAATCGTTAAAAGTTTTTCTTTAATGGTTTCAAAATCTCCTTCATCTTTACGCCAGTTTTGAAGTTCAACTGTGATATTTTTGATCTCATTTGAAGAACCGTCCGTTTTTTCAAGAACCCTTAAAATTTTTATTGACAATCTTTCGGCTATCTGGTCAAGATCTTTTAATTTTCTTTTTAATTCGTCTTTGTCGAGTTTAATTCTCTTTTGCGTAAGTGTCTTTAAATCTTCTGAAAAAGCTTTGCTTAAAATAAATGAATTGTTTTCTTTTATTTGTTTTTTAAGTATTGCAATTTCATTACTCATAAACGGGGCGTAACTTGGGGTAAGAGTATAAATAAGCGCATCTACAAGATAATCAAGCTGAGGATTTTCATCAAACTTTTTAATTAAAGCGTTTATGATTTCCAAAGCGTCTTCACTGTTTATACCGGCAATGGAAGAAGCTTTTTTTACCACTGAATTATCAAATTCACTTAAAAAATCAAACCAATCTTTTCTTAGTTTGTCATATTCTTCTTTTTCCATATACGGTTTTATAAAATCCAAATGTTTCACAGCCAATGTTTTTGATTTTATTATAGGCAATACGGCAATTACGTCCAAAGCTCTTTTTGTATATAAAAACAGATTTTCCAAACTTTCTTTTTCTTTGCTTGCATCTTCGCGGTTAAGATAGTTAATTAAAAAAATAATCAGTTCGTCAAGACTTTTTATGTTGTAATTTTTCGCAATAAGTTGATATTTTTTATCAAGTTTTGCTAAATATTCTGCTATTTTATTGCAGTCTTTAACGATAACTTTTGCTTTTTTCGCTTCCTGACAAAATATTTTTTGATATTCATCAGGTGTAAATATATAACCGTTTTCTTTAAAATGTGCAAGTGTTTTTTTTGAAATTTCTTTAATTGTCATAATTAACTCCGTCTTTTGTTATTTCTGCTAGCAGTTTATTAAGCGCATTAATAGATGCTTTTTTATATGAGTCAAATTTGGCCTGATCATTTATAATGCTGTTTGCCGATACAGCAAAATCATAATTTCCGCTTACAGTATAATTGCGTGTTTTTTTATATTTATCTGTGATTACAGCTTTTAATGTTACCGCACTTCTATATAAAATAGGAAATCCGTTTTGATCATAATCAAGAGGCTCTAATGAAGATGAAGAAATTGAAAGATTAATTGTTGTATTGTAATTTTTATCTGACATATCAGCGCCGAAAACCGTATATACAGATTCATTTAAAGCATCTTTTAAAAAGGCGCTTTCTCTTGGATTTTTAGGATCAATTTGAACATTAGCCTGAATATTGTTTCCGATTATTTTTTTCTGATAATAACTGCTGGGTTTATAACCGCAACCGGATAAAGTGAAAAATGAAAAGTTAAAAATGAAAAGAAAAAAAAGAGTATTAAAGATTTTTTTCACATTTATCCTTTTATAACAATATTTACTATTCTTCCCGGGACAAAAATCTCTTTTATAATCTCTTTGCCGTCAATATATTTAGCCACGACTTCTTTTGCCTTAGTCAAAACCTCTTCTTTTTTTGCGTCCGCACTTACATTTATTTCTGCTCTTTTTTTTCCGTTTACGCTTACGGGATAATTGATTTCATCTTTTTTCAGGGCGTTTTGATCTATCTGCACAGGTTTAAAATTGTTTTTGGCAAACAGCTCTTCGCTTAGTTCGTGTGTTACATGCGGGATTATCGGCTCTAATACGTTTAAAATTATCCAGTATCCTTCTGTAAATACGTCTTTGTTGCTTATTTTATTAAGCGCGTTCAAAGCCTCCATGGCACTCGCTATAAGCGTATTGAAAGCAAATGTTTTTTCGTATGTTTCTTTACTTCTTTTTAGGGTTTCATATACCTTTCTTCTGGCTTCTTTTTCTTCTTTTGAAAGTTTTGACGCGTCTATTACGGGCAATGTATCCGTTTTATATACTTTTTCAGCATTAAGATAAAGTCTATTGATAAATCTGAAAGCCCCTTCTACCGCCGAATCGCTCCATTCAAGCTCCTGCTCGGGCGGAGCGGCGAAAAGCATAAAAAGTCTTGCCGTATCGGCTCCGTATTTGGCGACTATTTCATCAGGGTCTACCACATTTCCTTTGCTTTTACTCATTTTACTTCCGTCTTTAAGCACCATTCCCTGGGTTAAGAGTTTTTTAAAAGGCTCGTCCGTTTCCAGATATCCTAAATCTCTTAGGGCTTTTGTAAAAAATCTTGCATACAGCAAGTGCAAAATCGCATGTTCGATTCCTCCGATATACTGATCAACGGGTGCAAAATATTTTACATCTTCTTTTCTGAAAGGAACATCGGTATGTTTATGAAAATCAGTAGTAAATCTAAACTGATACCAGCTGCTTTGGACAAACGTATCCATAGTATCCGTTTCACGCTCGGCATCAGCACCGCATACCGGACATTTGGTATGTTTCCAGGTAGGGTGTTGTTCAAGCGGATTTCCGCTTCCTGTAATTTCAACATCCTCAGGAAGTGTTACAGGCAGGTTTTCTGGTTTCTCAGGAACAATCCCGCAGTTTGGACATTTAACAAAAGGAAGAGGTGCACCCCAGTATCTTTGGCGGCTGATTCCCCAGTCCCTTAATCTGTAATTAATTTCTTTATGTCCGATTCCTAGTTTTTCCATTTTTTTAATAATGGCTTCTTTTGCTTCGGTGTTTTTCATTCCGGTAAATTCACCGCTGTTTATTAACACACCTTCGCCTGTGTATGCTTCATTTTCATTAATTTCACCATCAATTGGTTTTATAACCCATTTTATAGGCAGGTTGAATTTGGTTGCAAACTCAAAATCCCTCTCGTCATGTGCAGGCACTGCCATTACGGCACCGCTTCCATATTCTACCAATACGAAATTCGCAAGCCATACGGGTACTTTCTCTCCGGTTAAAGGATGAACTACGTCGATTCCTAAATATACTCCGTCTTTGTCCATTGCCTGCCTGTCTTTTGGCAGTATGCTTCTTATATGTCGGACTTTTTCTTCCGTTTCTTTATCGAAAAGAGAGTTTTCAAGCATATAATCCACAATAGGATGCTCAGGCGCAAGGGCGGAATAGGTTACTCCGTAAATCGTATCCGGGCGTGTTGTAAATACTTCGTATCCGTCGAATTTATTGTTTAGTTTTTCTTTGCTTTCATTTGATAGACTGAATTTGAATTTAAGTCCCGTGGATTTTCCAATCCAGTTTTTCTGCATTGTAAGGACCCTGTCCGGCCAGTTGCCTTTCAGCTTCGTATCAATATCTTTAAGGAGTTCATCTGCGTATTTTGTAATTTTAATATACCATCCGGGAAGTTCTTTTATTTCAATCGGATTGTCGCATCTCCAGCAGCAACCGTCAATTACCTGTTCGTTTGCAAGGACGGTGTGACATGTTTCGCACCAGTTTACTTTTTGAGTTCTTCTTTCAAGTAGACCCGCTTCATACATTTTAATAATAAACTCCTGCTCCCATCGTGTATATTCCGGGTCGCTTGTTGCAAACTCCCTTTCTTTACTGAATGAAAGACCTAAATTTTTAAGCTCTTTTCTCATATAATCGATATTTTCGTAAGTCCATTTTTTAGGATGGGTTTTGTTTTTAATTGCAGCATTTTCAGCAGGCATACCGAAGCTGTCCCATCCGATAGGGTGTAAAACGTTAAAACCTTTTTTTCTGTAATATCTGGCAATAGCGTCACCTATTGAATAGTTTCTCACATGTCCCATATGAATTCTTCCGCTTGGATACGGAAACATTGAAAGTATATATTTTTTAGGTAAATTATAGTCGTCTTTCGGTTCAAATGCTTTTTCTTTTTCCCAGATTTCCTGCCATTTTTTTTCGATAATGTTTGGTTTGTATTCTCTCATTTACTACTCCCAGTCAGATTTTGTTTTTGCCAGTTCGATAAAACTTAAAATCAAAGTAACTATGTTTGCAATTACGGCACCTATAGCCATTGCGTATGCCGCGTCTAAATCGTTTTTTATTTCCAGGTAAATAAATGCCGGTATCAGATGTAAATCCGCAACCAGACTTGCAGCAAACAGCTCGGCGGCAAGTATGTTTTTAACACCGATTTTAAGAACGGTTGAAATTAAATTCAGGCTAAGAGCAATAAAAAGCGCTATTTTGTTGTTATCGTACAAAAAACCGGCTACACTTGTTAAACTCATAAGCTGAAAAAACACATAAATTACTTTACCCCAATCCATATCAGTTTCCTTTAAATTAAAAGTTAAAAGTGTAAAGTGAAAAGTTTAATTTCACTTTTAATTTTTCATTTTTCACTTTTATACCACTCCCCCTTGATACATCTGTCTCATTTTTTCTTTTTCTTTTTTCTTTTTTTCTTTTTCGGCAAGTCTTTTTCTGTAATCGTCTATTTTAAATCCAAGCCAGATAAGTAAAGGGGATGCAATAAAGATTGATGAATATGTCCCGACAATAATACCTACGAGCAGTGTAAAACTAAACGGCTTTATAATTTCCCCGCCGAACAGATAAAGCGTTAATACGACAAAAAATGTTGTCAGTGAAGTAAGCACCGTTCTGCTGAGTGTTTTTGATACGGCTTCGTTTATAAGTAGTGCCAAATCCCTGATTTTAGAATCCCTTACCTGCTCTCTGATTCTGTCAAACACTACTATTGTATCGTTTAGAGAATATCCCATAAGTGTAAGAATTGCCGCTAAAACATCAAGATTCACTTCCACATGGAAAAAGCTCACAGCCCCAAGTGAAATAATGGTATCGTGAAAAAGAGCCAAAACTGAAGCAACCGCAAAACGCCATTCAAACCTGAAAGCCACATATATCAAAATACCTATAATCGAAAAAATAAAAGCTTCAAACCCTTTTTCTTTAAGTTCGTTACCCACTTTTGAACCGACTATATCAACTCTTCTTATGTCTGTTTTACCAAGAGGTTTTAATACCTGTTCAATCTGATGCCCTATATCGTTTTGAACATTTGTAGATGCGTTTTGGACATTTAGTCTTATTAAAACTTCATCGGCATTTCCGAAAGTTGTTATGCTGGCACCTTTGAATTTGGTGGAAATAAGTTTTCTTATTTCGGCAATATCGGCTTTTTTGTCAAATTTAACCTGAACCTCGACCCCTCCGGCGAAGTCTATTCCCCAGTTGAATCCTTTGGTAAATATTGAAAAAAGACTGAATACTATCAAAATAAGAGAAACTGAAACAAACATGTTCCTTTTGCTCATCAAATCATATATTTTATTGTCTCTAAACAGTTCCATATTAAGCCTTCATTCCAAAAGATTTCAGTGTAATTTTTTTACCGCTCGCAAGCAAATATTCCCAAATTCCGTGTGTTCCGAGAATTGCGGTAAGCATACTTGCCATTATACCTATGGCCATAGTAACTGCGAAACCTTTTATTGTTCCCGTTCCGTATGCAAAAAGCGCTATTGCCGCAATTAATGTGGTAATATTTGCATCAAGAATTGCGCTCATGGCATTTGCATATCCGCCTTCAATTGCTGCTTTTATGGATTTGCCTTCTTTTATAAGCTCTCTGATACGCTCATTGATAATAACGTTTGCATCAACAGCCATACCGACGGTAAGAACTATACCGGCCATTCCCGGAAGTGTAAGTGTCGCGCCGAATATGGCCATAATGGCTATAATTAAAAACAGATTCACTATAAGAGCTATATCGGCTACAATTCCGGAAAGCCCGTAATACCAAGCCATAAATAACACAACTATTACAAATCCCGTTATTAATGCTATCATTGACTGTCTGATTGAGTCAGCACCCAGGCTTGCACCTACGCTTCTTTTTTCCAAAAGCACAACCGGAGCCGGAAGCGAACCGCTTCTAAGGGCAATCGCAAGAACATGTGCTTCTTCCGGACTTCCTACGGTAATCTGTCCGCTTCCTCCCCCTATTCTTTCCTGAATTACAGGAGCGGAATATACTTTATTGTCTACCACGATCGCAAGTCTTTTACCTACATTTTTACCGGTAAAATCTCCGAATATCTGAGCACCCTGCGAATTTAATGTAAAAAATATAGCCGGCTGGTTTGTTTTTTGTGTAAATCCGACAGTTGCATTGGTAATCATACTTCCGTCAAGCACCGGAGGTGTTTTTAAAAGATATTTTCTTTGCGGGTTGTTTTTATCCGAAAGCAGAACATCCGCATATTTTTCAGCGTCTTTTTGGGTAAGGGCTTTATGTTCTTCGTCCACCGCATAGAGTTCAAGGTGTGCCGATGTTGAAATCAGCTGTTGAACGCTGTGCTGTTCTTTTGGTGTTTTTATACCAGGAAGCTCCACAAGAATTTTATCTTTCCCCTGTTTTGTTACCGTAGGTTCGGCAAGGCCGAATGCGTCAAGTCTGCTTCTTATTGTCTGTATCGCCTGGTTTAAGGCGTCATCTTTTGTTTTAAGCACTTCCTGCGGCGTTAAAAACAGCGTATATTCAACAGAATCTTTATTAGGGACTTTTTTAACCTGAATACCTTTTATATTTTTAAGTTCATCATCAAGTTTCGTCTGGTCGTCTTTGTCTATAAGTTCAAATTTTATACTGTTTTTCCCGGTTTTAAGATTATCTATGAAAAGTTCTTTTTTGTCGGTTATGTATTTAATTGTAGATGCTGTTGTTTTGATTTTACTTTTAACGGCTTCTTCGCCTTTTACACCCAGAACTAAATACATACCGCCCTGCAAATCAAGTCCGAGATTTATTTTGGGATCTTTGTTGATGAAAGAAGGAATTGTAAAAACAATTCCGAAAATTGCTGCAAGTGTGAATATTACAAGTCTGTAATTAAGCTTTTTCATCATTCAGCTTTCTTGCTACGGCACTTTTGTCAAGTTTTACTTCAACGTTATCGTTAATTTTTACTTTTAAAAATTCAGGTTCGTTTTTTACAACTTCGGCAATAATTCCGCCTGTTGTAATGATTTTATCACCCTTTTTAAGCTCTTCTACCATCTGTTTGTGTTTTTTTGCCTGTCTTTGTTGTGGTAAAATTACAAGAAAATAAAAAATAGCAAATAAAATAATAAGAGGTAAAAGTGATGCAAGTAAAGAAGGTTGCCCTCCTGCCGGTGCTGCTGCGTATAAGAAATTCATGTTCGTCCTTTTTTAAAAAGAATTTTAACACAAATTCTTTAAAACTCGCAATTTTTTTTTCGTTACCGATATATCTTAATCAAATTATGATGAATTATGAACTGGAAGTTAATTTCTGGAATAAAACAGTATTTACGTTTTTTATGCTTTTATCGTTTTTTATGTTTTTTCACATAAAACACAAATGGTTTGGAACCGGGTTTTTTACAGGGCTTTTTTGGTTTTGGTGGATCGGGCTTAGTTTCAGATATTATGATTTGAAATGGATGATTCCGGCTGTGGATATTTTAATAGCTGTTTTTTACGGTTTGCTGTTTTATATAATAGGAAAAATTTACGATTTTCTGCAAAACAAAAACATATATGCGGCGAAACTGTTTTTGGTTCTTTTTTTTACATTCGGTTTTGATTTTGTATCGCCTTTTACGTTTGACTGGCTCAAACCGGAAGTTTTGTTTGTAAATTCTGTTTTTTTTGTTTCAAAACCCGTATTAACACTTGTTTTTTTGGGTATAGCGTTTTATAAAGAACTCAGATGGTTTTCCCTGATTTTGTTTATATTGGCACTATTGCCAAAAGCCGATTTTCCAAAAGCTCCCAATCTGAATATTTACCTTGTTTCCACCGATATACCGGAAAACAAAAAATGGGACAGCAGTTATATCCCTACTGAAATACGTAATAATTTCGAACTTATCAAAAAAGCCGTCAATGAAAAAAAAGATGTGATAATCTTCCCTGAATCCGCATTTCCACTGTTTTTAAACAGATACCCTAATCTGATTTTAAAACTTAAAAAGATGTCTTACAAAATAACCGTAATTACGGGCGCTTTGCATCTGAAAGGGGCAAAATATTATAATTCTTCATATGTTTTTGAAAAGGGCGAAATGCAGATTGTTGACAAACATCTTCTTGTGCCGTTTGGAGAATATATTCCTCTGCCTTTTTTTCAAAAAGAGATTAATAAAATATTTTTCGGCGGAGCAAGTGATTATACCACGGCTGAAAATTTTAAAACGTTTAAAATATCAAAATATAAATTTATTAACGCAATATGCTACGAATCAACAGTGGAAGATTTATATAAATTAAAACCTTCGTATGTGGTTGCGTTGAGTAATGACGCATGGTTTATTCCGTCTGTTGAGCCGTCATTGCAACAGATGCTTGTAAAAGTATATGCGGAAAAATACGGAAAAATTGTTTATCACAGCATAAACGGAGTCAAATCATATATTATAAATCAACCATCAACTATCAACCATTATCCCCTAAAAACTGGCTCCGATACTAAATTCAAATCTTTGTAAATCGTCTTTCTCTTCACTTTTAATAGGCCATGCCCACACAAAACTAAGAGGGCCCATAGGGGTAATCCAGTCTATTGAAACACCGTAAGAGCTTCTCGTAATATCCAAACCGTCTTCGCCTACGGCTCCGTAATCTATAAACCCGCTCATCCACACTTTGCTTTTTAAACTAAGAGGTGTTGATATTTCAGGACCAGTTATAAATTTGTATTTACCCCCTATTTTATTTCCTTCATCGTCAAGAGGTGAAATAGAATATGAGCTGAATCCCCGGACACTTCTCATACCTCCAAGGTAAAATTTTTCATTTATAGGAAGATAACCGTTGCTTTTTATAACTCCGAATAGTGCTTTGTATTTTAATACGGCAAATGTCTGATATGTTTTATCAAGCAAAGGATAAAAATATTTATATGACAAAAGGGATTTTATATATTTTTCATCTCCGCCCAATCCTGCAAAAACAACACTTGCAGAAGCTTTTTGTCCCGTGGTGGGAAAATAATAATTATCTGTATTGTTAAATCCTACTGATGTTGAAATATAGCTTTTTACACTCTCAGGCATAATGTATTCTGTGGTGCTGTAATCGCTAAGTTTTGTTCTTGTATAACCGTATGTAATATTCGCTCCTACGTTTCTTGAAAGTTTTTTACCTATTCCGGCTGTAAAACCTTTTTGCTTGGACGTATATGAAATACCTTTAAAATCAGTATTAAATATAGATGTGTTAAATGAATATAGAGAATCAAACACCCTTGGATTATATAGGGAAACTTTATATGTTTTACTTACACTGGAATAATCCATAGACGCACTTAAACTCTGTCCGCTACCAAATACGTTTTTTTCAGAAATGGAAAAATTTACACCCAGTTTTGTATAGCTTCCGTAACTGATACCGGCTTTTAGAGAACCGCTTAAACCTTCCTTTACATTAATTATTAAATCTATCTGATTTGCAGAAACTTTTTTTTCCTGAATATCTACATCTTCCAGATAACCGCTTCTTTGGAGGGAGTTTTTTGAATCGGTAAGATTTTGATATGAATATTTGTCTCCCGGAGAAAGGTAAACGCTTCTTCTTACAACCCTGTCAAGGGTTTTGTTGTTTCCGTTAATAATAACATTTCTAATGTATACAATTTCTCCCGGAATAACTTTATATGTTATGTAAGCGTTTGAGCCTTCTTTTTTTATTTCAGGATATACTTTGGCATATGCGTAACCTTCATTCGCAAATGCATGCTGAATATTTTTCAAATCTTCCCTAAGAGCGGAAACATTAAAATATTTGTCCGCTTTTAAATTAAGTTCGGGAAGTTTTACTTTTATTGTTTTAGGATAGTCAACCGAAACTTTTTTTACAATATATCTAATCCCTTCATGTATTTGATAATCAATACTTGCCGTAAAATTGTCAAAATTTGATTTGGCTATAGGATCGCTTATTTTTGCATCCATAAAACCCAGATTTAAATAATAATTTTGTAGCGTGTTTTTGTCTGATATAATTTTATAAATATTAAATTTACCGCTATTTGTAAAAGGCAATACGCTCCAAAAAGTTCTGGGTCTGTTTTCCACCTGGTCCAGCAGGTCGTCTTTTGAAATCTGTTTTGCCCCGTAAAAATTAACTTTTTTTATAATCAGATGCTCCCCTCTTTTTATAGCTATGTTAAGTTTAAGGGTTGTAGGTGTGATGTTTGTTGTGGTTATATTTACTATTGTGTTAAAATAGCCTTTCGAAAGATAATATGCTTTTATAAACGCTTTCAAATCATCAAGTTTTTGCTGCGAATATATTTCACCTTTGTTGGGAAGATAGTTTTTTTCTTTTAAGAGTTTTTTAAGATCTTCTGATAAATTTCCGAAATCAATATATAAAATTGTGGGTTTTTCAATACATTTAAAAATTAAATTATTATCTTTTTTTACCGCTTTTATTGTTTGAAAATATCCTGTTTTATATAATGCCTTTATACTTTCATCAATTTTTTTTAAATCAAAACCGTCTGCGGTATTTATTTTTATAATACTGTTTGCAGTAACGGGAGAAATATGTATAAGACCTTCATATTTTATTGTGTTTATATCTGCAAATAGCAATAACGGAAATAACATTAAAAATTTTTTCATAATGCCCCTTATTTAAATGATAACGGAAATTATACCAAAATAAGACATAAAGAGAATGAACGGAATAAAAATTAGTCGGAGTGTTTACAGTTCCGATATTTTGCTTCACATTTTTATATTTTTTAAGAGCATACAATTACGAAACTGTCAGTTAAATTGCCAGTAAAAATCCACACAAAAAGACTGACATATATTTTTTTTGTTTTTAAACCAGATTGTTTAAATTAAGAAATGGAGTTAAGTCTAATACATTCAGTGTCAGACACTGTTATTGTTAATTAAATGGCGGAGCCGACGGGACTCGAACCCGCGACCTCCGGCGTGACAGGCCGGCATTCTAACCAGCTAAACTACGGCTCCTCATTTAATGGTGGTCGCTGCAGGGCTCGAACCTGCGACCCTCAGCTTGTAAGGCTGATGCTCTCCCAGCTGAGCTAAGCGACCGGTCTAGGATTTAATGGCGTCCCCTAGGGGATTTGAACCCCTGTCGCCGCCGTGAAAGGGCGGTGTCCTAGACCCCTAGACGAAGGGGACAGTGGTGACCCGTGTTGGATTCGAACCAACGGCCCTCTGCTTAAAAGGCAGATGCTCTACCGGCTGAGCTAACGGGTCAGCGTTTTGTCACAATTTGTTATTGTGGACTGAAATTATACGCAATAAGTTTTTTGATGTCAAGGAATTTATGGAAGAAAATAGAGAAAATTATTTTTTAATAAGTGTTTTTATTATTTTAATGATTTCCTTTTTGTTTATTTTGTTTTTTTTGCCGTTATATATGTTTTCTTCAAGCTTTTCAAGTATTGTTTCGATATCGCTGTTGTATGAAAATTCAAGAAGAAGGTTAAACAGTTCTTTTTCATCGGCTTTTTTTATTTTTCTGAAAATGTCATGATTGGGAAATTTCATTTTCATAAGATAAGTGATAAGAACTCCCAAAATTACACCGGCTGTAAATATTAAAGCCAAAAGAGCATAGTTTGTTTTTGATTTATAAACAATTCTGGGCTTGATTTCAGTCTGTGCGGTTTGAGGCTTTTTGTCTGTTTTGCCGTTATTGTGTATCACTATATACAGACTGTTTGTTTTGACCGTTTTGAGTGTTTTGTCAAAAGATTTGAATTCGACAGGCGATACTGTGATGTCTTGATTAGAAATAATTGTAAATTCCTTGGTATATGTTCCGCAGAGTTTACCATTTTTTAAGTAAGTTTTAATTACAGGCGTGTTTTCATAAACAGTGGCGTTTTGAAGGTTGAGTTTAAAATCGCTCAAATCATAAAAATCTCCGCATCCTTTGATATTGAGGCTGACTTTTACGGGTGTATTTGCATCCGCTTGTGTTTTGGAAGCGGTAAATTTTGCCGTAAAATCTCCAAACACCGAATTTTTAGGTATTGCTGAAACATTCAGGTTGATTTCGTTGGAAAATATATTGATATACTTTAACGAAGATGTAATCATATTAAAAAACGGATCGTTAACGGGTGAGCGGGTAAGGTATCCTATTTTTCCGAGGATAGGTCCGATGTTATAATTTCCGGCTTTTTGCGGAATAAGCAAAAAAGTGTATTCGGTAACATTGAAATTTTTTTCTTTATAATTTTTTTTCGAAAGCTGTTTTGTGAAAAAATCGTTAAAATTCGGTTTTTGTATTTCAACGCTTTGAGGGTTTGTGTTTTCTTTTTGGTAAAACTTTATTTTAAAAACAATAGGTTCGCCTATGTGAATATTTTTTTTATTTACGTCCAGTTCTATCTTAAAATCGCTGTTTTGTGTCTGGGAAGGTTTTTTGACTGTTATTTGAATCTGTTTTGTAGTATATGTCTTAGATCCGGTTTTTATGCTGTATGAGGGAATTGTTACGCTTTTTGTCGGAAAGAATATATAGCTTTTTGATATGCTTTGCTGCATATTGCCGTTTAAAACGGTAATGTTTGTAGTAACGGCACTGCCCTGAACCGGAAATCCTCCGATGCTTTGAATTTTGGGAAACTGTATTCCACCTCCTGTCGCTTCAATGGTAAAAACCACTTCTTCACCCGGATAAACGATTGTTTTGTTTACATGCACTTTTACAAATGCAAACAAAAACAGAGGTAAAATCAATAACAGTTTTTTCATTATTCGCCTTTTATTGGAATTAGTAATGTGTTGAAATTAAGGTTTTTCAGTTTTTTCTGGAAATACTGCATTCTTATGTCACTTGTATTTGTTTCTTTTGTTTTTGCAAATTTTTCTTTTTTTATTTCCTTATTATACGGTTTTTTGTTTTTTTTCGTTTTTGTCTGTTCATTTTGCTGTTTTTGTCTGTCTGTTTTTTTATCTTTTTTATTATTTTTCTTTTGTCCGGATTTTTTGCTGTTTTGTCCTTTTTGATTTTGCTTTTTATTGTTTTTGGTGCTGTTTTTCTTATTGTTCTTTTTTTTGTTTTTTTTGTTTTTTTTATTTTGTTTTTTGTTCTGTTTGTTGTTTTTTTTCTGCTGTTTTTTTTGTTTCAAAAGTTTTTCTATCAGTTTGAGATTATATTCGGCGTCTTTGTCTTTTTTGATTTTCAGGGCTTTTTTATATGAGTGCAATGCTTTTTCGTATTGATGATCCAAAGCATAAGCATTGCCGAGATTATAAAATTTTTGAAATTGTAAATCTTTTTTGTTAATTTTATTATAAAGCGAAATCGCCTGTTTGTATCTGCCGGCTTTATAGTAAGAATTTGCGGCGTTGTATATGGCTTTTTGGGAGTTTATTTTTCCATATTCCCTTGCCGCTTGCAGATACTGGCCGTTTTTATACAGTGTGTCGGCTTTTTTTATTGTAAAAAAATCAAACGCAAACAGATTCAGCGCACACAAAAGCAGAAATAACGTTTTTTTCATTTAATCCTCCTGAGCGGGAAAAACAGCACAAAGAGAAATATCAGAATTCCAAGTCCCATCGGATAATAAAAAAGCTCTGTGCGGTTTTTAATTTTGATGTCTTTTTGTTTTGTTTTATTCAGCTCTTTTGCAAGGGCTTTTACCGATTCGTTTGAATATTCCGCATTAAAAACCATTGGTATGTGCGTTTTAGTTTTGGAGCAAAGATAATAGTATATATTTTTGCCCGTAGTATCTATATGATATGTAAAAAGCACTGTTTTAGAATCTTTGCTAAACTTCTGCGCCGCTTTTATTACACTCGGAATATCGCTTGTTGCAGAGCGTTTCAATTCTTTTATATCCGTGTGGTTCAACAGATAGACAAGGGATTCGTAATCACTGCTCGGAGGCGAAACGAGATAAGAGTTTTTATCAAACAGTATTAAAGCCGTGCTTTGTGCGTTTAGGTAAGTCAGAAGCTCTTTGATTTTCTTTTTGGCAAATTCAAATCTGTCCGGGTAAAAATCATTTTTGTCCATTTCTTTACTTATATCAAGAGCTATTATTATATTCTGTGCCGGAGCTTTAACGGTTGTAACACCGTTATTGACAACAGGACGGACAAGTGCTGTTATAAAAAGCAGATACGACACACACAGCAGTAAAAATTTTGTTTTTTTAGGTATTTTTCCTTTGATTATAAGTTTCTTTGCGTTCTGTTTCGAAAACGGAAGTGCTTTTTGGCGGAGAAAAAACACCGCAGGAAGCACCAAAAGTCCTAAAAAATAAACCGGGCTTAAAAATTCCATATGTTTTTCCTGTATTGAAATAGATAAAACAAAAACAAAATCAGCGCAATCAAAAGAGGATACTGATAATAATATTTTTTCAATATTTTTATGTTTGATTTTATATTTGATTTTGTCAGTCTGTCAATGTCGTTGAAAACATTTTTCAAATCACTCAGACTTCCCGCCATATAAAATTTACCTCCGGTTTTCTGCGCTATTGTTTTCAACACATTCACATCCGCATCTCCCCCTATTCCTATTGAATAGACTTTAATGTTTTCTTTTTTCAGTTTTTTAAGTGTAACGTCAAGAGGCGTGATGCTTGCGTTGTCCATACCGTCTGTAAGCAGTATGATTATTTTTTGTCCGTTTGCGTTTTTGAACAGATTGGATGAAAGAAAAAGAGCATCGTAAACGGCGGTTTTTCTTCCGGCTATGGCTACGTAAATTCTTTGGAGTATACTTTTGAATGTTTTTTTGTCAAATGTAAGAGGCGAGGCGATATAGGCTATGTTTCCGAAAACAACAAGCCCCAGCGCGTCGTTTTTGCGTTTTTGGGCAAATTCCAGACTTACGGATTTTGCGGCGTCGATTTTGTTAAATTCGGCCATAGAACCGCTGGTGTCAAGGTCAATCACTATATTGTATCCTTTTTTAAAGGTATCTGTAATTATCGTTCTTGTTACGGGAGAGCTTAACGATACGCTTAAAAGCAGAATTATTAAAAATTCCAAAACCGAAAACCTGTTTTTACTTTTTGTAAAAATATCGGTATTTGGAAATATAATACGGTCGTCCTGCGGGGAAAACATAAGCTTTAAAACAACGTATGCCGGAGGTATCAGGAGAAATACTGGGTATTCCAGGCTCATTTCAGTCCTTCTGTGAATTTTTGTATTTTTTCAACTGTTTTTTTATCCAGGGCTTCAACGTGCGGCCTGTATTTATATTTTTCGAGTTCTTTTTCGATTTCAAGGTAAAAACCCCTGTTTTCGTCATTGATAAAAAATCTGGCATATTCGCAGAACTCATAGGCTGTTTTTTTGGAATTGCTAAAATCGAGTTTTTTCAGTTTTGCAAGATACGGGTTTTGTTTTTTGCGTTTAAGCATTCTGAAAACAATAAACCCGACAAGTAAAAAAGCCGCGATTACAGCAAATACGAATATATAAAAACTATAATCCGTAATATGTTCGTTGGGCTTGATATCTTTTAACTGTTTTAATAAATCCATAACCTACCTTAACAGTTTTATAAGTTTATACACCGGCTCTTCGTCTGTGTATATTTTTACAAAAGGAATTTTGTGCTTTTTGCAGTGCCGTGCAAAAGCGGTGTCGTTTTGGCTTATCTGTTTTTTTAATTTCGATACAGCCGCTTTGGAAAAATTTACATTTACCGTATTGAGCGTCACAGGATCGACAATTTCGGTGTTGCCTTGAAATTTCGGGTTTTCTTCGAATCTGTCCCTTATGATAACGGCGTAGGTTTCGTGTTTTAACACAGACAAATCAACAGGCTTAAAAAAGTCCCCTATGACAAAAAGGATTGATTTTTTAAAACTGTTTAAAAATTCTATGTCCCGCTGGGTGTAATCTTCTTGCAGGTATTTAGTGTTAAGGGCATAATCCGCAAAGGCGTAAACGCTTTTTGTATTTTTTGAGGGTTTGAATATTTTTTTGGTTTTGCCAATAAACACGGGCTGAACCCTGTTGTCTTCATTCATGGCGGCAAATGAAAGCATAGATATAACCTGTGCACAAAGCTCACTTTTGAACATAACTGAACCAAAATGCAGTGATCCGGATTTTAACACGGCTATGATAATTCTAAGCTCTCTTTCTTCATCGTATTCTTTTACAAGCGGTTTTTGTATCTTTGCTGAAATTTTCCAGTCTATTTTTTTGGAGTCTTCTCCGTAAACATATTCCCTGAATTCCTTAAAATCAAGGCCGCTCCCTTTGAATTTGGAAAGATTTCTGCCTATTAACGCCCCGAAAATTTTCTTTTTTGTTTTTATTACCAGTGATTTTGTTTTCATGGAACCGGTATAGCCTTAACAATATCGTTTATTATCTCTTCTGTGTCGATTTCTTCTATTTCGGCTTTGTAATTCAGAATAATTCTGTGTCTTAACACATCTTTTGCCACTTTTACAATATCGAGCGGTGTTACGTATTCTTTGTTTTGAATCATCGCATATGCCTTTGAGCAGTTATACATGGCTATTGTCGCTCTCGGACTTGCCCCGAATTCTATAAATTCGGCCGTTTCTATGCCGTAGTTTTCAGGCTCTCTGGTTGCATGGACTATTTTTGCTATATATTTCAGAAGCTCTTCATCCATATGAATGTTTTTTAGCTCTTTTTGCAGCGTTAAAATATCTTCAAGCTCAGCAACCTGGCTTATTTCGGCGTCTGTCTGGGATTTGACTATGAGTATTTCCTCTTCGAGGGTATTGTATGTTACGTTTATTTTCATAATAAACCTGTCAAGCTGTGCTTCCGGAAGAGGATATGTTCCTTCCTGTTCTATCGGGTTTTGTGTGGCTATTACCAGAAAAGGGGCTGAAAGTTTGAATGTTTCGTTTGCGATTGTAAGCTGTTTTTCCTGCATAACTTCCAAAAGAGCACTCTGGACTTTTGCCGGTGCCCTGTTAATTTCATCGGCAAGTAAAAGATTGGTAAAAACAGGACCTTTTTTTATTTCAAATTCATTTGTTTTGGGGTTGTATATTTCTATACCCGTTATATCGCTTGGAAGCAGATCAGGCGTAAACTGCACTCTTTTGAAATCCAATCCCACTGTTTTTGCCAGGCTTAAAACACTTTTTGTTTTTGCAATCCCAGGCACACCTTCAACCAGCAGATGCCCGCCTGTAATCAGTGCTATAAGCATGGAATCTATAAGATGTTCGTGTCCTATGATGGATTTGGAAATTTCATTTTTAATGTTTTGTATTACTGACATGGCCAAACCTCTTTTTTTAGAGTTATGATACACAATATCGGTTAAATCTAGGTTAAGAGGGTGAAAGAAGGTGAAAGTGTGAAAGCGGTGTTTCAAGTGTTCAGTTACAGTTCACAGTGCTCAGTATTGTCCGGTGTCTGACTTCAACAACCTCAATAACCAATATGCCGATATCCGTTACTCAAACAAATATCTGTTTTGATATAATAAAAAATAAGAAAGTAGTAATATGAAAATACTTGTTTTCAGCACAAAAAGAGAAATAAGAGAGTTTTTGAAAAACAAAGAAGACTCTTTTTTACCAAAAATAATAACTATCGGAGAGTTTCTGGATAAAAGTATAACAGTAAAAGGAAAAATAGCTGTTGATACTGATCTAAAAAAAATATATCTTTATAAAGCCATACAAAACCTGAACATTGAAAAGCTGGGATTTGGAAAGGATTTTTTGAGTTTTTTTAAAAACAGTGAATTTGTGCTTTCGTTTTTTAATGAGATTTACCTCGAAAAAAGTTCAATAGAGGCAATAGAGCTTTCCGATACATATCTGGAATATGAGGAGCATCTGGATTTACTGAAAACATATACCGTGAATATAAAAAATCTCTTGAAGAAGACCGGCTTTACGACAGAGCCGTTACAGACGGATATGATATAAATAACGCTTTTTTTGAGAATATAGACGAAGTTGAAATCAATTTAAGCGGTTATCTGCCGAAAATGGATTTGGAAATCCTGAAAAAAATACCCGTAAAAGTTATTGTTCGTTTCAGGGTAAACAAATACAATAAAAAAACTTATAGAAAAAATGTTCGGGGAGTTTAAATACGGAGAATACAGATACGATTTGCACGGCGGAAATGTTCTTGAATATAAAAAACTTCCGGAAAAAAGTAAAGTTATTGTCGAAAATTTTTCAAACAGAATCAATCAGGTTTCTTTTGTTTTCGCTTCTCTTGAAGAAATGATAAACGAAGGGATAAAGCCTGAAAATATTGTGGTTATACTGCCCGATGAAACATTCAGCGAATACCTGAAACTTCTTGATATTCACAACAATCTCAATTTTGCCATGGGCAAAAGCTTTGTTTATTCCGATATATACATAATGTTGGAGGCTCTTTTCAAATACATAAGTGAAAAAGATGAGACAGCTTATTTAAAAATAAAAAACAAAACGGATGAATTTGAAAAAACAGAAGGTTTAAAAGGTCTGCTCGATTTTATTTTGAAACATGCAAACATAAAAGAAAGAAAAATTCTTGATGAGGAGATATATAAAATTTCAAGGCTGAAAGAGCTTGAAAAATATTCCAAAGAAGAGATTTTGCATTTTCTGCTTGAAAGATTTAAAGGGCTCGTTTTTGATGATGTCAGAGGAGGAAAAATAACGGTTATGGGTGTGCTTGAAAGCAGGGGAATGAGTTTTGACGGTGCCGTCATTGTGGATTTTAACGATGATTATGTCCCCAATGTGAACGATAAAGATTTCTTTTTGAACTCTGAAATAAGAAAAAAGGCAAAACTTCCGACAAGAAAAGACAAAGAAGCTTTGCAAAAAAATTATTATTACAATATTTTGCTAAACGCCAGAAAAACAAAAATATCATATGTAAAAAATGAAGAAAAAGAACCGAGCAGGTTTTTGTATGAGCTCGGACTTGATTTCGGGGAAAATAGGGACAGATATTATGAAGATGTTTTGTATAAAACCTCAAAGGCTTCTTTTTATAAATACAAAGAGCTGTTTGAACTACCGCATACACTGACTCCGACAAAACTAAAAGTCCTGCTTGAATGTCCTTTAAAATACTATTTTTCTTATGTGCTTAATATAAAAAACGATGATAAAAAAGAGTATTTCGGCAGTAAATTTCACACAGTTTTGCAAAACGTTTTGAAAAGTATGCCTAAAAGCCGGGAAGATTATTTTAATAAAATCATGCAGGAACTTTTAAAAAATACCTCCAAAAAGAATACTTTGAAATAAAATCCAGATGGGAGGAAAAAATCAGAAAATTTGCTTTCAGGGATTTTGACGAGCTTAACGGAAAGATTTTACTTGAAACCGCTCTTCCTGAAAAAAAATATAAAAATTTTATTTTAAAAGCAAGAGCGGACAGAGTTATAGGAAACAGGATATACGATTATAAAACTTCTTCCGGCAAAGATTACCTCAAAGACTTAACCCAGGCGGAATTTTATAAATATCTGATGCCCGAAGCCGAGATTTATTTCTGGAATATAAACGATGACACTCCTAAACTTATCAAGGTTGACCCGGATATTAAAAAACTGGAAGAAAAAATAGATTCAATAAACAATGCTACAAAAAGAAGCGAAGAAAAGAAAATGTGTAAATTCTGCGAATATGCCTTTGCGTGTTTACACCTTGAATTTTGATACTTCTTTTTGAAGTTTTTTAAATGTGGTTTTAAGTATATCCGTAATTTTGGAAATAGAATTTGCTATATTTACGTTCTGGGCGGAAATGTCCGCAAGTTTTTCTGTATGGCTGGTAAGCTGTATGGCTTTGTCTGTCATAGCTTTTACATTTTCGGCGGCATCTTTTGCGTAGACAACATTGCTTTTGTTCATTTCCAGAATATTTTCAAGCTGTGAGGTTGTTTCCGTTGTATGGTCTGCTAAGAAATTCATTTTTTCAGAATTTATGTTTATCTCGTTTGATGTTGAGGTGATTGTCCGGGTGATATTTTTGATAATCGTTTCTATGCTTACCAAAGATTCTCCGCTCTCTTCCGCAAGTTTACGGATTTCATCCGCTACAACCGCAAACCCTCTTCCGTGTTTTCCCGCCCTTGCGGCTTCAATTGCGGCATTCAGGGCAAGAAGCTCTGTCTGTTCTGTTATGCCGGATATTATTTTAAGAACATTTTTAATTTCTTCTGTTTGGGAATTGAGGTTCGTTAAAAGAGTGTTTAACTCTTGTTCTTTTGAATTTATAAGGTTTATTTCGTCTGTTGTGCGGATTAAAGATTTACTGAACGTTTCCAAAAACTCCGCCGTTTTTATCAGGGTGTCGGTGGTGGATGTTACTGATTTCTCAGTATTTTCCAGGTGTTTTGCAAGTGAATCTGAAATTTTGCATATTTCTTCGGCTTCCGTGTCTGTCTGGTGAATTGTGCTTTTGAGTTCAGATACTATGTTTTCAAGCTCTCTGGTGTTTCCTACAATAGCCGTGCTGGAATTTTTAATATCCACAATAACCTCTCTTACGTTTGAAACGAATTTATTTATAAAATCAGCCGCTAACTTGATTTCATTTTCCTGTTTAATCTGTATCTGTTTTGTTAAGTCTCCGTCGCCTTCGCTTAGTTCTTTTGAAATTAAAATATATTCCTGAATGGGGGATATTACATAATATTTCAGCAGATAATAAGCCGAAAACTGTATAACTATCGCAACTATGAGATGTTCAAAGGCTGTCGATAAAAACTCTTCCGGTGTTGAAAAATATGTATATAACAGCAGAATAAAACTTGTCAAGATATTTATTGCCAGCAGTTTTACATTAAAATCTTTAATTATCGAATGCATTTTTTTCCTTTTAAATAAATGTAATGTGAATTTGTATTTTAGCAAAAAAACAATAGTTTTGATATAATTTCATCAGTAAGTGTCTGGCACCTGGAAAATAAGGAAGGTAAAAAAGGGAAAAGCTGATATAAAAACGTGCAAATTTGAAGATATTTTAGAAAAACATAAACAAAAGGAGAAAAAATGGCAAGAAAACCGAGAGTAAACGATCCCGGGTTTTATCATATAGTAAACAGAGGAGTAAACGGAACTGAAATATTTAACGAAAAAGAAGATTTTTTTAAATTTATGGAACTGATGCTGAAAACAAAATATGATTATAAAGTGATTTTTCACGCATTTGCAATACTTCCGAATCATTACCATATTTTACTTGAAACCACGCTTTCAAATTTAAGCGAAGCTATGAGGTTTTTGAATTCCGCATATGCGGCATGGTATAACTATAAAAGCGGAAGAGTGGGACATTTATGGAGAGGCAGGTTTGAAAGTTATATGATGTTTGATAACGCCCACAGCTGGAAAGTAATAAAATATATAGAAAGAAATCCTTTGGCACTTGCTCTCACGGACAACATTAAATCCTATCCGTATCAATCCCTTGCTTTAAGACTTAACAAAACAAAATTCAGTGAAATAATTGAAAATAGTATGATTTTGCAAAAACCGGCGGACGAATATATTGAATGGCTTAACCGGCCTCTTGAAAAATTTGAAATAGATGAAATATATCAAGAACCGCGAATTGTTAAAATTGACGGAGAGCTTAAAGTAATACGCAAAAAAATAAGCGATTTTTTTGATGAATATGAAGATAAAAAAGAAGCTATTCAGGCTGCTAAAGAAGCCGGATACAAATATACGGAAATAGCGAGATTTCTTGAAGTTAATACAGGATATATAAATAAAATACTTAAAAGCGAAAAATAAAGTTGGTTAAGGTTAATTAAGGTTGTTAAATTAAATTTAAACCTCAAAAACTAAAAACCTTAACAACTTTTATTATAGTTTTTCCGCCACCATTTTCGCTAAATCAAGAACTCTTCTTGAGTAACCGAATTCGTTATCATACCACGCAAGTATTTTTGCTTTGTTTCCGTCTACAACCATGGTGGAAAGAGCGTCAATAATACTTGAATGAGGGTTTGAGAGTATATCACTGGACACCACTTCGTCGTAAGTGATTTCCAAAACGCCTTTAAGTTTGCCGTTTGCATAATTTTCAAAAGCTTTGTTTATATCTTCCGCAGTCGCCTGCTTTTTCAGCACTACCGAAATATCAGTAACAGCACCATCGGGTGTAGGGACTCTCAGAGCCATTGCGTTCATTTTTCCTTTAAGCACCGGAATAACTTCCGTTGTGGCTTTTGCCGCTCCTGTTGTTGTAGGTATGATGTTTACAGCCGCCGCTCTTCCCCTTCTGTGTTTTCCGGGTTTTTTTCTGTCGATTGTCACCTGGCTTGAAGTGTAGGAATGGATTGTTGTTATAAGCGCACTTTCAACTCCGAAAACTTCTTCTAGGACTTTCATAGCGGGTGCAAGCGAGTTTGTGGTGCAAGATGCGTTTGAGATTACGTGATGGTTTGCAGGATCGTATTCGTCATGGTTTACACCCAAAACAATAGTTTTGTCCACTTCTTTTCCAGGAGCCGTTATTATTACTTTTTTAGCTCCCGCTTCAATATGTTTTGCCGCATCTTCTCTTTTTGTAAATTTACCGGTAGCTTCAAGAACTATGTCTATGTTCATCTCTTTCCATGGAAGTTTGGCCGGATCTCTCTCACTTACAATCGCTATTTCTTTACCGTCGATTATTAATGTATTGTCCGTATATTCCACGCTTGCCGGAAATTTTCCGTGAACTGAATCGAATTTAAGCATATACGCCAAATCTTCCGGTGTTCCGCTTCCGCCGTTTGCTGCCACAATTTCAATATTTTCGGGTTTGGTTTGCACATAATGCCATAATACCATTTTTCCTATTCTTCCAAGACCATTGATAGCTATTCTTTTTTTAGACATAATGTATCCTTTTTTTACGTAATTATATCACAAAGAAAAATATGATTATTATTTTTAATACCGGATATTAAAATATAAAAACCGTAATAATTTCAACGCTTTAAAAATCTTTCAAACTCCATATGTCCGTCAATAGCCAATTCCTTTTATCAACTAATACAACCTCAACAAATATTGCAACATTTACTCATTATGCCTTTTTTCACCAAAACACGTTCAAGTAAAAAAAAGTGAAAAATGTCAGAGTTGTTTTTTGTGCGGTATAAACATAAAACAGCTAAACAGAAAGCATTATTAAGATAAGTGCCAGACACTGTTTATATAGCAATAAAGGTCCCCAGACACCTGCGGCACAAGACGATAAGAGGTGCTCTGCTCCCTTCCGGGCCTGAAGCGTTGCCTCTTACCGCCCTTGCACAGGGCTGAGGATGTGAAATTATATCAAAAAAACACATAAATGAATATATTTTTATAAATTTTTATTTATTCCTGCCACATCCCTCATCATCACCGTAATAGTTAGGCGTCGTTTCAGAAATCTGCATACCATGATCATAAAACACATTTCTTTTAACCTTTGTGGAAATCTAATAATGACAATTGACAGTATTTTTAAAAATCGATTAATTGCCGGCCTTTTTTTATTTTTTTCAAGTATCGTCAAAAACTCTTCTTTACCTGCAAACGCCAATCCGTATACCCCCCCAAGCGATAAGGATTTACAATCAGGGTTGTTTCAAGCTAAACTATAAAGATAAAAAAATGACGCTTAATTATTTTCAATAAACGCAGTGTCGGTTAATTCTTTTGAAATTTCTTTTTTCGGTTTGATTCCGGCTTTTTCTTTTAATAATTCCACCTGTCTTAATACGTTGCCCCTTCCTGTTGTAAGTTTGTTTTTGGCATTGTCAAAAGATTTTTGGGCGCTCTCTAATGATTTGCCGATTTTTTCAAAATCTTCAGTAAATCCGCGGACTTTATCATACAAACTTTCGGCCGCTTTTACCACCTCATCGATGTTTTTTGCCTGTCTCTCAAACCGCCAGCTGCTCTCAATCGCTCTCAGTGAAACGAGAAGCGTTGTGGGAGACACAAGCACCACGCGTTTTTTAAACGCATACTCAAAAAGAGTCGCATCGTTTTCAAGTGCAAGCATTAAAGCATTTTCAATAGGCACAAACATAAATATAAAATCAAGCGAATTTACGCCTTTTAAGTTTTCGTATTTTTTCTCTGCAAGCGAATCGATATGGTTTTTGATAGCCTGGATATGAGTTTTTATAAATGTTTTATCTTCCGTTTTAATATATTCCTGATAAGCGTTAAGGGATGTTTTGGCGTCGATAATAACATCTCTGCTGTTTGGCAGGTGAACTATTACATCCGGACGGTAGCGTCTGTTGTCTTCGTCATTCAGGCTTACTTCCCTTTCATATTCCCTTCCCTTTTCAAGTCCGCTGAGTTCCAGCACTCTTTCGAGCACCATTTCACCCCAGTTACCCTGTGTTTTACTCTCGCCCTTAAGGGCTTTTGTAAGGTTTTCGGCATCGGCTGAGAGTTTGTGGCTCAGTTCTTTAAGGTTTTTTAGCTCGTTTTGAAGTGCACTGATTTTTTCGGCTTCGTCTTTGCTTAAAAATTCTATTTTTTCTTTAAATTCTTTCATCTGGTTTTGAAGGGGATTTAATATCTGTGAAAGATTTTCTTTTGAAGTTTTTGTCATTTTTTCGTTGGTTTTTTCAAGAATTTCGTTTGCGAGGTTTTCAAATGTTGCTTTCAGTTTCTCTTCGCTTTTTTTAAGAAGCTCGAGTTTTTCTTCGTAAGCTTTTTCACTTTCTTCAAGTTTGGTTTTAAATTCCTGATTATCAACCGAAAGCCTGGAATTTTCAGCTCTTAAAAGCTCTAATTCTTTATTTGTTTTTTCAAGCTCTTCCAATTTTTCCGATAACCGTTTCGAGCTTTCTTCATACTTTGTTTCCGTCTCTTTTAAAAGTTCTTTATTTTGAATATGTTCTTTTTCCAATGCAGTATATTTTTCTTTAAATTCACTTAGATTTTTAATCTGTTCTTCCAAAATAGCGTTTTGTGTTTTTTCATACTGTAATGTCGCGTTTAATTCGTTAAGACTCTGTTCTTTTAATGAAACTTCTTCCGATAAAGTATCGTTTTTTTTCTTTAAAACCACCGCAATAACAACGGCTACAACAACCAAACCCCCTAAAACACCTAGTAACAAATAAATATTTTCCATTCTTTCTCCTATAACAGTTTTTCAAATTTTCGCAAATCCCTGCGTCGTTTTGTGACGTCAGGCAGATATTTTTCAACTTCCGCCCAAAAATCTTTTGAATGATTTTTATGTCTGATATGAGCAAGTTCGTGCACCACCACGTATTCGATTAAAACTTCCGGAAGCTGTGAGAGATAATAATTAAAACTTAAAGCGTTTTTGGCACTGCAGCTTCCCCATCTTGTTTTATTAAACCTGAATGATATTTTAGAGGGGTGTACATTCATTTTTTGTGAATATATTTTAACGTATTTCAAAACCACCGGCGGCAGTTTTTCTTTGAAAATTTCTTTTACGTTTTGTCCGTTTTTATCATATTTTTTTCCGAAAAGATAAAAAAATTCTTTGTTTTGAAGTTTTTGAATAATATGCTCGGCATTCTTTAAAATAAACTTTTCAATATGGAGTTTTGGCACAAACCTGTTACACCTCACTTCTACAAAACCGTCTTTTACTTCAAGATAGAGGTTTTTAATCGGTTTTTTAACAACTCTGTAATTAATTTCCACCCCGTTAAAAAAAAGCTTATCCATTATTTCTTCATAAACTCCACAATTTTTCCGTGAAACCGAGAATAACACAAATTAAGATCGTTTTTGTAAATATCCGATAGCTTTTTGCAGTTTTCTTCCACTCCCCCCTCAAACCATTCCCTCATATCGTCATAACTCTCAAATTCATACCCGTGTTTTTTAAGAAGCCTTCTTGTATATGCGTCCATCACCATTATATCCCTGCCGCAGGCATAGCAAAGAATCGAATCGGCCGTTTCAAACCCAACGCCTTTTTGGGCTAAAAGCCACTCCCTAGTGACGTTTTCCCTAAAAGTTTCAAAATCCCCAAAATCCCTCAGTATATTACGGCTTAAAGCAATAAGCCTTTTTGATTTCTGATTGTAAAATCCCGCCGGTTTTATTATTTCAGCCAAATATGACGGTTCAAATGCGGCAACATCTTCCACTTTCCATTTTCCATTTTCCATTTTCCATTGATTTAGAGCTTTCTCAACATTCTCCCATCTGGTATTCTGCGTAAGAACAGCCCCCACAACCACTTCAAACGTCCCGTAACCCGGCCACCAGTATTTAGGTTTGTTTGCAAGGAGGTTTTTGTTTCTCAGTTCCGTTAAAAGTTCATAGGAATTACTGAATTGCATTTCCAGCCTTTTCCCCGGACTCAGTGAGAGTTTCGCACCATACGGCTTCTTGCGTTATTACAAGTTCTCCGTCATCAACGGCTTTTAATTTTTTGGCTTCGACGGTATGTTTACCTTCTGTTTTTATTAAAAGGGCCTGAAATATTTTTGAGCATTTTTCCTTTACGTCAAAATTGTGTTTAAGGCCTGTAAGCATATGCGCAATCGGAGCTTTTGCCTCCATTCCTATTACGTTGTCCCTACATCCGCTAAGCCCTATATCCGTAAGATAACAAGTCCCTTCATCTATTTCGAGATCATCGGTGCCTATATGCGTATGAGTCCCTACAACCGCACCGACCCTGCCTTTTAGCATAAGATACATCGCCCTCTTTTCGGCCGTGGCTTCCGCATGGAAATCTACAAAAATATATTTATCTTTGTTTTCCACAAATTTATTAAGCTCTATAAAAGGATTTTTCCCGTAAGGCATGGCAAAAATCCCCATAACACTTACAACTATAATATTTTCATCTTCATAATACCACCCGCCGGGCGCTTCGAAATAATTAAGAGGTCTTAAAATTTTATTTTCTTCAAGCAGCTTAAAAACATCCTTTTTCTTGTCAAACGTATGATTACCTCCGGTAAATATATCTATTCCGGCATTTTTAAGTTCGTTATACACCTTTTCGCTTATCCCGAACCCGTGAGCAGAATTTTCATAATTGACTATTACATAATCAATTTCATACTGTCTCTTAATTTCAGGCAAAAAATTTTTAACCGTTTTTCTTCCGGGTTTACCTACAATATCACCGATAAATAAAATATTCATTAAAAACCTTTATAAAATTTTAAAATTATACCAATCCTTTTGATAAAATTTCATTAAAAAGGTTTTTTTATGATTAAAGCACTCAGAGGCATGAAAGACATTGAAGATCCCCGCTTTTTAAAAATATTTGACACAACCCGTGAAATTGCCGAAAATTACGGATATTCTTACATTGAAACCCCTATTTTAGAAGAGACTTCACTTTTTAAAAGAAGCGTGGGCGAATCAAGCGATATCGTAAACAAAGAGATGTATCAGTTTACCGACAAAGGCGGCAACGACGTATGTCTACGCCCTGAGGGAACCGCCGGCGTAGTAAGAAGCTTTATAGAAAACAAACACGACCGCCAACAGAGTGCAAAAAGAGTCTGGTATTTCGGTCCTATGTTCAGATATGAAAGACCTCAAAAAGGAAGATTACGCGAATTTCACCAATTCGGAATAGAAAGTTTCGGCGAAGCAAGCGTATATGAAGACATAAACGTAATCACCATGGCGGCTGATATTTTCGACGCACTCGGAATTGACTACACCTTAAAAATAAATTCACTCGGATGCGGTGAATGTATGCCTAAATACCGAAAAAAACTGGTCGGGTTTTTAAATACCCACAAAGAAAGTCTTTGTGAAGACTGTCAAAGAAGAATCACACAAAACCCTATAAGAACGCTTGACTGTAAAAATGAAAACTGCCAGGCATTACTGAAAGACGCACCGAAAATTACGGATAATCTGTGTGAAGAATGCAGTAAAGATTTTGAAACACTTAAAAAAGGACTTGAAAATCTTGATATTTCATACGAAGTGGATAAAAATCTTGTTAGAGGGCTTGATTATTACACCAAAACAACATTTGAATTTATATCTACAGAAATCGGAGCCCAAAGCGCAATAGCGGGAGGCGGAAGATACGACAGACTGGTTGAATTTCTGGACGGCAGACCGACTCCGGGCGTAGGATTTGCAATAGGGGTGGAAAGAATTATTGAGCTAGTAAAAACAAATGACAAAAGAAAAGGCATCTATATAGGCGTTATGCTCGAAAACGCCCTTGAATTCGCACAAAAAAAAGCTAAAAATTTAAGAAACAACGAAAAAGTTTATTTCGAACCGAAAGTAAAATCCCTAAAAGCACACCTTAAAGCAGCGGATAAAGGTAATTATAAAAAGGCAATGATTATCGGCGAAGAAGAGCTTAAAAACAAAACATTTTTTGAAAAAGAGATGTAATTAAGTGAAAAGTGAAAAAGGGTGAAAAAAAGTGAAAAGATAAGAAAAAGAGAAGGTGAAATGGAAAATGGAAAAATATAAACTAAGTGAACCTGTCATACACGGAGTGTATGATGGGGAAAATATAAAATTAAAATCCAATACACAAATACACCATTTAACCTTAAAAAACTTAACAACCTTAAAAACTTTAACAACTTTAATAACCAATACATTACAAGGCTGAAAAATGAATTACGGAATCGATATTTGGGGTGCGAACAATTTTTTTATAGAAAACGGCAAACTAAAAATAAACTACGGAAACCAGCCGGCACTTATAGACATAATGGAAGAAATCGAAGAAAAAGGAATAAAAGGTCCCGTGCTTCTCCGCTTTCCCCATTTGATCAGAAAACAGATCAACTCCCTTTACACATCATTCAATAAAGCCATTAAAGATTTTGAATATCAGGGAAATTTTCAGGCCGTTTTCCCTCTTAAAGTAAATCAGTTTCCCACTTTTTTAAAACCTCTTATAAAAGTGGCACAAAAATACAAATACGGACTCGAAGCCGGAAGTAAGGCAGAACTTATTCTTGCAATGACATATAACAACAAAAACGCACCTATAACCATTAACGGTTTTAAAGACAAAGATATGATCCGTCTGGCATTCATAGCAGGTTTTATGGGATTTAACGTAACAATCACCATTGAAGGGCTCAATGAACTACAATCAATCATAGAAGTAAGCAAAGAATACCATAAAATGCCGGTTAATATAGGCATAAGAATCAGACTTCACACATCCGGTGTTGGAATATGGGCTAAAAGCGGAGGAATTGAATCAAAATTCGGATTAAGTTCCACCGAAATTATTCAGGCTATTGAAATACTTAAAAACAACAATATGCTCGACAAACTTAAAATGATTCACTTTCATATTGGAAGTCAGATTAACGATATTTCACCCCTTAAAAAAGCAATCAGGGAAAGCGGCAATATTTATGCGGATTTAAGAAAACAGGGTGCAGAAAAACTAAGTTCCATAAACATAGGAGGAGGTCTTGCTATTGAGTATTCCCAGTGGGAAGAAAAAAGGGACAAAAATTATTCCATTGAGGAATTCAGTAATGATGTTGTGTATCTTTTAAAAGAAATATCACAAAAAAAGCATGTTCCCATGCCTGATATTTTTACGGAAAGCGGACGGTTTATAGCTTCTCCGTCAACTGTTTTAATAACCCCTATAATTGAACTTTTTTCCCAGGAATACGGTGAAAAATTTTTAAGATTAAAAAATAAAAATCCGGATCTGGTGGAAGAACTTATGGATTTATATAACACTATAAACGAAAATAATTATATTGAATATTTTCATGATGCACTTGACCATTTCGAAAGTCTTTTAACACTGTTTGATTTGGGTTATATCGACCTTATAGACAGAAGCAACAGTGAAATACTGGTTCATCTTATTATAAGAAAAGCCTTACAATATGCAACGACCAAAGGTTTTAAAAACAAAGAACTGAAATCAATAAATGAAAAAATTCAAGAAAAATACCTGGCAAACTTTTCAATTTTTCAAAGTCTTCCGGATTTTTGGGGATTGGGACAAAGATTTCCTGTAATGCCGATAACAAAATTAAATATAACCCCGAACAGAAGTGCGACAATATGGGATATCACATGTGACAGTGACGGAGAAATACCGTTTAACAAAGAAAATCCAATATATTTGCATGATGTAAATTTAAACAAAGAAAAATATTATCTCGGATTTTTTCTTGTAGGTGCATATCAGGAAATTTTAGGTATGAAACACAATCTTTTCAGTTTTAACAATGAAGCAATAGTTACCTTTGATAAAGACGGAAATCATTTAATAGAATTTTTAGAACCTACCCAGAAAATAAGGGAAATTTTAATTGACATGGATTACGACATAAATGAAATAGAATGGAGACTGAAAGAAAACATAGAAAAAACAATTGAAAATGAAGAAGAACAAAAAGAAATTTTAGGTGAACTGTTCCTGCTTATTAACGATACGGTTTATCTAAAAGATTAACCCTCATTACCGGGAACAATATCATTTCTTCTTATAAGATTGTCGACTTTTAAAATAGTTATAATTCTACCATCGTCCATTCTTCCGACACCTTCAATAATATCATCTTCATTTGAATATGTGTCAGGAGGAGGTAAAACATTTTTCTTTTTAACCCTAAGTGCCGATGTAAGCCTGTCAATTATAAAAGCCACATCTTCATCTTTTATTTTCATAACAATAAAACGCGTATTTTCATCTATTTCGTTTGCTGATACGCCAAATTTTATCCTTAAATCAATCACAGGTAAAACATTACCCCTTAAATTAAATACACCTAAAACATAATCGGGAGTAAAAGGCACCCTTGTCCATTCAATAGGTTTAATTATCTCCTGAATTGAAAGAATAGGGACTGCAAATTCTTCATCCCCGACAACAAACCCGACAAGCTGCACAATATCTTCTGAAACATTTTTTTCAGTTTCGGTCAATGACTGCTGTTGCTGTTTTACAATTTCATTTAATTTTCCCATAATCCGCCTTTATAGTCCTAAATTTCTTCTGACAACATTCTGTAAATACTCAGGTGTGTAAGGTTTTGTAATATATTCATTCATTCCGACCTCAACACCCCTTACCCTGTCGGATTTTGTTGTTCTGCTCGTTACCGCAATAAGAGGCAGTTTTCTGTATTTATTGTATTTTCTGATTTCCTGTGCAAGTGTATATCCGTCCATCCTAGGCATCTCAATATCAATGAGCATTGCATCCACATCACTGTTTTTAAGCTTTTGAAGAGCTTCAACACCGTCTTTAGCCTCCACCAAGTTAATACCGAGTTGTTCGAGTGCATTTCTCATTATTTTTCTGTCCATTGCACTGTCATCTACAAGCATAACGGTATAGTCTTCCGGTTTTTCTTTTTTCTTTTTAGCTTCATGTAAAGAATCCGTTACCACTTTTTTATTATGCGTTTCTTTTGCAAGTCTCATTAAACTTCCCACATCAACAATCAGTGTAACCCTACCGTCACCTCTGATGGTAGCTCCGGCGATACCTGAAATCCCTTTTAAAAATTCCCCCAGAGATTTAATAACTATCTCTTCCTGGCCTATAAATCTGTCAACTATAAGACCTACTTTGGTAGCTCCAAGTCCCAAAATAACAACATACAGATATTTTTCAGGTTCAAGAACCTTTTCTATTTCAAAAATATCGGCCATATTTACAAGAGGAAGCACCTCTTCACGAAGTTTAAGAACGCTTTTACCTTCAATTGTATAAATATCCTCTTCAACAATTCTGACTGTTTCTATAACATTTGAAAGGGGAACGGCAAACAGATCTTCCTGACTTGCCACAAGAAGCGCCTGGATAATAGCAAGTGTTAAAGGAATTTTGAGTTTAAACGTGCTTCCTTTACCGAGAGCCGAATCCACTTCGATAATACCGTTAAGTTTTTCAATATTTGTTTTAACGACATCCATTCCGACACCGCGTCCCGAAACACTTGTAACTTTGGCGGCTGTTGAAAATCCCGGCTTGAAAATCAGCATAAACGCTTCTTTATCTGACATATTCAAAGCTTCACTTTCAGTAATAATACCTTTTTCTATCGCTTTTCTTTTAAGAACCTCCGGATCCATCCCGTTACCGTCGTCTTTTATCTCTATTACAATCATATTTCCTTCATTGTAAGCTCTAAGCCACACAGTTCCTTCTTCGGGCTTGCCTTTTGCTTTTCTTTCCTCAGGCTTTTCAACCCCGTGATCAATCGAATTCCTAATCATATGCACAAGAGGATCGCCTATTTCTTCAATAATTGATTTATCAAGCTCCGTATCTTCACCCTCAATTACAAGTTTAACTTTTTTACCAAGATCACGTGAAAGATCACGAACCAGTCTAGGGAATTTATTGAATACTTTTCCAATAGGCAGCATCCTGGTTTTCATAACCGCAATCTGCAAATCCGTAGTTACAATAGATATGCTTGAAACAACCTGATTAAGCTCTTCTAAGAATTTTTCACCTTCATATCTTTCTTCCACATCGTTATAAATTTTAATAAGCCTGTTTTTTGCAAGAACAAGTTCCCCAATCAGGTTCATAAGCTGATCAAGTCTTTTTACATCAACCCTGATAGTCTGATCAGCTACTGATGAAATTGTTTTTTTCACTTCTTTTTTCTTCTGTTCCGATGTTAAGTTTTTACCTTTTACAGGTGCAACTTCCTTTTTTTCTTCTTTATTTTCATTTTTAACAGGCTCTTCTTTTGATTCTTCTTTTTGTTTATTTTCAGATTTATCTGCCGGTTTATTTCTCAATGACACTAAATGTTCCAAAACCGCGTCAAGCTCTTCAGGCTCTAAAGAATCAAGATCAATTTCATCGGCATTTTCAAGCGTTATTTCATCAAGATTTATATTTCCGACTTTTTTTGAAGAGCTTTCATCTTCCTTAGAGCTGTTGCTTTTAGTGCTATTTTGATCTGAATCTGATTTTCCGTTAACAAGAGCGTCCAGTTTAACCACTATCGGCTCTATATCAATATCAGGAGCAGTATCGTCACCGTTATCTCTTATATATTCCAAAATCCCTTTCATGGCATCCACAGATTCCAAAATAACATCCATTATTTCCGGAGTAATAATAAACTCACCTTTTCTGGCTTTATCCAAAACAGCTTCCATATGATGTGTCAGTCTTGTAAGTTTGTCAAAATTTAAAAAACTTCCGCTTCCTTTAATTGTATGAGCAACCCTGAATATTTTATTAAGAAGTTCCAGATCATCGGGAGAATTTTCAAGTTCAACCAAATCCTGATCCATCTCCTCAATCATTTCAAACGCTTCAACCAGGAAGTCTTCCATTAACTCTTGAATTTCATCCATAACCACCCTTTCTTATTTATTATCTCTGTTATTAATAATATCTGCAATAGACTGATAAAATTTATTTGAATCAAATTTAACCAAATATCCTTCCGCTCCGACTTCTTTACCCCTTGCATCACTAAATGCATCGGAAATTGAAGAACTAAACACCAAAGGAATATCTTTAAACCTGCTGTCGGCATGAATTTTTGCCGCCATGTGGTAACCGTCCATTTTAGGCATTTCCACATCACTTAAAACAAGTTTTAACTTGTTTTTAAGATTATCTCCGTAAATAGAAGAAAGTTCCTCAAGCTTTTGAAGTCCCTCTTCCCCGTTTGTGGCTTCAATCACTTCAAATCCCATTTTTTCAAGCGCATCTTTTTCTATCCTTCTGGCAGTCGCAGAATCATCCACCAGCAAAACCATACCGCTGAATTTTTCTATGGATTCCAAATCCACATCTTCAAGATTTGCCTCAAACAGTCCCATTTCCTCCACAATGCTTTCCAAATCCAAAATAAGAAGAATTTCTCCGTTTTCAATTCTCGTAATTCCGGTAATTTTACTTCTGTCAAGTTTGCCCTGCCCGACTCCAAACTGTGCAGGTTCTATATCCGCCCAGCTGATACGTCTGATTCTTTTGGCGTCATGAACAATAAAACCTATAAGTATATTGTTAAATTCCGTAATAATGACTCTTTTTTTAATAGGCGCTTCTTTTTCATCGGGTATGTCTATTCCCATCCACCTGGCCAGATCAACCACAGGAACGACAATACCCCTTAAATCGAAAATACCCTCTACATAACTTTCACTTCCGGGAAGTTCGGTCAGTTCAGGCATTTTTATTATTTCCCTGACTTTTGCCACGTTAATACCGTAAACACCTTCGTAAATACCTCCGTTCGGCTCTTTTTTATAAAGCCTAAAATCAACAAGCTCCAATTCGTTTGAGCCGACTTTCAGTGTTTTATCATCCATCATAGTCCATTTCCTTTATTATAGGTTTATTGTCTAATTGTATTAAAATATACTTTTTATTGCAAATAAATGCCGGTAAATTTATGTAAATTTTATTATCAATATTTATTTTTTTACTCTGATGATAATGTCCTTCTATAATTATATCATAATCGATTTTTTTTATCTTTTCTTTAACTTTTATTTCAAATTTTTCAATTTTATCACATTTTATATTTTTTCGTAAAAGTTTTTTGAACATCCAGCTGTTTATAAAATTAAAAGTTATAAAATTAACAATCGCCTCAAAAATATTATTTCTTATAAGTTTTACATATATTTTATATGTTAAATCCGTATCCGTCAAATCACCGTGGGTTAGAAACACAGAATATTCTTTATCCGCAAAACTGTCGGCAAAAATAACGCCGGGAAAAATTCTTTGAATATTAAAATCATGATTTCCCGGTGTGTAATAAACTTCGGTTTTTTGGGACAGTTTGTTTATAAGATTTATTGCTTCTTTATTGTAATCAATAAGAAATTCAAAAGGAAGCAGAAGATGAAATATATCGCCAAGTAAAAACACCTGAGGCGGAGGGTTTTTAATCCATTTTTTTAATAGACTTAAAAATTCCTTATCGCCTTTTTTATAATGCACATCCGCAATTATCACCGCCCCATTTCTCAATTCTACATTCTCAATTCTCAATTCTCAATTCCTACGGAACGTATGCTATTTTAGGAAGTGAAAGCCCTTCCTCAAATCCAAACATCAGATTTGCATTCGCAACCGCCTGTGAAGAAGCGCCCCTTAAAAGATTGTCAATAACCGTGTTTATAAACAGCATATTTTTATTTTTAGCGGCAAATATGTCGCAAAAATGTGTCCCCGCCACATTTTTAATCTCCACAGGTTTATCACATATTCTTATAAATTCTTCGTTTTTATATATTTCTTTTAACATTTCAAGCGGTTCAATATCTTTTTTCAGTTTTGCGTATATGCTTATCTGCATCCCCCTGGTAATAGGCAAAAGCTGAGGGACAAACGTTACGTCAAGTCCGGTTTTTTCCGAAATTTCAATACTGTGCCTGTGTTTTACGGGATTATACGCAAAGAAATTTTCGTTGTCTTTTACAAACTGCGTGGTTGTGCTCAGTTTTTTCCCGGCACCGCTAACTCCACTTTTAGCGTCGACAAATACACCGTCTTCAATATACTCCACAAACGGATAAAGACCTAAAATCGTAGCGGTCGGATAACACCCGGGGTTTGCAACAAGAGTTGCTTTTTTTACATAATCCCTGAATATTTCAGGCAGTCCGTATGCACTGTTTTCAAGATTTACAGGATCCGTATGGGGACAATAGTAATCTTCATAATTTTTCTGATTAAGTCTGTAATCGGCTGAAAAATCAACAATTTTTGTTTTACCGTAAAGCTCTTTAACTAAAGTCATTGCGGTTTTATGGGGAACCGCAAGAAAAACCAGATCAAATTCCGCAAGGGCGTTTATATCCGCTTTTTGAATTTCCGCTTCAAACACACCCTTTAAAGACGGATAAATTTCTTCTATCCTTTCACCGCCTTCACTTCCGAAAAGTCCCGCTATTTCAAAATGGGGATGGTTTAAAAGTATTTTTATAAGTTCCAGCCCCGTATATCCGCTCGCTCCCACAATTGCCACACTGATTTTTTTCATTCTCAATTCTCCATTCTCAATTCTCAATTATTTTCCCGTGCTTCCGAATCCGCCGCTTCCGCGCTCTGTATCGCTTAATTCCTCAACTTCGACAATTTCAGCCTGAATAACCGGAGCAATTACCGCCTGAGCTATTCTTTCACCCTTTTTAATCTCAAAAGGCTCACTGCCGTGATTTATCAAAAGAACCTTTATTTCCCCCCTGTAATCGCTGTCAATAGTCCCGGGAGTATTTAAAACGGTTATCCCGTGCTTATATGCAAGTCCGCTTCTTGGTCTGATCTGCACTTCGTATCCGAACTCTATTTCAAAAGCAAGTCCGGTGCCTATGAGTTTTCTTTCTCCTGGGTTTATAATCACATCTTCAATTGAATGCAAATCAAACCCCGCCGCTTCTTTTGTCTGATATGCGGGAATTACCGCTTCATTATTTAACTTTCTAATCTTTAAAATCATTCTCAATTCTCCATTCTCAATTCTCAATTCTCAATTAAAACAGATATCCTCAAAACATATCTTATCAATTTCATAAACCTTAACGCCTCCCGGCAGATTTACCTCAACCTCATCTCCGACTTCTTTTCCGATTAACGCTTTTGCAAGAGGCGAATGATAAGAAATAAGCCCGTTTTGAGGATTTGCTTCCGGTGCTCCTACAATAATATATTTTTCTTCTTCTTCCGTATCCACATCAACAAGATAAACAGTGCTTCCGAACGAAACCCTGTTGTGGGCGTGTTCTGCCGGATCTACAACAACCGCCCTGCTTAAAATATCGCTGAGTTCCGCTATTCTTCTTTCAATATGGGACTGTTTTTCTTTAGCCGCATGGTATTCGGCGTTTTCTTTCAAATCCCCAAGCTCCCTTGCCGAATCAATTTCTTTTGCAACTTCCGGACGAGCTTTTGTTTTTAAATTTTCAAGTTCTTTACTCAGTTTTTCATATCCGTATTTAGTCATCGGTTCTTTATGCATTATAATCCTTTATATAGTATATTTTTTAATAATTATATCAAACATAGTGGGTAGTATGTAGTAAATAGTTATTATATTAAAAAATAAAAAAACCAAACATTCGATAAATTTCATATATTGGCTTTAATATTTGAACTACTTTTCCTACTCACTACATACTACCAACTACCTACTCATTTAACAGCCTCACAATTTTTTCAGCACTTCCGGATTGTAAAACACCCCTGAGCATACGGGATTTTTCCTGAAACTTTTCAAAATTGCTGTTTTTATAATCACGTATCAAATCTTCTATGTCAAAATCCTGCAAATACTCTTTGTGAAATTCCCCAAGCCCCTCTCTTTCAAAAATAATATTCGCTAGCCCCACATAATTTAGTTTAACAAACATTTTGGCTATTATGTATTCAATTTCCCTTGCTTTATACATCAAAACAAACGGAGTGCCGATTATTGCAGCTTCAAGCGTTGCCGTCCCGCTGCATATATATGCAAAATCGCTTTTTAAAAGAGCCTCTTTAGCATCAAATACAATTTCAAATCCGCTTACATCACCGTATATTTCACCCAAATTATCTTTATAAATTTCAGGCACCGCAAGTATTTTGTTTCCCGGAAGATGTCTTATAAGCTCCCTGAATACAGGCATCAACGATTTAATTTCGCTTTTTCTGCTTCCAGGCAAAAAAGCTATATTTCCGTATTTTTTATCATCCCTGAAACTTTTAATCTCATCTAAAAGAGGATTACCGACATATATCCCGTCTTCCCAGTATTCCCTTTCAAACGGAAAAATATACGCTTTCATATCCACATATTTATTAACTTCTTTTATTCTTCCTTTTTTCCATGCCCAGACTTTTGGGAGAATATAATAAATTATTTCGATGTCATGGTTGATTTCTTTTATTTTTTTAGCAAGTCTGAGATTAAAAGAAGGTGCATCTATTAAAAGCACTTTATCGCATTCCTTACTGAGTTCTGCCAGTTCGTTAATAGCCTTTTTAGCCAGTTTGATTTTTGGAATTACATCCAAAAACCCCATTACATTAAATTCATTACCATCAATCATAGGCTCACCCAGACTTTTATCAAAAACACCGGTAATTCTCAATTCTCCATTCTCAATTCTCCATTCATTTAAAACTTGTTTTAAATGCAGGTTTGCACTAGGCTCCAGTGCGCTTACTAATATCTTACCCAAACTTCACCTCGTTTTGATGAATCACTTTTTTAGTTTTCTTGGCTTTTTTATCCGTTTTTGATTTCTCATTTTTCACTTTTAATTTTTCACTTTTACTTTTGACCACTTCGCCGTCTATTATACAGCATCCGTAATTTGTCTGCATACACATTTATACCTCCTTAAATTTACACTCGTCAATATAAAAAATTTTTCCCTTAGCTTTTTTACCCGTTATTTTTTCCACCGCCGATTTATAGTTGTTTATTTGATCCACATATTTGCTTTCATCATTCGGACGTGTTGTTTTGTAATCTATTATTAAAAGTTCTTCTTCTACAAACAAATCTATCCTTCCTACCTTTCCTTCAACAATATAGGCAAGCTCTTTTTTACCGTTTGGAATTAGAGGTTTTGAAGCCTCATACATTTTTTTAACCTCCTCAATATCGCAAAAATCCCCGTATCTGTTTCTAACGGCTTCTAAATCCTCGCATTCAAAAGCGTAATGCAGTGCATTTCCAAGAAAAATGGCTTCGTAATCGTTTGGCTTGTATTCTTCCTCTTTAATTAAATTTTCTTGTTTTCCGATATTTATTATTTCGATTTTTACAGGCTTAGTTTTTTCTTTATTTTTATTTTCGCTTGGAATAACCTCGCCTTTTTGCATTTTTTCAAGACTGCTTACAAAAGCCGAATAACTTTTACCCTGTTTTGTCTTTTCACTTCTTTTTAAAATAATTAAAGAGTTTTTAGCTCTTGTAAACGCAACGTATTCCGCATTTTTTTTGTCTTCCTCTTTTAAGCGCTCTTCCTTTTTTAAAATTAAAGAATAATTTTTATCAATTATCTCCCTGTTTGGAATTTTTAATTTAATATCTTTTAATTTTGCATTCTCGTAATAAAAAACAATATTACCGCTTGGATTTTCTCTATCGCTTAACCTATCAAGTACTATAACATTATCAAATTCAAGCCCTTTACTTTTATGAATGGTCATAATTACAATTCCGTCAAACTCACTTAACGGCAATTCTTCTTCATATGAATCAATCTCTTTTACAAAATCAAAAA
>Ga0256837_1000308_pt1 | contig 43136 bp, 50 predicted proteins | sample 4562384metaG_FD_185976 | JGI IMG/M metagenome (GOLD analysis project Ga0256837, IMG submission 185976) | Hydrothermal vent microbial communities from Guaymas Basin, Mexico - 4561-384 | ecosystem: Environmental > Aquatic > Marine > Hydrothermal vents | place: Mexico: Guaymas Basin | collected... | reverse complement strand
TAGGGTTGAAACTGATACAACTGTTTTAGAGTTTAGAGGTGGTGACGACACTGTAAAAGTAAATTATTTCACTGGTGTTAATGTCGTTAGTGTTGAAGCGGAGAATGAAGACGATATTAATGCCCTTATTGATGCACAGGTAAGTGATATTAATTGTGAAGATATTACGCAAGATGAATTTAAAGTACTTGTTTCAAGCAGTTCACAAGTTAAAAGAATCTTAGACGTAGTCTCTTCTAACCTTGCGCTTGCATTACAGGATATTAAGACAAAATATCCACAAGAAGAGCGTGAGACTTGGGCTATTCAAAAAGAGGAAGCACTTGTATATAAAGCAGATAATAATGCCGATACTCCTTTTCTAAAAAGTTTAGCAGATGCGAAAGGTATTACTATTGATGACCTCGCTACTGCAATACTTGATAACAATAGCAAGTTTATGCAACTGAGTGCAAAAGCACTTAGTGACAAACAAGTTACACAAAAAATGATGCTAGAGAAAATAGGGCTGTAAAAATGTTACATTATAGAGATTTAACACCTAAACAAAAGAAGCGAATCTGTAATGGATGTGGGGCAAAAGGAGGGTTTGTTAATCCTCCTGAGTTCCTTTTTCACGCATCCTGCAATCAGCATGATTTCTGCTATTGGAGAGGCGGCACGGAAGAAGACAGAAAAACGGCTGATAAAACTTTTTACAAGTATATGACGCTTGACATAATGAATGAAGATGGTAGATTTAAGCGTATGTATTATTCAGCGTGGGCTTACACCTACTACAAGGCAGTTAGGATATTTGGTAAGAAGTACTTTAACTATGGGAAACAAAAAACAATGAAAGAGTTAATATGAATTTAGAGAGTTGGATGGTAAACATTGCCATAGCTATTGTTGGAATTATCGGCACATATGCAGTATTAAGAAGCAGAGTTGAGCGGCTCGAAGAAGATATGGAAAAACATGTAACTGAAAGTAGTTCAAACGCAAAAGATTTAGACAGAAAGCTTAATGCACAGTTTAAGAAAACAGACGCTAATGTTGAGCGTATTGTAGTGCTAGAGCAAAACACAGCTACTCACTTGGACATGGGAAAAGCAGAGGCGAAATTTGTGTCTAAGTTGGAATTAGAGCTACATCTTAGGAATCTAGAATTAGTTGCAAAAAATACAAATCAAAAAGTAGAGAAGATGGAGGGAAAGCTCGACGATTTTCTCGATACTATCTCTACTTATACCTCAGTAGGTAGGAAACAACAATGAAAAAAAATGATATCAAGTTATTAGCAAGGTATATTGTATTGGGTTATTTTATGTATTTGGCTTATGAACTAATACAACCTGAATATGCTAATAAGATTAAAGATATAGGAGAAATTGCTACTAGTGCTATTTATGGCTCAGTATTTGGGGCATTAACTTTTGTAATTAAATCGCATTTTGAGACTAAGGTAGAAGAATAATGTTTGCTCAATTAAATATATATAAAAACTTGATTATAGGTAGCATAGTTTTTACTTTAATATTAGGCTTATATTTTTATATTCATTTGCTAAAACTACAAATAGACAATCTACAAAATACGCTAAAAGATAGCTATATGGAAGCAGCTAATCTCAAACTACAAAGTGAGAGATATAAAAATATTTTAGATGTTCAAAGTAAGGAAATAGAAGATGCAAGAATTAACGAGAGTTTAGCAAAAAAGAAGTTATTAGAATGGAGAGCAAAGCCGCCTAGTATTAAGTATAAGATAATAACTAAAATCAGGGAGGTAAAAAGTAATGATTGTAAAGATATTAAAAACACTATTGATGCTATTCGTCATATTGACTATGACAAATTGTAGCACAAAACCAACTATTAAGTATGTGGATAAACCATATCGGGTTAATGTCCCTGTTAAGTGCATTATACCTGATACTAATTGTACTTTTAGTAGGCGAACTGATACAGAAGTAATAAGTGCAATGCTTGAGTGCATTGTAGAGATGAAGCATAATGAGGAGATTTGTAAATGATTGATACTATTGTAAAAAGCATAAAAGAGCATGAAGGGTTTGTGGATCATGTATATAAAGATTCACTTGGTTTTGATACTGTAGGGTATGGTACTAAGATGCCACTTTCCAAACAAGAGTGTTCAATGATACTTGAGCATAGATTAAAGCAAAAGATAAAACATCTTCAAGATGCAAAGCCTTTTATTGTTTCTCTTCCTAATCCTGTGCAAGAAGTTTTGTATGAGATGTCGTATCAAATGGGTGTTGTCGGTGTATTGAAATTTAAGAATACATGGAGGTATTTAGAAGATTGGGAATTTAAAAAGGCAAGTGAAGAGATGCTTGACAGTAAGTGGGCAAGAAGCGATTCTCCAAGAAGAGCAAGAGAGCTAAGTGACAGATTACGTGAGGTTGTTAAAAATGACTGATGCAAACTCAAATCTTGGGGCAGTTGCAATGGGGAAAGCTGCTACTCTGCAAGCTCTTATAGATAAGCTCAACAGCACAACAGTTGGAGATTTGAGTGACAGAATAGACTCTAATGATAATGATATAGCAGTTTTGAGTGGTCGTATAGATTCTAATGATACTGATATTTCAAATTTAAGTGATCGTATAGATTCCAATGATACTGATATTTCAAATTTAAGTGGTCGTATAGATTCTAATGATACTGATATTGCACTTATTAATCAGAAGATAGATACTATTGCTGCAATATTTTCAATTGTATTTAATAGTGATGGAACACTTAGCAGTGAAGAATATAGCACACATGCACATGATTATGTCGATAGTACAATTGCAGATACAGAAGATGGAAGTGGAACTCAGACAGATACAACAAAAACAACAGCAGGAGCTAAATAATGGCAATTACAACAACAGATCTCAGTATAATATATGACGAGTTTTTAACAAAAGGGCTTGATAATCTGAAATCTCTTCAAAAAGAGACACAAATGGAAGATGAACAGATAGCTGCTGCAAGTGCAAGCATTATAGCTGCTGCAATGCGCGAGAGCATCGGTGCATTGGAAGTGTTAAAAAGAATAGAAATTTTAGATTTACAAAAAGTTACAGAAACGAATAAAGCACTTGACATTGCAAGCTCTACTGCTGTTCGTGATGCACAGTCTGATCAGGATTTGAAAAACAAAGCTGCGCAAAAGATACTTATTGACAATCAAGTGCTTAAGCTACAAAAAGATACTGCTTTTGTTGATGCGCAAAAAGTTACAGAAACGAATAAAGCACTTGACATTGCAAGCTCTACTGCTGTTCGTGATGCACAATCTGCGCAGGATTTAAAAAACAAAGCTGCGCAAAAGATACTTATTGACAATCAAGTGCTTAAGCTACAAAAAGATACTGCTTTTGTTGATGAGCAAAGAACACAGCTTGGGCTTTCTGTTACCTACAACAACAAGATAAAATCACTCAATTCTTATGGGAATATGATAGGTACAATGGGAGCCGGTGGGCTTGTTATAAGTTCGGACATGTGGAGTGCATTTTTCAATATGGTAAAAGGGTTGAATGTTGATGTCAGCGCAAATCCTACAGATACGACGATTGTAAAGGCATAGGTTTTGAGTGATTTAGTTTATGGCGGTGGTGGCAGTGGCGGTGGTTCTATAACTGTCGACTATACAGTTGATACTAATATCTTTAATAATATAAACAGTAGTAATCATGGATATTCAAGTCCAGCTGCATATCAAGCGCATCTTGATGTTGATGCAGCCAAATCACAAGCACAAGTAGATTGGTCTAATTTTAAACAAGTAGATACTAAACTTTCTGGGTGGAGTACAAAATTAGATGGAAGTACATGGACAATTAGATATAAAACAAATAGCAATTTATTTCATAGTGCATTTTCATCAAATGATATATTACAGCAATTTGGTGATCCAAAAAATGCGATAAATCCTTATTCGAAAAAAGTAGCAACAGGATATACTGAAAAATATGGTAAAAAAACTTATTCTTACATTGATAATCCTGCATATACTGAATTCGAAAATCTTGTAAAAAATTTACAAACAATTGAATATTCAGATGAGTTAAAAGCAAATACAGATTTTAACAGTCAGGTTAAACAACAAAATTTAAATATGCTCACAGATGGACATGACAATGGTCTGTATGGAGCAGGAACACTTGGAATAGATGCATTAGCTCAAAATATTGTTTCTTTAGAAGAGCAGATTAATGATCTTGAGATGGCAGATGCTTTATCATCAGACTATTCACGAATTGACAATACAGACCATTCCAGAGAGATAGAAACATTGCAGGCACAGCTCGGCGAGTTTCAAAAGCAGTATGCTAATGCTATTAATGATTATAACAGTAGATATGCGATTGCTAAAGCAAAGCAAAACGAAGCAAGTAAGGGTGAATGGGATGTACATTTCTTCTGGATGGTTGATCCAACTTTTGATGCAGGTGGGAGTGTATTTAATCCTACTATTCGTCAAGACACGAATGGGTTTTCAAATCTTCTTTTAAGTGGAGACATTAACTCTTGGATGGCAGGAGGGAGCTTGTATGATGCTCCGCGTGCAGGAGATGTTATGTTTAATGTAATGGGAAATATGAATACTGTCCGCTTTTTAGGTCTTGAAGATACGAATAAAATACCTGATATGGGTGTAGAGTTTGCAAACCCAGAAGTTTTTCGTATGCTTGGAAATATGGCAGGCGATAATAATTTCAGTGTTATTCCTCCTACAATGTACTCATAAAATACAAACCTCCTATTTAGAGCGTATAGTTAATAAAAAAAAAGTAGCTACTATTTTCCCATAATAAAAAAGTAAAGGACACGTTATGGGAAATGAAAAAAATGAGGAAGTTGTGGATCAGTTAGAAGATATGCTCGGTCTTGGAGAAACAAAAGAAGATATTGTAGAAGAAGACGATAAAAAAGTATTGGATGAAAAAAAAGAAGATACTCCAAAAAAAGACGAGAAAAAAGCTGATGATGAAAAAGTCGAGAAAAAGCAAATAACTGAGACGCAGGTTGTGACACCTGAGCAAATTTCTATTCAAAAAGATATTGCAAAGATTGATGTAAAGATAGAAGAACTTGAAAAATCAACTGTTAATATGGATGCTTTTTTTGCAAACATTGAAAACGAACTTAGTGAAGCAGAACAACAACTAGAGTTTGATGATAAATCCGCCTATATGAAACTTGTAAATGAAAAGGCAAGAGAGTATGAAGCAAAAAACTCTCAGAGTGAAGCTTTAGAAGAGTTAAAAAAAGAAAAAGAAGAACTTGAGGCTGTTTATGAACGACAAAATGCAATTGTTTCTGTTTCTACAAAGTATCCTGATTATGACCATAAAAAAATGGTAGAGTACTTCAATGAAGATCTTAGTAAATCACAACAAAATAAAATACTCTCATCCTCTTCAAGCTATGAAGATGTGTATGAAAATACTTACAAGCAATACCTTTCACTTCATCCTGCAAAAATTGAAGATGTAAAAGCCCCAAATATTCCAAATGTTAACAATGTTCGTAAAGAACCTACAAAAAGCAACGACACCGATGCCGATTTGATGGGCGAGGATGAGAAGCTTAAAGAGGCTTTAGGTCTTTAAAAATTAAAACAAGGAATAAGTAATGCCAGAAGAACCGGTTGTTAAAGCAGTAGAAGAGAAAAGTGAAAAGAAGAAACGTAGTGAGTGGGAGATTAAGGATGATGTTCGTACTATTAAAAAGTTTTTGACAATCATAAAAGATAAAGAGCGTTTTGCAGAAGCAAAAACGATGATAAAAGAGAACCGTGGTGTAGAGGTTAGCATGGAAGCCGTTGCAGACGGTGACTTGAAAAAAGCCCTGGGAATTTAGAGCTTGAGGTAGGTTTGTCCTACTTTAAGCTAAGTACAGTTGCAAAGAAGCCTTCCCTAAGTGTCGCTTTGTTTCTGTACTTAGTTTAGGGTAGGCAAAAAAATAAAATGTCTTTATGGCATTGAAAACAAAACAAGGAAATATTATGAGTGTTTTTGGTGGATTGTCAGCACAAGATTTTTTATCTGATGCCGATACAAAAATAGGTTACAGTAAAACGATTACTCGTGAGGTAACAAAGCGTTCTAAGGTAAAACCTTTCATCGCAACAAGTGAAGCAGATACTACAAGTATCGTTAAAACAGTGCTTAAAACATGTGAACTCGGAAATGTGGTTGGCTTAGAGCTTGAAGATGCTCTTGTCGAGAGTGGAGCTGTTGGAAACGTTGATTTTTCAGCAAGTGGTGAAGAACTGAAAAAGATTAAACAATTTGTAAAAGTTGATAGATTTCAGCACGCTGTGCCTTCTACACTTCCTATTGTAAATCAGAGAAACGCAAACACTTTTAAGTCTCGTGCTAAAAACTCTCTTGCTAACTGGGGAACAATGAAGTTTGATAAAATCTTCTTTTCACAGATGAGTGCTGATTGTACAAACATTGTAGCTTGTGGACATCATACAGACATTGCAACTGCAAACATTGCCACAGCAGATGTGCTTACGACTGCTGATGTTGAAGAGGCAAAAAGAAGAGCTCTTCTTGGTGTAGATGCTGCCGGAAATGAAGTACCGCCACTCTTACCGGTTCGTACGACTCAAAATGAGAATATGGGTTATTATGAAGAGGTTGAATACTTTGTAATGTTCGTTGGAACAAATTCGGCTCGTCATATTAAAAATGATGCCAACTGGGATGCTGCTAGAAGAGATGCTCTTGAGAGAGGGAAAACAAACCCTATTTTTAGTGGTGCATTAGGTTTCTGGGATGGTGTACTTTTGCTTGATGTGAAAACTGATACTACTCGTCAGTCTGGTGTTTTAACTTCAAAAAGTAAATTTGTAGGATTTGGAAATGTAAAAAAATCAGATCTTGGACAATATACTGGAAAAGATGGACAAGTTACAGAGATTAACTTGTTAGTAGGTGCAGGTTCTTGTAGTCTTGTTGTTGATCAGGGCGTTGCATATTATGATTGGGAAGACAAAAATGATCCTCGTCGTATGAATGCAGGTATTGACCGCGTGTTTGGGCTTGCTAAAACAAAATACAGTGCAAGTGCTAATGATGGTATCTTAGAGGATAGCATCTTTGATGGTAAAGATTATGGTGTTATTGCCGTAGTTGCATCAACTGGAAACTAGGAGATAGATTATGGCTATTACAGTAAAAAGAAAAGAGCGTGAGATTCGCGATAGCGGCTTCATCAGTTTTGATGTTGTTGCCGGTGATGTTGGAAAGACTTATGATTTTATGGGTATTCCTGAAGGGTTTAGAGTTATTGGTGCAAATGTAACAGTGGATGAAGCCTTTAATGGTACAGACGGAACAAATAATAATAACAACATTAGTGTTGGTATTGAGGGCGATGTAGCACGTTTTGTTCCTGCAACTATTGTTGATGATGTTAAAGGTATTGCTTTTAACAATCGTCAACTTACAGCAAACCATACAATGTCTGTACTTGTTGATATTACAGGCGGAGTAGCTACAACAGGTAAAGCTACTGTTACAGTAATGTACGCAAAACTTCCTGTTTCAAAACAAGAATATTAGGAGGCAGGTTATGGCAAAGGTGTATTATGAACCGTACAAAGCTATCAAATATGTTGGCACTAAGGCTAAGGTATTTAATACCTCCTTAGCCAGACCAAAACCTACGCTTAAAAAAGGCGACATTGTCATTGTTGACAAAGTTACTGCGTTTAATCTTGTCAATAAAGGCTTTGGCGAGTTTGTTTCTGTTGATGCTATTGAGTTTGTAAAAGCAGACAAAGAGAATGCAGAAATAGTTGAACAACTTCAAGATGAAAATGAGAAGCTCAAAGAGGAGCTTGCTGTTGCTTTGGAAATCATTAGTGAAGATGAAGCAACAAAAGATTCAGATGATGCATCTGGAGACGGTGAGTAATTATGAGAGCACATGACTTTATCATACAAACCAGAGTGGAACTTCAGGAGAAGTCTCAACACTGGAGCGATGAAGAGTTATTTGTAAAGCTGCAAAGAAGTTATATCGCTTTGCAGTTCGCCCTACCCTTTTTTATAAAAAAAGAAACTTTTGTTATACCAAAGGGTACAAGTGAATATTACTTAGCAAACGCTCCTACACAAAACATAGGCTTAAGCATAGATGGTATTTCATATGCGTACACAGACATAGGACATTTTTATGTAGAGTCAAAAAATTTTACTTATACATTTGACAATGACAGACTTCTGTTTTATCCTGCTTTACAAAGAGATACGAATGCAGTTGTTGTTTACAGATATAACGAAGAGATAAAAACGCTTCATTGTGAAGTAGCTATTCCAAATAGTTGGTATAAAGCATTGCGACTTCTGTTTATGAGTGAAATACATGAAAAGCCTACCCGCAACACAAAAGAGCGAAACCTCTCTACTCATTATTTAAAATTGTATGAGTATGAACTTGATAATCTAAAACGCAATCAACAACTGCGACCAATAAACATCACATCAAACTATCAAAGGATTTAATAATGGCATGGGATAACAAAGATTCAGCTTTAGCACTACAAGGGATAGGTTCACTTGCAAGTGCATGGGGACAGTACAAAACAAGTAAAAAAAGAAACAAGCTCTTACAAGATCAGTTTAACTATGCAAAAAAACAAGATGCTTTAGCACTTGCAAAACAAAACAAAGCACAGGACAATCTTGATGATGCTTTTTCCTATTCTGATTTGAATCCAAACAAAAAGAAAAAGAAAGACACTCTCAATGTTTGAAGATACAGTTCTTTTAATAGAGTGGCTTAGAGAGTCCACTAATCATTTTAAAAAAACAAAAGAGTTTTCAAAAAAAGTAAGAGAGTATTATAACGGTGATCAGCTTGATGTTACTGTGAAAAACATACTTGCAAATCGCGGACAGCCTGAGCAGTATGAGAACAACATCGCAAAACACAATAATGCCATACTCGGTTTTAAAAAAGAGCGTGAGATAGACATTCGGCTTTTTGGAAGACAGCAACAAGACAAAGCCGGTGCGGATATGCTTAATGCACTTGTCAAAGCAATTACACAGGTTGGGGATTATCAAGAACAAATTGACAGTCTTGATATGGAACTTGCATTAGAAGGTGTGAGCATAGCAGAGCTTAGCATAGGAGCAACAGGAGAATATGATGAGTTTGGAAGAGAGCATAAAGATGTAGAACTTCATCATGTACCATCAAGTGAAGCTTTTCTTGATCCGTTTTCCCGAGGGAAAAATTATAATGACGATGCCCGCTACTTAACTCGCTGTTTTTGGATAGACAGAGAAGATATGCTCGGTCTTGGATTTGACAAAGAGAAAATAGAAGAGTGTTCCAATCTTAATTATATGAGTGATATGGTTGATGATGATCTGCTTACAGATGAGAATTACAGAAAAAGAGTACTGCTCTCTTACACATGGTACAGAAAATGGGATGAAGAGAGTAAGCAAGATAAATATTACTATTGTTTTTGGAGTAACTCTACTATACTTTTGCAAAATGAATCGCCTTTTAACTTCAAAGGTTTTCCTTATGAGGTTGAGTTTTTAAATAGAGACTTTTTAGGCAAGATAAAATACTGGGGATTATACAGAGATATAATGCCGATTCAAGATCACATAAATTATGCAAAGCTTAGACTGCAAAATATGCTTGCAAATAATAAAACGCTCATAAACAAAAGTGCCTTAATCAATGAAGATATAGAGCAGTTTAATGATGAGTGGAGCCTGGACAATGCCACGGTAATGGTAGAAGACATTAACGGCATTAAAGATATTAAGCAAAATGTTCAAATACAACAGATACTCAATATCATCATAGATGGAAGAAACCAGATAAGTGAACTCCTAAACTCAAATAAAGAGCTGCTAGGAACTGCAAACAACAGAATGAGCGGTGTCGGACAAGAGCAGAGAATACAGACGGGGCTTGTCGGTTTAAGTAGATTTATGAGTTCAAGCGATAATCTACAAAAGAAGATAGTTAAAAAAGTTGTAGAGTTTATAAAGCAATATTACAACACACAAAGAGTCGTGAGCATTATAGATGAAGATTTAATGCAGAACTATGTGACAATGAATGAAGTCATAAGAAATGAACATGGCGGTGTTGCGTTTGACAGTGTTGATGGCGGAGTGCTAAAACCTCGCGTTAACAATGCCATTGATGTAGGGAAATATGATCTAATATTTACTGCGAAGCCAAAGAGCAATAGTGCAAGTGCAGAGAGACTCAGACAAAATGTAGAGCTTTTAAAAGTGCTGCAAAGTACAAACCCAGAACTTGTGAAGTATCTCATACCTGACATTCTCAAAGACAGTGATTCCCCTAGTGCTAAAAAGATAAAAGAGATTATAGAACAAAAAGATGCACAGCAACAAAATTCTCCACAGGCACAGCAACAGCAACAGCTTGAAGCCGAGAACAATCGTCTCAATATGATGCTTAAGCAGTCACAAGCAAATCTAAACAACACAAAGGCAAAAGCGATGATAGATAAAAATAAAATAGATCTTCAAAAAGCTTTTAGTAATTCACTTGTTGCAAAGCAGAGTGTACAGGCTAAGATGGACAAAAATCAACTTGATGCTATGAGGAGAGTGTAAAAATGGGATGGTATGATGCGTATAAACCAACACATGTAAATCGTGTAAATGTTTTACCAATGACAAGCAGCAGTGGAAGTGCAGCTAAGAACTTCGGTGATGCTTTTACGAAGATAGGCGATAGCATGCTTAAGGTGGATAAAGCTCGTTCCAATGAAGCGCTTATTGGAGCACAAACAAAACTTCAAAATACAAAACAGAAAGTGCAGGATTTTAATCTTGCGTCGCTCAATGATACAAAAACACAAAAGAGCATCGATGACGCATTTTCAAGTGACTATACAAGATATAGAACAAAAGATGCATTTGAGACACATCTTAAAGAAGACAATATCGGAGGTTTTGACCTTGCTTCTGCTCCTGCAAAAAAAGAGGCTCTTGACTACTTTAAAAAGCAAGATGATCTCGCACAGTCTAAATTTAATGATACTGCAATAGAGAGCTCAGTTACAGGTGGATATAAAGATATGAAAACATTTGTAGAGAAGAACCCTGAACTTGTTAAAAATGCAGATGGTGTAACAATGGCAAAGATTGATAAATATTTCTCATCAAAAGATACAACAGCTGCAAAACTGCAATCACAAAAAGAGAAGGCAGATACAGCAAGAAAACTTCTTGCTATGCAGGCAAAACTGAATAAGGATAAAAAAACAGGCGGAGGTTTTAAGTATGATGCAAGTGTAGATTCTAAAATAGCAGCACAGGTTAAAACTGCCATGGGTATGGACGCACCAAACTTTAATTTTGATGACAGTGTTAAAAAAGAGTATCAAGATACTGTATCTGGTGCTGCAAAGATATCTAAAAAATATAACCTAGAGCCATCTTTGGCTATTCATGTATATGAAAATCCAGATTTATATGAGTTTACAAACGATAATAAAATCATCTTAAAAAAACAAAAACAAGAGGTTCAAGATAAACCAAAACAGTCTTGGAAAGATTATCAATAGTAACTATACGGCTTAGAGCATACAGTTAAGACGTTTATACTTGCTAATATAGTCTTTATATAAAATAAAGGCTCTGTTTTGGCACAACTTGATATATTTAAAGACAAAGAGTTCCAAGCTCTTGATGAACCACAAAGAAAAAAAATCATACATAATTACTTTGATAAAGAACTTGCAGATGATTCTTTTGTACAACTTCCGCAAGAGAAACAAAACCTCATTAAAGATAACTTTTTTCTTGCACAGACAGATGGAAGTGTAAATACTACTACAAAATTTGCAGTTAATAATGATCCTATAGCTCCAAGCGTTGATGAAGATGGAAATGTTGTGCAGAGTAAAAACAAGATAGATCAAATACAAGAGATAACTCCGTCACAAACCTTTGGGACTATTCCCCCACAAAGCGTAATAAGTGAAGATGCTACAGTTACTAAACCAATAAGCGATGTCGATATTACTAAAGAAGACGATAAAAGCCTTCTGCAAAAAAGCAAAAAGCTTCTATTTGGAGATGGAGAAAAGTATGAAAATCCAGATGCGGACATACTGAGCGAAGTAGGAAAAAGAGCTGTAAACAGAACAAACGAACTTACATCAAATGCAATTCAATCTACATATAAACTCCTCGACTTTTTTACAACATCACCTCTTGAACATTTAGGATTGCAGACAAAAGATCAAAAAGAGCTTGCAAAGAAAAAAACTCAATGGTTTAGTAAAGCAAGTGATAACTTGAACAACTTCATTTATGAGAAAAATAGGTTGCAGATAAATGATGCGAAAAAACCTACGCACGATTGGAATGAGGTTAAAAAAGCTTTTAGTTCTGGAGGCGTTTTTGATGTCGACAGTTGGCAGGAAATTGGAAGCTATGCAGCAAGTGAAGGTGTTGCAAGTATTCCCGATATGCTTGAAATGGTAGGGACTCTGCCGCTTTACTTTGCATCAAGAGTGCAAGAGAGTGCTGAGAAAAGAGCTAAAAATAACAATAGAGCTACTCCAAATAAAAGTGATTATGCAAATGTAATGCCTACTGTTATGGGAAGTGTTATGCTTGATAGATTTGGTTTAAAAGGAATTACTGAAGATGTCGTTCAAAAAGTCGGCAAAACTGCACTTGACGGTACGCTCAAAGATACTCTAAAAGTTATTGCCAAAGAGGCAAAAGATGGTGTGCTTAAAGAGGGAGGAACAGAAGGAATACAAAATCCTCTTGAACAATTTGGAGAAGAGCAAAATACAAAACACGGTCTTAGCAGTGTTGGCGATTATGTTGAGAGTGCTGTTTCGGGAGCTGTTGCCGGTGGTGTAATGGGTGCTGCTATGAGTGGTGCAACTGCAACAGGGACAGAAGTATTTAACAGCTACACGAAAGAAAAAAAAGATGCACAGCGCGAGGCATTTGTTCAAGATTCTTACAATAAACAACTTCTTGGAGCAGGTAAAAATATAACTGTTGATGACAAAGAGTATGCTGATTTTAAAAGTTCACTTGATGCAAAAGTAAAAGATATCCAAAATAAATTTGAAAATTTAGTTATAAACAATCCTGACATAGAAGTTCCCGTAGAAGCTGTTGATAATCTTGCGGTGCAAGAAGAAGTTGTAAAAAAAGCAGAAGATAGCGGTATTGATGTAGGCGACAATAACGGGCTTAATGCAATAGATAAAGGTTTTAAAGAGTTGGAGTCTGAAATAGGCGGCGTTGAAGATATGCAACCTAAAGCTAGTGAAGAACAAGAAAAGCGTGAAGTTCCTCTTCCAGGAGAAGATAGTACAAAAAACATCAAGCCTGAAAGCAAAATAGACACTGTAAGACTCAAAGAGCTTGGAAGTGATGAAATTATAAATAGTGATAAAAAGAAAAAGAAAATTCCAAAGAAACTAAGTGCAAGAGCTGAGGAGTTGCAAAATGTCAGTGTTGTTCCAATTGGTGGCAGTGAAGATGCTACGGCTGAGCATGTGAAAAAGCTTATGACACAAAAAAGCTTAGACAGTGAACTAAAAAGTTATAATAAAGCAGATATTGCAGAGCTTGACAAAGAACATCTTAGAAATAAATATCATCCTTCTGAGATTAATAGAGCCTATGATTTTTTAAGTACTGACACAAAAAAAATACAATCAGAACAAGGAACACTTGCAGGACTTGAATCAAAAGGACAAAATGCGCTGTTTGATACAAAGGGCAGTACGCAATATGTAACACCGACTTGGGCAAAAGATATAGTAAGCGATACTACGCCCTACTCTGATGTTATTACAGCATTAACAGATGCAAAAAACGGTGAGCCTAGTGAATTATCAGACAGAGCTATGCAAGCACTTCACAAAGCAGGAGATCCGCATCTTGAAAATGAAGTAAAAAGATTTGATGAATTAAGCCAAAGATGGAATCTTAATCCACTTGAAGAGACAGAGCTAAGTGAACTTGCAAAAGTTTTAAACAATCATTTACAAGGAGAAGAGGATGGAACACTCGGACAAAGAGAGAGCAGCACAACAAAAACAGAGGCAGGAATTAAACAGACTCAGACCGAAGATAATGGAGCTTTACAAAACACTGCAGAGCAAGGGATACACAAAAGCAGAAGCGAAAAAGAGAGTGATAGAAGTGTACCCGATAGCAAGGATGATAAAAGATTAGTATTTGATACGAAAAAAGTTTACTCTACTGATGGAATAAACCATGAGTATCCACATAATACTGTTGCAAAAACAATACAAAAAGATGTAGCAAAATATGTTGCACAACTTTCTAAAATACTAGGATATGAATTTGCAGTTGATAATAAAGGTAAAAAGAAAACATTTAATGGAGTCAATAAAAACTTAGCACCTGCAGGAGGATCTATGAGCTTTGAGCTCTATAAGCCAAACAGTGACATAGGAATATATGTCAATCTAAACTATGATGCAGGAATGAGTGAAGATGCAAATTATGATACATATTATCTCAATGGAAATATACTCAATGGGCAGTTATACAGAACTGTAAATCGAAAAACAGGAGAATCTGGAAATAATCACTTTGTAAATGACAGTGAGCTTACAAGTAATAAATTTGCAAAAGATATACAATCTTTGGTAGATAGTGCTATAATAAAGAATGATGCAAAGCAAGGAGTAAATAATGAAACACCAAGAGCAGTTGATACGGACAGTGAGGATGCTAACAGAGCAAGTGATAAATCTGGAGTATCAACTTCAAAACAAAGCACACTTGACAAAAACAATGATACAAACGACAGAAAAAAAGTACCAACAGACGATAAACGACCTGCAGGATCTCGTGGAGATGGAAGCGATAAAACTCAATTATCCAATGCAGATGAACGAGTGGACGGACTTGCAACCACTCAAACAAATAAACATAATGAGCAACAATCAACTCATGCAAACACAGTTCTATCAAAACATGATGCATCAAGCAATGACACAAAGAGCTACAGCTTAGAGGGCAAAGCACCTGTTGAACTTACAAAAGGTGAACGAAAGAAGTTTAACAAAGCTGCGCTTGAAGTTATAAAAAAACCACTTGAAGATATTACAGAAGCCGACAGAGAAATGCTTCGTCACTACACTGGAGAGGGTGGGCTTGACACTGTTAATGAAAACTCCGTAAATCAACACTATACAAATTATGCCACAGTAAAAGCTATGTACAATGCACTCAAAAAAGCAGGTGTAGTTATGGATAAATCTTTAGAGCCTGCCGTTGGAAGTGGTAACTTTGTTGGTTTTAATCCTGATGTTTCATGGGATGTTGTAGATATAGACAAGAATAATATAGAGGTTACAAAAAGACTCTATCCACAAATAAAAAACTTTCATACTGAGACTTTTGAAACATTTAAAGGTAAAAACTACGACCTTATAATCTCTAATGTTCCGTTTGCAAGTGAGCAAATGTTAATGCGTGAGCATGCTATGACAATAAAACCTGCATTTAAAGCAATACATAATTTTTATTTTGCTCATGCGATAGATAAAGTAAAAGACAATGGCGTCATAGCATTTATGACAAGTACTGGCACAATGGATGGAACAACTACTGCAAAAGTTTTAAGAAAGTATCTTATGGACAGAGGTGATCTGATAGGCGCATTTAGACTTCCTGAAAAATCACAAGCTAAGAATGCACATACAGATACAATGATAGATATTATCTTTATTCAAAAGCGTCCTGCAGGTGTAGAGTCAAGACAGGCAGATGTTAATAATCAGTTTGTAAATATAGGCTCAAAGAACGGTTATGCTATGAATGAATATTTTATAGCGCATCCTGAAAATCTTCTAGGCGATGAAGTTGTCATAGGAAAAGATAAAACAAAAATGGGTAAAGAGGGATGGATAGTAAAGGGTGAGCCAAAATTTGAAAATATCAAACTGAGTTATGAGCCTTACAAAAAACTCAAAAAGAGCAAAAAAGAGGAGAACTACTTTATAAACTTTGAAGATGCAACAGAGTATGCAAAAAATAATGGTTATATATTTAAGATAGTAGATACAATAAAACCTCATAGTGAGATAAATGCTGATACATTTATATATTTTGACAAAGAAGCTAAATTTCAAGAGAGCGATCAAGAAGCTATGTTTGGAGAGATATTACGCGGTGTAAATACAAATAAAGCACTTCACTTAAATAGAATAATGACACTTACTGAAGATGCCGTTAAGCAAGAAGATAAGAATTTACTAAATACTGCGCTTAAAGAGATAGAGTCTTACAAGGCAATATATGAGAAGTCTCCACATAATGATTTGGCTTTTAAGAAGTTTATGAAAAACCATAGAGCAGAGATAAAACTCAAAGAGTATATGAGCTACTTTGATAAAGATTTTAACCCTGCTCCTATATATGGTGAGAAGACACGATTTAAAGACAGTGGAAAATTAAAAATAGATGAAAAAAGTCCGCTGATTGACAGAGCATTGTTCTACTCAAATAGTGACAGTATTATCGACACATCAAAAGGGTATGAATTTTTAAGCGCTAAAGAGATAGAAGAGCTTGAAGACAAAGGGTTGTTTGTAAGAAATGCAGAAAATGAAGTGCAACTTGCATTTATGTACTATGCAGGAAATGTATATAAAAAACTTGAATCATTAAAAATAATGCATGAGGCTGGCACTATAAGCAAAAAAGCCTATGAGGCTCAACATAAAAAACTAAAAGAGATAATCCCTACTCCGATACCCTTCAAATCAATAAAAGTAAAAGGTGGAGAGAGTTGGCTTCCTCAAGCTATAAAAAGTAAGCTCCTTAAAAAGCAGACAGGGGAGCTTAGTGTAAACCCTGAAGTATTTGATGGCAAATATGATCGAGTAGAACTTTATAACAGATACTTGAATAAAATGGCACTTGCACCAAAAGGCAAGGATGAGAGTGATTCAGAAAATATACAAAGAACAATGGACGCAGAGAAGCAGTTAAACGAAGTTCTTATACCTGATGTAATGCGTTTCATAGAAAAAGAGGGTCTTTCTGAGATGCTTACAGATGAGTATAATCGTCATTCAAACTTTTATGTTCGCCCTGCTATGACAGGAATTCTGCTTCGTGATATACCTAAAAGCTTTAGAGGAAAACCTTTTAAAATGCAATCGCATCAAGCAGAGGGTGCCGAGAAGATAGTGTTTAATAAAAAAGGAGTCCTAGCCTTTGCTCCTGGTGGTGGAAAAACAATCACAGCCGTAGTTGCTGTAAAAAATCTTCTTGATCAGGGTGTAATGAAAAAACCTCTTTTTGTAGTTCCTGTAAATACAATAGCACAGTGGGAAGATACAATTAAGGAACTTTATCCAGATGCAAGTGTATTTGAATTTCCAAAAGTAAAAACAGGGAAAAACAAAGGAAATGCTAAAGAGTGGACACAGTTAAGTAAGGATGAAAAAGAGCAGATGGCTTTTGACCTTGCAAATAATCGTTATGACTTTACAATCATAGGCGATACAATGTTTCAAAAGTTTGGACTGCCTAGTGAAGTGCTGAGTGATTATGTAGATGATTTAGTAGCACAGATGATAAAAGCTGAAGACGTAGAGGAAGGTGCAAGCAAGAAAAAGCAAAAAGAAATAGTAAGTGCTGAGAACAAAAGACAAGCACTAAAGAATGGGCTAAGAGCTGCATATGGTGGAGATGTAGAGTTTGATTTTGCAAAGCTTGGTTTTGATGGACTTATAGCAGATGAAGTGCAGTACTATAAAAATATAGGAATGCAGGGCAATGATGTAAAAGGTGGACTTGGTGCAACTGTTTCTATAAAATACTTCTCAAAAAGCGGTAAAGCCCTTACAACAAAGGATATAAAAGAGGGAGCGCAGCCATACAGTGCAACACTGGGGAGTATGAGAAGTTATGACTTTAGATTTAAAAGTAAATATGTTTCTCAACACAATAATGGAAACAACGTAATACTGCTTACAGGAACACCAACACCAAACAAACCACTTGAACTTTATACGCTTTTGCAACATCTTGATGAAAATATACTAAAAGAGTACGGCATTGAGAGTTCTAAAGATTTTGTCGATACATTTTATGATATAGAAAATTATGAGACTACAGACTCAACTGGTAAGATAGTAAAGCGTGAAGGTTTAGCGAGCATGAAAAACCTTGACTGGTTATCAAAGATACTTGATAGATTTGTGGACTACAAAGGTTTTGAGTCTATGCCAGACTTACCACGACCTAAGCAGATAGATGTGCAGCACTACTTAAAACTTTCAAAAGCAGGAGAGGTTATATTTGGCGATGTGCAGCATAGACTGCTTCAAGCCATAGAAGATGGAAAAAAAGTAAAAAGCGGACAGGAATTGCCTGAAAATGTAGAGATACCACTTGTCGCTATGGGAGCAGGAAGAAGTGCGAGTATTGATTTGCGTTTGTATGATGTTGGTAAAAAAGGAAAATCACAATTATCTCCAGATGACCTTGCGAAGCTGATAGAAGAAAATGAACAGTCAGCAGAAAACAACAAAATAGAAAAAACAATAGAGCTTGTTTCCAAGCAGTATAAAAAGAATTCAAACAGTGGGCAGATAATATTTCTTGACAGATTGACTGTAAAAAATGCAGACGGTACTACTACAAGTACGCATGAAGAGATACGAAGCAAGATACTTGCAAGTGGCTTGTATGATGACAATGAAGTCGTCTTTGTTAATGGCGGTGGATTTGTAAACCCTAATACTGGGAAAGTGTCGAAAGGCTCAATCAAGCCTGATATGCTTAACAAGATAATGGATATGTATAATGACGGGAAGATAAAAGTAATAATAGGAAATACTTCAAAGCTTGGTGTTGGTGTAGATCTCAATAAAAAAACAACGGACATATATCAGCTTGATATTCCATTCCGTCCAGATGAGATAGAACAAAGGAGCAATAGAGGTGTGAGACAAGGAAATGAAAACGCATCTGTACGTGTACATCAATTTTTTCAACTTGGGACATTTGACAAAAGAAGTTATGACATTGTAATAGCAAAACGAGGATTTAATGATATATATGGATTTACAGATAATAGTGATATAGATGTTGAGGATGGTGTCTCTTCAATAAGCAACACGAACACAACTGATCCGTATCAAGCGATAATAGACTTGGAGAGTGATCCTTTTGAGAGAGAGCGGCTGAGAAAACAGAGAGTCATTGACAATGCAGTAGTAGATGCAAATAATTTACGCAACATTGTAGAAAAATTAAAATCTGATATAGAGATAAAAAAAGGTTCTATACAAAACTACAAAAATGCAATAGACGGCATAGATGAAAATCTTAAAGAAAAAAATCTTCCTAAGTATGAGAATATCAAAGATGCGCAGGAGAAAGCACAAAAACTACAAAAGCATATAGATGGGCTTAATGAAAGAAAAGCGAAGTATTTTAACACCATCAAAGAGTATGAAGATGAGATAAAAGAGATTGAGGCAAAGCTCAAAGAGAGAGAGAAACAGCAAACAGACCAGATAGCACAAACAAAATTTATTACCGATGAGTTTACACATGATGCAAAAAATGTTGCTATTGAAAAAATCAAAGAGGCTTATACAGAGCAGCAGATACTTGAGAGTGAAAACAATGATACTAGCACAGAAGCAAATACAAGTTTTATGCGAACTCCTGTTGTCGGCAAAACTTTAGATGCTACTACTGAACTTAAAATAGAGAGCAAAAATAACTTGAAAAAGTCAGTTCTTCAAGAAACAGAAGCAACAAACAGTTATGCAAGAGCGAATGGATATGATGAAGCCGGTGTAAATTATGTACCGTGTTACAGTTTTAGTGGGTTGCCAGAGAGACCTATCGGAGATGTTCTCTATATTGGTGCAAAAGCGATAGCACTTCCTACTATTGACGAGCCTATGAATGCAGATTCTATTCGTGTTTATATGAGCGATATAATCGGTAACCGTCTTTATGATGGAAAGATAAAAGGTAAAAGTGCTCTTGGTATTTACAAGAGAGATGACAGTGCTATTCGTGTTAAAAATTATAGTGACGTTGAAATAATGGCGCATGAGATGGCTCACTACCTAGACTACTTTTATAAAAATCCTAGTAAGAAAGCAAAGGGGAGTTTCTTTAGACTTGCAATACTCAAAAACAAAGAAGAGGTAAAAGCACTCAGTTATACAACAGATCCAAAATTATCTATTAGTGAAGGGTTTGCAGAGTTTATAAGACTTTATCTCACGAACTACAATATACTTGAATCTGTTGCTCCAAATATGTTAGCAGATTTTGAAGCAAAACTTGCAAGTGATAAAACATTGCATGACAAGCTCACAAGACTTCAAGAGGGTATGCATCAATTTTATTATCAAGGAAGTGATGTATCTTTACGTTCCAAACAAGGTGGGAAGCTCAACAAGACAGCTAAGAAAATAGAGCGTAGCCAAAAAGAGATAAGCAGAGATATAAGACAAAAGGTTATAGACAGACTACATACTATCAAACGTATTGAGGCAGAGATAAAAGGCGATGTAAGCGGTGATGCTATGGATAGTGCTTACAAGTCGCTACAACTTGTTAATGGTGTGAGTTCCATACTCCATTCTACAATGAATTTTGGTGTACCTACTGTAAAAGAAAACGGAGACATTACATACAGTGGCAAGTCGTTTAATGCAGTGCTTGAACCTGTTACAAGTCAAGGCGAAGAGAGAGTAAGACTCTTTAGCGATTACCTTGTGGCAAAAAGAGCAAAAGAGTTGATGGCGCAAGGAAGAGAGAACCTTATAACAAAAGATGAGATAGAAGCAGGGTTACAACTTGAAAAACAATACCCTGAATTTTTAGATGTGTTTGATGATTATCAAGAGTTCAACAACAAGATGCTTGATTTTTATGTGGACATGAATCTTATAACAACGTCTCAAAGAGCTAATTTTAGAGAGATGAATAAAAACTATGTTCCTTTTAACCGTGTTATAGAGTCCATTCAAAATGGCGGTGTTGGAAGTGCTGCTATAGGAAAACGCCTTACAGGTGGAACACATTCTCTTGGAAACATTATGGAGAATATTTTAGACGGTCTTGAAGCAAACATCAAAGAGGCTTTAATTTCCCGAGGGAAAACAAAGTTTTATGAAATGTTAGAGAAAAGCAACATGGGTGGTGTATATGCTACAAAGATAAGCAGTGCAGACAAACTCGTGAAAAGTGATTTGCAACAACAAGCGAAAAAAGTAGCGCAGATAATGGCTGAACTTGGTGTAACAGTTTCAAAAGACGGGCAAATACTCAGTGGAGATATGCAGAGTGACCTTATAGTTGATGTGAGTGAAATAGAGCAAAATCTTTTAGACAATCCTGCTGCATTGGAGTTTTGGACTCACGGTCATCCACCGGTTGGAGATGGAAGCAGTTATATAGACAGTGTGATCATAAATGATACGAGAGTATATTTTGAAACAAAAGATGCTGCACTTGTGGATGCCCTCACATCTTTTAGAGGAGAGCAATATAATTATGCGGTTCAAGCAATGATGAGCATAAAAAACATTATGACTTGGAATATTACAAACAATCCTCTCTTTTATCTTACAAACTTTACAAGAGATACGGTAAGTGCAGGAGTATTAAGTAAAAATAAATTTATACCTGTTTATACAAGTTTAAAAGGGATGTATCATTTTATATCACAAAGCAAGGTATATAAAGAATTTATGGCAAGTGGTGCAGGATATGGAACACGGAGAACTTCTCTTGGCGGCGAGTCACAAGCTATGGAGATGTTAAAAGTAGCTCGTGGTTTTAATGTTCTTTCAAGAGTAATAAGTGCTATGGAATATGGTGCGGATATATTTGAGTATGGCACTAGAGTTGGAGATTTTGAACTCTCAAAAAAAGCAGGGAAAAGCAATATGCAAAGTGCTTTTGAAGCGAGAGAAGTGAGTACAGATTTCGCAATAAAAGGCAGCGATAGAGCATTAAGTGGGTTTATGGCTACTGTTCCATTTATGAAAGCAGGAATAGTAGGAATAGACAAAACAGCAAGAAGAATATTTACTATAAGTGGAGAAATGAAATTTAGCAACGCTGTTAAATTTAAAAATCAACTCGGAGAGATACAAAGACACAAGATAAAAATCTATGCTACGGGTGGAATGATCGTAGGTTTTACCCTTGCTCTTTGGTTGCAAAACAGAGATGATGACAGATATAAAAAACTAACTCGAGATGAAAAGCTTTTATATTGGCACTTTTTTGTTGGAGACAAGCATATAAAAATTCCAAGACCATACGACATAGGTTTTGCATTTTCTGCAATACCGGAAATAGTAGCAGATGGAATATACACAAAGCATGGAAAAGAAGCTGCAACAGATTTTATGTGGAGCGCAAAAACAATGTTTAGTGTTGGTGATGTGAGTGGACTTTTTCAGCCTATACTTGAAGACATGACAAATAAGAATTGGACAGGAGCGCAGATAATACCTCACTATATGCAAAATCTTGATGATTTAAGTGATCAGTATTTTGCAACAACTCCGTTACTTTATAAAGAAGTAGGAAAAGCAACCGGGGCGAGTCCTATTAAAATGCAGCATTATGTTGATGGTTATCTTGGGCTTACTGCAAAAATGGTTGAAGAGGCTACTGAAAATATGTTATGGAATAAAAAAGCGTGGGGGGAAAGACCTTTTGCTCGTAACCCGATAGAGTTTTTAACATACAGATTTCGAGGCAAGCCTGTAGATACTCGCACAAAATATACTGAGAAATATTATGAGCTTATGCAAAAAGCAAGTGCAGTAAAAGCAAGTTTTAATAAAAAGAAGAAAGAGGCTTTTATAGATAAAGGAAAAAATGTAAAAGAGTATATGTCTTCTAAAGAGAATCAAGCATATTTTGTTTTAGACATTATGTTGAAAAAAGTAAATAGAACGCTCACAAAAATCAAAGTAGGTGTTGAAACTACAAAATATGATAAGAAGTTATCTAAAGCACAAAAAGAACGTATGATAAAAAGTGCTTATGATAAAAAGAATGAAGAGCTACAAATAATTACAACACAGATAGAAAAACAGTTGAAAAAGATACAGGAGGGAAAATAAGATGAGTGAATTTGCAAAAGATGATAATGGGAAGATAATGCTCTCTCTCATAGAACCACAATTTATAAAAGGAACTGCAAAAGTTTTAACGATTGGTGCTAAGAAGTACAGCGTTGGAAATTGGAAAAAGTGTGAAGACAGACAAAGATACGAAGATGCACTGTTAAGACATATATATGACTACTTGCAGGGGAATAAGTGTGATGAAGAGACAGGTGTCTCGCATTTATATCATGCCGCATGTAACCTTATGTTTTTAGATGCTTTTGATAGAGAGGGAAAATAAATGGCTTGGGATGTTGAGATAAGATTTAGATGTAGAGCTTTGTTTGAAGTTATGAATATGACTTTGAGCGATATATCTAAGCAGGAAAATGTAGGACTTGCAACACTGAGTGATTGGAAGAATGATGATCGAGAAGAGTATGGTGGCATATGGTTAAAAGGTTCTAAGGCAGGTAAAGTAGAACAGACAGCAAAGCAGTTAAGAAAAGAGTTAGAAGCTACGAGTGTTTATGATGAGATGAAAAATCGAATTACTAAGTATCATGGTGTTACAAAAGATGGAGAGATAGAAGTAAATGGAATACTGAATCTTTCAAACAGTAATGCAGAACTGCAGGCAAAAGCAGAAGCCGACATAACACTACTTGCTTCCGTACAAGCTGATTACTTTGATGCCCAAATGTTTAAGAACTCAATGTTGAGTAGCATTGTACTTTCTAATCAAGTTAAAAAAGATGTTACGAAAATAAAGCAGGCAGACATTAAAGCGAGCAGTGAGATTCATAAGCTTGCAAAAGAGGCGCGATTTGGTAAATCACCGGATACTGTTATATTTAATAATAATGGTGACTACAACATAGAAGATCTTAATGAAATGAGTGTTGAACAGCTTGAGCAGTTAATGAAACAGGAAAAAGAAAAAGTAATTGAAAGTAATAAAGTGGTGGGTTGTGAGTGACTCGAACACTCGACCGCGCCGTTATGAGCGGCGAGCTCTAACCAACTGAGCTAACAACCCACTTAGAAAACAAAGTGAACACCCAAGTGAACACCCAAATAAAATTAAAACCTTTTAAAGCCTATGTTTTAGGGCTTTACCATACTTCTCACAATTCCGTTATGAGCCAAAGAGGCTATTTTATATATTGCTATGTTATCCCCTATATACGCCTATTTTATGATGATTGATTTCTATATTTATCTCTATTTAGATATACTTTTATCTTTAAAGTGAACACCTAAGTGAACACCTAAGTGAACACCTAATTAATATAAAGTAGGGATTATATTGTGGCTATTAATAAAGAAGATTATCCTCATAAAGTTGAAAACAATTTGTGGGCAAATGGTAAATATACTGTATTTTTTTATAATTTTATGTTTGAAAAGAAGAGGTATAGAGGACTTATTGATTTAAGAGAAAAGAGTTCATGGAATAAAAAAGATAGAATAACCTTTGCAAAGTCAGAACTTATTTCTATAAAGTATAAAAAGAAAGATACTGTACTGAATGAAAAGATAACACTTAACGACTTTATGGAAAAGTTTTTTGAACAGCAGCCAGACACAAACTACACTAAAATAAGAATCAGTCACTATGAACGATACATAAAACCGATTTGTGGAATGAAGCGTGTTGTAGATTTGAGGCAATTGCACATTAGAAATTCTATAAAATTTCAAGAAGAAAAAGGATTGTCCCCTCGTACCATTAAACAGACTCTTGAAGTTTTAGCTCCGGCATTTAAAAATGCAATAGCAAACAGGCTTATATCTTTTAATCCGTTAGATGGAATAAAAATAAAACTCCCAAAAACAAAAAAGATAGTATCTCATGCAAGTGAAGAACTCCTTAAAATTCACAAAGCTATATATGACGAGTTTGGAGATGATCCGTTTTATCTTTCTTTATTTCTTTTTGCTTTACAAGGCAGAAGACGGGGCGAGATACTTTCGCTTAGATGGGAAGATATAGATTTTAAAAACAACTATTATATTTTGAGAGACACCAAAAATAATGAAGAGCAAAAAATCTTTTTACCAAATGTCATAAAAGAAAATTTAGAGTTTTTTAAAAATGAGAGCGGATGGGTGTTTGAATCTAGGATTACCGGGCATCATATAGTAGATATAAGGCGAGTAACAGATAAACTCAAAAAACGCCTAGGCGATAATAATTTTGGAATTCACTATCTTAGGAATGTAATAGTTTCTGCTATGGCAGAGCAAGGTTTTGACAGTATTCATCTTAGTGGTGCATTAGGGCATAATGACCCCAATACAATTAAGAAGTATCTCACTATGAACTATCTGAAGTCTAGTGAAATGGCTAGTGGAGTTATAGATACTATTGTAAAATAATCAAAAGCCATCCATATCTAAACTCTGTTTTGAGTAGTTTTTTACTGTTCCCTCAAAAAAGTTTGTTTTCGTTTCATTGAGTTCCGAGTAGCTCTTAAATATTTTGATGAGTCCATCATTTATATTTATGGTTTGAGGGAGTCTTTTGAGCCCTAGCTCTCTTAGTCTGCTATCCACTATCCAATCCATAAAATTATTTATAGAATTTTCACTAAATCCCATTACTCCCTTAGTGGAGTATAAAAGGTACTCTTTTTCATCTTCTCCTGCTTGTATCACTGTTTCTCTTGCTAGTTTATCTATGTTAATCCCTGTATCTTCTTTTATATGATTGTAGATATTTACATAGAGTGGCAAATGTGATCCTAGTTCGTTACGGCTAATCTCTGTTATCATACTTGCACTTCCCTGCATTTTGCTACCAAGTGCCCATACAACTATGAAACCGGCAGGAAAACTTACCCCTTCAAGACAAAGGTTTGCAATAGCTGCAAATGCTTTTTCTCCATCACTTATCTCTCTTTGTTCATCAAAGATACTGTATCTTGCATTAATTTTATTTGCAAGTAATTTAAGTTGATCATCTTTTCTAAAAAGTTCATAAATATCTGTACTTCCTAAAACATCATCGCCAATAAAAGCATACGAATAGCTATGAAGTGCTTCTTCTCCACTTTGAAAAGCAATACAAGCATTTGCTATTGGATCTGTGATGATGTTGTTTATGTTGTCCATAAGTCTGTTTGTAATGACACTATCATTAAAGATTAATTTTCCAAAAGTCAGTTCATATGATCTAAATTCTGCTTCACTTAAACCTTTTACTGCTTTTTTATCTGCAACAAGATTAACAGTAGCAGGATTCCAAAATCTTGCTATCTGTCCCTCGAATATAGTCTTATAAATAACTCTTGATGGATTTACAAAGTTTGCAATTCCTGTAGGGTTCCCGTTTACTACTTTGTTTTGTGTCTCTGTACTATCTGGATTATATATTTTCTTCATACTTATTTTTCCTCTTTGTATATTTTTTCTGAAAATAAAAATTTATGCTCTTGTGGTAATTTATCATAAATCTCGTTTGCAAGTTTTCGTATCTCCCATAAAGCAGCTTTATTTGTTCTCAGCTCTAAGAAGTTTTGCAGGCTTCTTGCGTTTATGCTCCATATTAAACTTGTTTTATAGGCTTCTGGTAGTGTGTATTTTGCAAAATCATTGCTTGCCCCTTGAACAATACACCATCGTAAACATTCAAGGCCAAGAACAATACTCGCATTGACATCTTCATATTCTGTAAGTACAACATATTTTTGTGCTCTTTGCTTCATCTCATCATCCAATATGTACCGCGATAAAGCTTCATTTACAAAGGCATCTTCATTCTTTAGTTCTTTGAGTGTATAGCGACTTGATTTTACACTAAGCGATGCTATTCTGTGCCTTGCCAATTCTTGAAGGCAAGCTCTACTTATTCCGTCTATGTTAAAATTATAGTTTAAATGTTCTATTGTCGAGGCATGTTTGTTTTTATTTGCAACTCTGTCCATTCGTTCCTGTGCTTTTTCTTCTGTTTGCATACAGCCTTTGTTCCAACATTTTCCTATTGCCATATCTGCAATATGCAGCGGGGTACTGTGAAGAAGTTTTATCTTCATCTTTTCATTCCTTTTTTTAAATCAAGCATTTTGAGTTTTATTTTTTTCATCTCGAATGAAACCCTCTCATAGCTTTGATTAGAGTTGAGTAGTTTTTTTAACTCACTCTCATAATATTTGTACTTTAAAATAGAGACTTCTTGTAAAAGCTCATCATAGCTATATACTTTTATATCTTCTCTTAGAAGTAATCCTTGCAGTTCTATATCTTTATGCAAAAGCATCTCAAATTCTTTAGCATGGTACAAAAACATTGAACCATCAATGAGATCGAGTACTGCGTTGAGATTTGTTTCATTCTCATTTGCCGTTTTAATAATGTTCATTTCGCTTAAATTTACGGTGGTGCGTTGATTGTTTTTCTCATAATGCTGTGTCTCCTTTGGTGTATGTATGTGATTTATATTTATTTGCAGCAGCTTTGCAGTGTAATCTTTATACTCATCTGCAACAACAGGGCTAAGTGTTTTTAAAAATGCTTCTATCTCACGCAGTGCTTTTTCTTTTTCATCCGGCTTATTTAGATTAAAACTGTTTGCAATTGTATTGAGTGTAAAATCTATAAGAGGAGTAGGTTTTTTCATAAGTTCAAAAAGTTCTTTTGTATTTCCACTTTTTACCATATCTGCAGGATCTTTTCCCTCGGGAAAAATCACAACACCACCAAAAATTCCGTGAGATGATAAAAGCTTACTTGCTTTTAATGCTGCGTTTATTCCTGCCTTATCTCCATCGAAACATAAAAGTGCCTTTGCGTGAGCTTTTTTAATGATGTTACAGTGTAGTTCTGTAAGTGCTGTTCCCATTGTTGCAACTGCTGTTTGTATGCCTGCTTGATGAAACATAACTACATCAAGATACCCTTCTGTTATGGTAAAAGTACCTTTTTTATAAATATGTTCTTTTGCCAAGTTATATCCGTAGAGTTGTCTTGACTTGTCAAAGAGTTGTGTTTGTGGGGAGTTTATGTACTTTGCTCTGTCTCCTTTTATAATCCTTCCACCAAATCCTATGAGTTTGTTTGCATGATTTCTAATAGGAAAAGATATTCTGTTTGTAAGTCTTGCATAGGTTTTTCCTGTTTCATCTGTTGCAAGTATTCCACACTCTATAGCTTCTTGAGTGCTAAAAAGATGTTTGTTTATTTCTGCCGTTTGAGCATTTGATGATGGTGCATAGCCTATTTCAAATTTTTCAATACTTTCATTCGTCAATCCTCTTTCAATCAAATACGAGTGAATATCTGCATCCATATTTTTAAGATAAAAGCTGTTTGTATGTTCCATTAATTTAGAGTAGTCTTTTTTCTTTGCTGTTGCATCATACTCCAAAGTAAAATTCATATCGTTCGCTATATCTTCCACAGCTTCAACAAAAGTAAGTTTTTTATACTCTTGCACAAAACCAATAGCGTCATAAGTGCATCCGCATCCAAAACAGTGGCATATCTGTTTAGCAGGACTTACAACAAAACTGCCACTCTTTTCATCATGGAATGGGCAGTTTGCTTTGAAATTTGCTCCTGCTTTTTTAAGCTCAATAGAATTTGAAACAATATCAACTATATCAAGCTGTGCTTTGAGTGCATCTATGTTTTTAATCAAGCTCAACCTCACTAAACTCTACCATTGCTTCATTCCTGTCCATATTTAGCAATCTTTCTTCTATGGTAGAGACAAGAACATCTTTTTCTGCACCACTTAAAAGAGAACTATATACTTTTTCTTTAAGTGCTTCAAGTTCATTGAAACCCATATTTTTAATATTTTTTATAATACTCTTCACTGTGTTGTTCATCTTTTTACTGCCTCTATCATTTTATGAGCGCTGTTATACATGTAATCACTTACATCTTTTGTGAGACCTATGTTTTCGCTTATTTCTATGATCATAGAGAAATAATCAAACTCTTTACATTTTTTAAATATGCTGCTCATCTTTTTGTCTGGAGCGTCTTGAAACTCTATATATAAAAGATAGAGTGCAAGAATTTCAGGGTTTGTGTTTTTTTCATCTATCATCATCACAAATTCATCAGCATAAAATCTACTACATACTCCACATTCTTCAGGATAATTTTCATTTGCTTTTGGTTTATGGATGCATCCATCACAAGTTTTTTCACTGACTGCTATTGTCAAGTCTTTTTCAAAGTCGTCGTATATTTGGTTTATTAATGCTATTGTTTCTGCGCTACTACTCCATTTGGCTCTAAATTCAAGTGCTTCTTCTCTAGTCATTAACTTTGCCTTCCCATTCATTACATCCAAAAGTAGGACGAACAACATATTGACCTAACTCGTTTATATCTTCACATTTAGAGGCTGAGCATATAGGTTCGTTATACCATTTACAATTGTTACAAGTTTTTTCACTCTCAAAGTCGTCATAGATTTTATCTATATGTTTTTCTATGTCTTCTCTGTCGTGTTGAAAAAATTCAAATTTTTTTGCTTCTTCTCTAGTCATCGCACTCTACCTTCTTATAAATCGTGTATTTAGTATTAGTACCATCAAAACTATTGGCATCATAAATCCATTGTTTAGCATTTTCAAATGTATTTTCTATACCATTTACATAAAATTGCCCGTCTTTGTCTTCTTTTACAATTAAATATTCATCTTTCATCTAACAGCTCCTTATTTTCGTAAAAGTTACCGATTACTTCAAACACGTTTCCATAATCTCTAATTAACCTTTCTGCTAAAAAACATCTATTATCTGACGGTTCTAATTCTTCTTTCTCAAACCCATCAAAATAGCTTTCACAAACAAATGCTCCGTTTAAGAATGTAACAACTCCTATATGATTATCTGCATCATCATAAAAAATATCCCCTTCATAAATCTCAACACCATTTCTATCGTTTAAGCCTGTATATTGCATAAGCTCTACTTCATCAAAACAATACTCTTCTCCATTATCAAGTAAGATAGATTTATAAGTAAAATAAAATGTTCCAACACCTATCAAAAGATTTTCTGTTTTTTCAAACGCCCTAAATTTAATCTCTCTCATTATCTTCCTCCTCTATTTCATAAAATCGCTCTCGATCTGGTGACCAGAACATTAGAAACTTTAGTCGTTTCTCTTTTATTTTTTTTGTTCTTTTTACTTCCATCTGTTCCATCCAGTAATCAAACAACTTTTTGTTGTAATATTTTCCTGCTTTATCTTTTGGCAATCTTTTTGGCTTGTTATATACATGAAGCTTCTGCGTCCAAACACCATTGTTAAGAACAATAGAATCTTGTTCGGCTATACAAGCTTCACCATATGTTCTTATTTTTGTAGCCATCTTTTAAACCTTGATAAAGTTATTTTTATTTCAAACTTTAGATTTGTCCAAAACATTTTTATATCTCCTCTATTGTGATTTTGTAATTACAGTTGTTTGCTGTTTTTACAATGTCTTGTGTATCTATAGACATTCTTCCTTCCACATCGCCTTTAATGATCGTAATGAAGTCTCCAAACTCATTCACTGTTCCAAAACCATAGGAAACATACTTTTTCTTCTCTGTTTTTACCGGCTTGAGTTTTTTAGGGCACTCTTTATCTCTCCACCCTTTTATGTCATCTCTCTTTATCTCCCCATCATTGTAGAGTTTATAAGCCTCTAGCTGCATATCTTTGTCTTTTATGCGTGAGAGCTCTTCTAGTACTGTTAGACCTATCTCTCTTTTGTTAAACTCTAAATCTTTTCGTATATCTTCATGAAGATTGAGACATCCAAAAGCTTTAGAAAGATATGTTTGTGACTTTCCGACTGCATTTGCAAGTTCTTTTTTGGAGCTGTATCGTTTAGAGAGCCATAGTTTAGAAATGTGCATTGCTATTTCATAGTCTGTAAGATCATCCCTTTGTATATTTTCTATGAGTGAGAGTTCTAAGACCTTATGTTCATCTGCTTCTATGATGTGTGCTTTAATCGTAGTCGCATTATTTTGTCTGTGAGCCTGGTATCTTCGCTCACCACTTACTATCATATATCCGTCACTGCGTTTAACAACAACAATAGGCTGCAGTAGTCCATCTTGTTTGATAGCTCTGGCAAGCTCCTCGATGTCGTCAAACTTTTTTCGTGGTTGCTGTGGATTTGCATATACTTTATCTAAAGGCAGTTCCATAAAAGGACTTACCCCACCTGTTCGCGTTTTCCCTGCTGTTGCTTTGTTAATGGCTGATAAGTTCATCTCTAAGCCCTCTTATCTCTTCTTTTGCCAGGTCGTTTTTTGTATCAAATACACTAGCACCTACACCAAGGGTTGTTTTATATACTTTTCTGCTTCGTATAACTGTATTTAAGAGTTTGTAATTTTTTCCTATGGCTTCTTTTATGATAGAAAAGTTACGTGTGAGTGGGTGGATGTTATTAAGAACAATGTTAAACTCCGTATCTTTAAGTACAAGCTCGTTAATGATGCCCTCAAATGTTTTAAATCCTAAGACTTCTGTAACACTCTCACTTATTGGAACAACTACTTTATGAGAGAACTCTAAAGCTGTTCTGTTGATGTCGCTGTCAAATCCACCTACATCAACTATGTAATAATCACTTTTATGCTCACTTCCAACAAGAAGCTTCATAACCTCTTGCACTGTCTGCGGTTGCAGCACTTCTATATCCTCGAGACCTCTTATCTGGTTTACGAAGTAAAGTGTCTGTTGAAAATCAAGGTCTATGAGTGTAACACTCTTCCCTATCTCTTTTAAAGCATGTGCAAGATGCCACGCAAGTGTGCTCTTACCTACTCCGCCTTTTGTATGTGCTACTGTTATTGTCATTTTCTAACCCCTCATTAGTAATGCGTATAGTTTCATATTGTATAACTATACTTTTTCATAACTACACGCTCAAAAGCGTATAGTTAAATTCACTACCACTCACGCAAAGTTTTCCCTCGGGAAATCTCTGCACTGGTAACTGTTACATAGCGGGCAGTTGTTGCTATGTTTTTATGCCCTATATCTGTTTTAATATGCTCAAGAGATAAACCGAGCTGATGTGCAGTTGTAATGTAGCCTGATCTAAAACTATGCGTAGAATAAAAATCTCCTAAAACTCTATGAATAAATTTATTCATTAGTAATTTTAAAGCACTTACTGTCATAGCTTTGTTTGAGTTGTTTTTTGCGAAAAGATACCCGTCATCAAGAGGTAGTATCTTTTTTAGAAATTCTATTTGCATATAATCTTCATCAAACGAGATAAGTCTTGCACTCTTTGTCTTTGTGTTATTTGCTAAAGAGTACTCGTTCTCTTCTATCATATACGAAACATCACTTGTTTTTAGTTCTGCTATTTCGCTCACGCGACACCCAGTAAGATACAAAAGTGTAAAAGCTCTCGTTAATTTCATCTTTGTAGGGCTTTTTATCTCCAAGCTTCTGTTTACTGCGTTTATGAGTCGCTCAAACTCTCTCTTAAGTATGGGCTTTTTCGCTCGTGTTGTTCCTTTTGGACGTGCCATGATTTACTCCTTGTAAATTATTATAACGCTGTAATAAAACATGTTTTGTTCTATAACTTTTACAAATTGATACTCTTGCGAAAGATTAAATTCTAAGATGTCTTCAATATCTATAATTATTCCATCAATATCTTCATCAAAATAGATAATATTTTCATCTGTAAGATTCTTGTATCTTTCAAAAATTTCTTTGTTTTTAATGACAAGTTCACGATGTACCACATTTCTCATAATTAGACTCCTTTTTTTGTGATATAATCACTCATTCGATTACAAGTATCTCACTACTTGTAATCTGATAAATGATTTTTAAAACAATCTTTCAGCCCATTGTTCCATTTTGCTTTCAAACTTCTGGAACAGTGAGTCTGCTTTTTTTACTAGCTTTGCCATGTTTCTTTTCCTCCCGTTTTAAAATTCACAATGCAACAAATAGTCTTTTATTGCTGCTTTATATTGTTCATCACTAAAATTAAACTCTTCAAGTACATCCTTTGTATCACTTAGATCATAAGTTATGCAGTACTCGTGATTTGCAAGCTCATATCTTATTATTTCAATAGGAGAAAAAAGTTCTTTTGCTTTTTTTATAAAGTTCATATCTTGTTGCTTAAATTCATCGTTAAACAGATCATAATTTGATTGAGGTATAAACATTCCTCCATCTAAAGAGTAGTACTTAACACCATCTTTTTTCTTTTCTTCAAGCTGTGATTTGCTAAAAGCAAAAAACACTTCATACTTATTAAACAGTTCTGTCACTTGTGTTTCTCTCGTTTGTTTATATTCATAATATTTCATTCTCTTATCCTTTGATCGTTTTATATACTTTAAACATTTGAAGTATATAAAATATACTCGGGACTGTAATTAAAGCGATTTCAACTATTGTTCGGGTTTGGTTTAAATTATCTACTAACATTTTGTTTTTTCCTTTATAAGTCACTTATTAATGACTTGTTATATTGAAAGTCTATAATTAGTTACCTTAAAAACATATTAAAAAAGTAATGAATATATTACTTTAATATGTTTAAGTTAATTTATTAGTGATTTTTGTTAAAATTGAAGCATGAAAAATATACTATACAGAGATATAGCAGAGATGTTAGGGAAAAAAGAAGGTACTATAAAGAATTGGCGTGTAAATCATCCAGTTCTTCTTGATTTGGTAAAGATAGGAGCATTTTGCAAAGTGAACGATCTTGATATACATAAGATTAAAAAACTTTTAGAGATAAAAGATGTCATAAGTGACAAGGTTGAACGAGATGAGTAAAATAATAACCTTGTTTCTTTTATCTGCTGCTCTTTTGTGCGCAGAAGATAAAAGCATATATAGGCTTGCACATGATTACAATGTTGCATATAATAAAGATTTTGATTATATAAACAATCTTGATACAGCTTTCAGCTATTTTGAGTTTAAAGGATATATTAAATCTATATTAGACTCTTCAAATGCATATAATAAGTGTAAGAAGATATTAAATATTAAAGATATTGCAAACAGAGCTGCAATTATCATAGATTCTGCAGACGATAGACATAAAAACGAATACATATCTGCAATGGTTGCTGTAAATATCGCTTGTGATGTTAAATAACTTACAAAAAGGACTAAATTATGAATAAAGTCGCACTGTATTCACTATTGCTAATAGTAACACTCCACGCAGAAATTCCAAAGCCTCAATGTGCAAGACCTATTAAGCCGACGTCATTTACGGACAACAGAGCTGTTCGCAATTATAATGCCGATGCAAACAGATATAAAGCTTGTATGGATGATTTTATACGGAAGCATAGAGCTATAGCAAATAAAGAGACAAGAGCTGTCAATGATGCCATAGCAGAGTGGAACAGCTTTGCAACAGGAACAAGCTCACGCAGCAACAAAGACAATTCAATATCAGCTCATACAGGTTCAACTGACGGACATCATACAGTTGGCAAAACAGATCCTACAATGTTCTATAAAAATCTTAAATTTTAAAAACATTGCACAGAACACTTCAACTAATACTAAGACACCTCTTGAAGCATAAAAAGTCCTTGTAGGGCTTTATATGAGCCTCTTTTTTTAACAAAAAGCCCTAAAACAGCCACTTTCAAGCAATTCGACATCCATCTGCACAACTCCACCACCACCAAAAAACTCGCCGCCATTTGAAATTTTTTTAGGTTTTTTTGACACTTTTCGGTTTTTTATGAAATATTAAATATCAAAGAGATGAACAATTAAATAAAAGAGTTGAACTTGAAGCTATGAGAGATGAACAGTCGTGAAAATGCACATTTTTACGAAGGAAGTGGTGGGTGAGTTTGGTTTTTTATATTTTTTTCGGAGTTTTCGGTTTTGGTTTTGGTGGTCTTTCTTTTATTTTTAGTGGATTTTCTTTTATATCTGCTGCAAAGGTGTATCGTTTTCTTGATGTAAGGAAAATGGTCACAGTGGTCAAAACATATTTTTTTATTTATTTTAATATGTTTAGTTTAAGGTTTAGGGCTGTTTGTTTAAGTTTTGGTGTGTGTTTAAGGTTCAAGGCTGTTTTTTATGGATTATGGCTTAAGGTTTGTCTGTTTTAATTGATATCTATAGGATCTTGCGTGAGGATTAAAATTATATTGCACTCTTATGCAGCGTGTTTATTTTTCTGATTTTTGAATCTGATAAATTGAGGGGGAGGTACATTCCCCAGCAGGGCTGCTCTCTAACATACATATGCGATATATGCACAATAAGTTATCAGATTAACCTTACATTTCTTTATTTCTTAGATTAATTGAACACATTATTTAGTGTGTTTTTCTAAAAAATTTTCAAATGACGGCGAAGCCTATCTTTGGAATTGCTTATTTTTTCGTTTAAAAAATTTCAAATGACGGCGAGTTTTTATTTTTTTTATTTTTACATTATCGAGGTAAAAATGGCATCAATAGAGTAAAATTTATAGAGGTAAAAATGGCGGGTATATATATAATACCTATACTCTTTTTTAAAGAGTATATATATGCAACACTCTTTTTTAAATTTCAGATAGTTTTTTAAACTCTTCTAGTCTGCTAATTATCTGCTCTAAAAATTCATTTGGAGCATATTCCAAAAGAGAGAGAAGTTTTTGGAGTTTTTCATCTTCACTAATGCGTTCTATTATTTTTGGATCAATATCCTTTTCAAATGCAAGCTCAATTTTTGTGATAGCATTTAAAATATCATCACTCTCCCCTATTCGCATATTTCCTTTTCCGTGTACTAGCCAAGTAAGATTTATTGGCTCATCTTTTAAATATTCAAGAAGATTAGCGACTGTAACCTTTTTTCTTGTGCTCCACCCTTTTATTTGATTATAGTCAATTCCGAGCTTCCTTGCCACATCAGCGTTAGTTTTTACTGCAAAGTATTCCTTTAATCGTTCCATTGTCGTATTGAATTCAAACATTTGTAATCCTTTTCTTGACTTTATACCTTTTTTGTACTACAATTACACACTATATATATCAATTATAACTAAAACAGCGTTGGAAAGGGCTTAAAATGGAATATGAACATAAAATGGAATGTTTTGCAGTTCCTGTTACAAAAGATGATCTTGCAAAAATTTTAAATGTCAGTTACGTGACTGTTGATAGACTGGTAATGGATGGTGCTATTGATTATTTGAAAGTAAGAGGATCCGTTCGTTTTACAAAGAAGAATATTGAAGATTATATTGCATCTGCTACACGAAGTAAAAAAACGCAAATGGCGGCGAAAAATAGTAATGCTCTATAATCTTTATCTTAATCAAAAAATGGCAAAAGAAGAAAACATAAGTGGAAATGCTCTCATAGTGTTTGAGACATTTAAACAACTTATGTCTCTTCCATACATTGAACAGACGATTATCGAAGATGAGAGATATACTATTCTTTATCAAAATATGGTAATGAATCAAATTCCATATTTTATAAAAAGCAAAAGAACATTATCAAGAGCAATCAAAGAACTTAAAGACGCTGCACTGATTAAATCGAATGATAATAATAAATATCCTGCATATATTTTCACAGATAAAGCACTTCAGTACATTACATCATTTTCAAAGAATGAAATAACAAATATTAAACAGTCTCCACAAAAAAATAGAAAAAAACCAATACTGACACTTACTAAAAAAGTTCGTTTTGAAAATCTTAAAGACGAATATCTTGTAATATTAAAATCAAGAGCAAAAGAGATGAGTGAAAAACACAGCGTTCCATTTAGTGAGTTTGATATTTTTATAGAACATCATGTGAAAAATGGTAATGCTTTTGCGAATTGGTTAAGTGCTTATTCGACTTGGTGCAGAAATTACAAAAAGTTTCATGCAAATGACGGCGAAAATGGAATGAGAGGACTTTACGGATGATACGAATGCTTGATGGTTTGGTTTTATTAAAAGAGATTGATGATATAGATGGTTTGGAATGGAGTTCTGAGTGTTTAAAAAAACAATATCCGGAAAAGGTATTTGTTATTCGTCATAATTCATATATATACAAGGATATTTTAGACGAGAGTGTTAAACAAAAAGTTACAAATCTTGACAATTATGTTCCAGTCGGTGAACTTGCCGATACATTGAGTGTTCGTAAAGAGATATTTTTAAACCGCATAGAGTTTATGAAAAATATAGGTGAAGAGTGGTTTGAATATATAACCATCAAAGGGATGCACTTTATCAAGCTTGAACAAGATGTTAAAGAGCTTATGATGAAGTATCAACCATTCTTGGCAAATATGCAAGATGCTGACAATCTTGTACATTGTAAATTAATAGCTGATTTGAAAGTGGGGTTTTACTAATGAAAGACGGGAACTGGCTCAATACAAAAACTCTTGAAGAAGAGTTTGGAATAGCACAAAGCACACAGGCAAAATACAGAAGCGAAAAAACAATACCATACTCCAAGATAGGTGGTTTTATATTTTATTCTCGTAAGAAAATTTATGAATGGCTAGAGCGACACAGCTTTGAGGCAGAAGGGATGATTTGTGAATAATTTAGAACAGATTCGCTTGCTTGTTCTTGGAAGCATTCTTACGGCAAATGATTTTAATACGATTGATATCAATGCCGTAATGGCTAGTGGCGTGTCCCGTGAGCTTTTTGAAGATGCTGCACAACAGAGCATGTTTGATGTTATGAAATTGCTCTATGATGGTGATATTGGCTTTGATGACAGTACTGTTTTGCAGTATATGAAAAAAGCCAATGTTTCACATCCTGAAGATCTTCTTTTAAGGGTTATGTCTGAAAAAGAAGTTTCACAAAGTGTTCTTTTAGAGCATATTGCACTTTTAAGAGAAGATTATCATAAAAAAATGTTGCAAGCACTGAGCACAGACATTACAACAATGCTGCAAGATTCAAGCGTAGGTTCCGATGCTGTACAACAGATGATACAAAACGCTATAGACAAACAAGTCAGTCTTAACAACTCGTCATCTACAAAACGACTTAGCGATGTAAGAAAACTTCGAAAAGCATTACCACCTGTACAGAGAATAAAAACACATATACCTTTTATAGACACTGTATTGACAGATAAGCACGGGAACAAAGGCATTCGAAACGAGGGGTTATTTTTTATTAGCGGTCTTAAGCAGAGTGGGAAAACTTTTGTTCTTACACGACTTATAGAAAATGTGAGCCGTGAACATCCTGTAATGTTTGGAAGTATGGAGTTTGGGCAAGATCTTTATGATGAGAATGTAGAGCAGCAGCAAGAAGATGGTAATTTTGATGGGAACATTGACAATATTTATACTTTTGATGATGTTTATGAGATAAATGCAATTATGGCAGAGATTCGATTACAACATAAGCTCCACGATATAAAACTTGTAGCACTTGACTCTATGATGCGTATGACAAATAACAACCCTGATCTTAAAACAGATGAGAGACGAATTAGTGAGACTTTTTCAAAACTTGGAAAATTATCTAAGGAGTTAAAAATTCCAATTATTGTTGTAGTACAGAGTTCAAAAGAGGATTTGAAATCAAGCATGATAAGCGTGAAGGGAAGTATGAATGCAGACCATGAGGCATATGTTTGGTTCCATCTTAGCAAAGCTAAGCCAAAAGATCCACAGGATGAGATGCGTACTGTAATATGGAATAAAAACAAAGATACGCACAAGCATCCTGCTCAAACATTGATGTTTGTTCCACAGACAAGTGATTTTTATAGAGTAGAAGTTGATGAACACGGTAATGCTGCAAAACCGTTAGACAAATTTAGAAAACCTCCGGTGAAAGTCATAGAGACAGTCTATGAAGAGATACCAAACGATGAACCTGCATCGTTTGAGATGCCTGAGTTTATGTAAGGATATGAAGACATGAGAGCAAGTGAGAAAAAAAAGCTAAGAAAAAAAAGAAAAGCTAGATTAGAAAAAGGAGAAAAATAAGATGGCACAAATAGGAAGAGTCTATAAAGACAGTTATATAAAAGGTGGGAATGTAATTCCTTTGATTACTTTAGACATTAGAACAATTACAGTGCGAAAGAAGTTTACTATATCTGTTAATAAAATAAAATTTCCCGAGGGAAAAACAGTAGCACAAGGTGGTGTGCCTGTTCAAGGTAAAGAGGATCATCCTGATTATCATATTTGGACAAATTTAAGTAATCGAGGAGAGAGTTTGCCTTCTGTTATTGTCGGAAATATTAAAGATGCAGTAAGTGAAAACGGTTTAGCGTATAAAAGAGCAAAGATATTTGATCCTTTTGTTCAAGAAGAGGCTATTTACTTTACACTTTTCAGTGTTGATGCAGATAAAAAACTAGATGAAAATCATCTTTACAATGTTGTTGCGGAGCCATATAGAAAAATGCAAAATCAAGATATGCAAAATAGTGCTCCTGCACAAGCCAGCTATGCTCAACAAGAAACACAACAGAGTTACACAAAGCAAGATGGAAGCCAGATACCTGTAGTGGAAGTTGATGAAGATGAAATTCCATTTTAGGGTTTGTTAAAGAATGAATGAGATACAAAAAGCCCTTGCAAAGAAAAAAGCCGAGCCTATTCGTTTGGCTATGGCTAGAAAAGATTTGTTGCATTATGGGCGATATATATTTGAGGAGGAGTATGAAACTCTTCTTTTGGAATCTTGGTATCATAAACTTTTATGTGATGCTTTAATGAAAGTTGCAAGCGGAGAAGTTACTAGGCTTATTGTAAATATGCCCCCTGCATATGGAAAGACAGAATTTGCCGTTCGTCTTTTTGTATCTTGGTTTTTAGGGAATGCGCCCAAAAAGAGAGTTATATATACTTCATACAGTGATGATTTAGCAACAAAAACACCGGCAGAAGTGAAAGAGCTTATAACTTCAAGTGCTTATAAAAAAGTGTTTGAAGGTGTAAGTTTAGGGAGAAAGAAAGCTGATAAAGAGTGGTATTTAGAATCTAACGGTGGTATGTTCTCTACTACTGTTGGTGGTGGTATTACAGGTTTTCATGGCAATGTCGTCATTATTGATGATCCGATGAAAGCGATAGAAAAGAATTCTAAAGCAACACGAGACTTGGTAAAGAACTTTTATCGAGGAAGCATCTCTTCACGGCTTCGAAAAGATGATCCAAACAGTGCTATTATTGTCATAATGCAACGACTTCATGAAGATGACCTTGTCGGATATCTTCTTGATGAAGAGCCAGACATTTGGACACATATAAATCTTACAGGAATTGAGAGCGAACCCCGTGTATATGATTTTTTTGATTTTCATTATGAAAGAGCTTCCAATGAACCACTTAATCCTTATTTTGAAGATGTTGAAAAATTAGAACGACAAAAAGTGGTAATGAAAGAGGACTGGTATTCTCAATATATGCAAGATCCTAGAACAATAGAAACAGGGTATGTAAGCAGTGAAGATTTTGTAAGTGTTGCAAAATGGGAGATTGATGAAGATAATAAGTGTATTAGTATAGATCCTGCGCAGAGTATTAAGGAGACAAGTGACAATCGCGCTATAAGTCTTGTTGGAGTGAGTTTAAGCAGTGAAAAGATAGATCTTTATAATGTTTATGGCACATGGTTTGGAAAGTGGAGCAATGAGGAGTTTATTACTCACATCATACAGATTATGCTTGAAAATCCTAATGTTCCTGTTTTTATGGAGAGTAGTGGCGGCGGAATAATTACGGAGCAATACTTAAAAAAAGAGATACAAAAAGTAAACTATAAGCTTAAATCATCCGGCAAACCAATCATTACAAACAGAGTTATTTTATTTAATCCAAAAACAAAGATAAGTAAAAACCAGAAGATCGATCAGAGCATAACTTATCTAAAAAATCATCAAATACGATTTTTGGTCGGTGCAGATGGAGAGCAACAGGTAAAGCAAGAATATCTTGGTTTTCATCCAGAAAAGGACTCAAAGCAGGATGACTGCATAGAAACCATAGCAAATGTTGTTATCAATGCTTTTGTAAGTCCAAGAGTAAAAAGAGAATCAAAAACTGTGAATATAGCAGACAGAACGAACAGAGGACATCCAAGGGCAAAATGGAGAGTGTGAAAACTCCTCTTTAGAGCGTATAGTTAACGCTTTAAAAACAGCTACACTTTTTTAATAATTTGAAGAGGTGTTTTTTTGAGAGATGTTACTCTAGGTATATCATTAATCGGTCTTAATGTCGGCGATGTTATAAAACTAGAACTTGTTGACAGTATGGGAAACTTATGCACACGTGCAAGTGACGGTTATGGTGTCGATGAGACTATAACACTATCAAATACTGTATTTAGTAAAACACTTCTTGAAAATGAGGCAATGGATGTATTATCTCACTACAAAATAACGCTTGAAAATGGTATTTATTATAATTTTGAGTTGCGGTTGTCTGATTCGAGTTCTGCACCCCATGATTTATACTCACTTCTTCAATTTGGATGTGTTGCATCTATCATCAATAAATATACAAAAAAATTAGAAAATTCATTTCTTAAAAAACTTGATGTCTATTTTAGCGGTGGTAATGCACATTTTAATGTAAGAGAACAGGATGTCGTCACTCTCTATGAATACTATGCCGACAATGTAATCTCTACAACTTCAACAATAGATGTTATCCGTCTTATGGATGCATATTTATCTACATTACAAACAGGGGATATACAATGAGTTTTATAATACAAGTCAACGAAATATATGCAAAAATGAACAGCATTATAACATCAATAGATGCGGTAACTATCTTAGAACCAATACAAGCAGAGATGGTTTCACTTGCAAATGACAAAACAGTACTCGATAGCCTTTATGCGGATAAAACAACACTTGATTCTTTGTTTGCAGATAAAGTAACACTTGATTCTTTGTTTGCAGATAAAGTAACACTTGATTCTTTGTTTGCAGATAAAGTAATACTTGATTCTTTGTTTGCAGACAAAGTAATACTTGATTCTTTGTTTGCAGATAAAGTAACACTTGATTCTTTGTTTGCAGATAAAGTAACACTTGATTCTTTGTTTGCAGATAAAGTAATACTTGATTCTTTGTTTGCAGATAAAGTAATACTTGATTCTTTGTTTGCAGATAAAGCAACACTTGATTCTTTGTTTGCTGACAAAAATATACTTGATAGTCTCTATACAAACAAAGATACATTAGATGCAATATTTGCAAAATTAAGCGATATCGTTAATGTAAGCGGGAATATGAGTGCTGTCTTAGATGCTGTCAATCAAGCTAATGCAGCAGCTTCAAGTGCAAGTGCAGCAGAAATAAGTGAGGATAGTGCAAAAACTTCTGAATCTAATGCAGCTGCAAGCGAATCTAATGCTAAGGCAAGCGAGGCTAACGCAGCAGACAGCGCTGCAAGCGTAGATGCTTCTAAAATTTTACATACCATAGGAAGTGGTCTTGCAAATGAAGCATATGACAAAGCACAAATTGATACCGCACTTACACTAAAAACAAACTGTATTGAAAATTTTCTCGGTTTCAATTTTTAAAAAAGGAATAATAAATGACAACTACACAGACATTAAAAGAACGTTCATTAGAGCTTATTAACAGCGCGTCTTCATTAGAAGATGTGAGTTATCTCGTAAAGAGTTTAGCGGACAGTGGACAGCTTGGCAGTACTTTCTCTAGTGCAATAAACACAAAAGTAAATGAACTTAGTGCAACAAGTAGTGCAAAAGAGATTGCATATGTTTTAAAAGCACTTGAATCTTCAACAGCACTTACAAATGACAAGATTTTTAGTATTGGCACTCCTGGAGAGATAGGATTCGGGGTGGCTACATGCCCTGCTGATTTGCTTCCATCTGGATGGGTTGGAATGAGCGGTCACAATGATATAGCATCTCCAAACTATGGAAACTATACAGATGCAAACGGAAGTGTACTTGTTTACATTCCTAAACATTACTACAAGTATGTTGATAATGAGCTCTACATATCAGACC
>Ga0256837_1000307_pt1 | contig 43218 bp, 40 predicted proteins | sample 4562384metaG_FD_185976 | JGI IMG/M metagenome (GOLD analysis project Ga0256837, IMG submission 185976) | Hydrothermal vent microbial communities from Guaymas Basin, Mexico - 4561-384 | ecosystem: Environmental > Aquatic > Marine > Hydrothermal vents | place: Mexico: Guaymas Basin | collected... | reverse complement strand
TATTTTAGAAAAAGATGACATCTTACCAAATGGTGTTGTGAAGTATGTGAAAATTTATATCGCTACAAAACGTCACCTAAAAGTTGGTGATAAAATGGCAGGACGTCACGGAAATAAAGGTATTGTTTCCAATATTGTTCCTGAAGTTGATATGCCGTATATGGAAGATGGACGTTCAGTAGATGTATGTCTGAACCCACTAGGGGTTCCGTCTCGTATGAATATTGGTCAGATTTTAGAGATGCACCTTGGTATGGCAGGACGTGAACTTGGTAATCAAATTCAGGCAGAATTTGAAGAAAAGCAAGCTGATTTCATTAAAAATCTAAGAGAGAAAATGATCTCTATCGCTGATGTTGCAGGACTTATGAATGCGTCTAAAGTGATTGGCGATATGGATGATGAAACATTCTTGAAATATGCACGTGATTGGGCGAAAAAAGGTGTTAAATTTGCAACACCTATCTTTGAAGGCGTTAATGCCGAGGAGTTTGAAAAACTTTATGAATTGGCAAAAATGGATGCTGATGGTAAAGTGGTTCTTTATGATGGAAAAACTGGTGAGAAGATGAAAGAGCGTGTAAACGTTGGTTATATGTATATCTTAAAACTGCATCACTTGGTTGATGAGAAAATTCACGCACGTTCAACTGGACCATACTCACTTGTTACACAACAACCAGTTGGTGGTAAAGCACTCTTTGGTGGACAAAGATTCGGTGAGATGGAAGTTTGGGCACTTGAAGCATATGGTGCATCAGCAGTGCTTAAAGAGATGCTTACAATCAAATCGGATGATGTTGACGGACGTGTTCGTGCATATAAAGCATTGACTCGTGGTGAATTAGTACCTGCTTCTGGAATTCCAGAAACACTATTTGTATTAACGAAAGAGTTGCAAGCGCTTGCATTAGATGTAGAGATTATGGATGAGGTGGAAGACGATGAGTAGATTAGTACCCGTAGAAGTAACAGAAGAGAACAGACCAAAAGATATTAAGCAGCTGCAGTTTCGTTTGGCATCACCTGAAAAGGTACTTTCATGGAGTCATGGAGAGGTAAAAAAGCCAGAAACAATCAACTACCGTACGCTTAAACCTGAGCGTGACGGTCTGTTTTGTGCAAAAATCTTTGGACCTGTAAGAGATTATGAGTGTCTTTGTGGTAAATACAAAAAGATGCGTTATAAAGGTGTTGTATGTGAGAAGTGTGGTGTTGAAGTAACATCTACAAAAGTTCGTCGTACTCGTATGGGGCATATTGAACTTGTAACTCCGGTTGCACATATTTGGTATGTAAGTTCACTTCCATCTCGTATTGGTACACTTCTTGGTATCAAGATGAAAGATTTAGAGCGTGTACTTTATTATGAAGCATATATTGTAGAAGAGGGTGGTGAGGCATATTATGATGCTGAGGCAAAAACACCGGTTCTAAAGTATGATGTTTTAAATGAAGAACAGTACCGTACATTGGTACAAAGATTTGGTGAATTAGGCTTTAAAGCTCGTATGGGTGGGGAAGTTATTCGTGACCTTCTTGACTCTATTGACTTGGTTGATCTCTTCACAAATCTTAAAGAAGCAATTGGTGAGACAAAAAGCGAAGCAAAAAAGAAGACAATTAATAAACGTCTCAAAGTTATTGAGTCTTTTTTAAATTCTGGAAATAATCCTGCATGGATGATGTTAACAGTACTTCCTGTTCTTCCGCCAGATTTACGTCCACTTGTAAGTTTGGATGGCGGTAAATTTGCTGTATCTGATGTAAATGATTTGTATCGTCGTGTAATTAACCGTAATCAACGTCTTAAACGTCTTGTAGAGCTTGAAGCACCTGAAATTATTGTAAGAAATGAGAAGCGTATGCTTCAAGAGTCTGTAGATGCACTTTTTGACAATGGTCGTCGTGCAAATGCAGTAAAAGGGGCAAATAAGCGTCCACTTAAGTCTCTTTCAGAGATTATTAAAGGAAAACAGGGACGTTTCCGTCAAAACCTTCTTGGTAAGCGTGTTGACTTCTCTGGTCGTTCTGTTATTGTTGTTGGTCCAGATTTAAGAATGGATGAGTGTGGTCTTCCTAAGAAAATGGCACTTGAACTCTTTAAACCGCATTTGATTGCAAAACTTGAAGAGAAAGGGTATGCAACAACTGTTAAAGCAGCCAAAAAAATGATAGAAGAGAAGAGCAATGAAGTATGGGAGTGTTTAGCAGAGATTGTTGATGGTTATCCTATTATGCTTAACCGTGCACCAACACTGCATAAACTCTCAATTCAGGCATTCCACCCGAAACTCATTGAAGGTAAAGCTATTCAACTGCATCCACTTGTTTGTGCTGCGTTCAATGCCGACTTCGATGGTGACCAGATGGCTGTTCACGTACCATTGTCTTCTGCAGCTATTGCAGAAGCAAAAGTTCTTATGCTTGCATCTATGAACATTTTACTTCCTGCATCAGGTAAAGCGATTGCTACACCATCACAGGATATGGTCCTTGGTATCTATTATATCTCATTAGAGAAAAATGGAGTAAAAGGAAGTAACAAACTTTTTGCCAATGTCGATGAGATTCGTATTGCACTAGAGCATGATGCGCTTGATATTCATGCAAAAGTAAGAACAAGAGTTGATGGAAGAATTATCCATACAACTGCTGGTCGTCTTTTAATCAAAGCAATTCTTCCGGACTTTGTTCCTTCTGAGTTATGGAATAGAGTAATGAAGAAAAAAGCAATCAATGAAGTAGTTGATTATGTTCAAAAACATGGTGGTATTGGTGTTACTGCTGGTTTCCTTGATCGTTTGAAAGATTTAGGTTTTAAACATGCAACAGAGTCAGGTGTTTCTATTTCAGCTGATGATATTCGTGTGCCAGATATGAAACCAGCAAAAATTGCAGACTCAAAAGCACGTGTTATTGAGATTCAAAAACAGTTTGAAGCGGGTCTTTTAACTGAACAAGAGCGTTACAATAAAATTATTGATGTTTGGACAGATACAAATAATACACTAGCAGCTGAGATGATGGATCTGGTACAAAATGACAAAGATGGATTTAACTCTATTCATATGATGGCAGACTCTGGAGCTCGTGGTTCTGCTGCACAGATTCGTCAGCTTGCTGGTATGCGTGGTCTTATGGCGAAACCTTCTGGAGAGATTATTGAAACACCGATTATCTCAAACTTTAAAGAGGGTCTAAACGTTATTGAGTACTTTATTTCAACGCACGGTGCTCGTAAAGGTCTTGCCGATACTGCACTGAAAACTGCAAATGCGGGTTACCTTACTCGTAAGCTTGTTGATGTTGCTCAAAATGTTAAGATTGTTGAACATGACTGCCATACGCATGAAGGTATTGAGATTTCAGATATTTCTGATCAAAATACTTTGATTGAATCTTTAGAAGACAGACTAAATGGTCGTGTGCTTGCAGATGATATTATTGATCCGATCTCTAATGAGATTCTTTATGCTGAGGGAACACTGCTTGATGAGGTATCTGCTAAAGTTATTGCAGAGGCTGGAATTAAAACTGCACATATTAGAACACCGACAACTTGTAAAAGTAAAGATGGTATCTGTGCACTTTGTTATGGTGTGAATCTTGCAACTGGACATATTGTTCGTCCAGGTGAGGCTGTTGGTATTATTGCTGCTCAATCAATTGGTGAGCCTGGTACGCAGCTTACACTTCGTACATTCCACGTTGGAGGAACTGCATCAAGTACTGCTCAAGAGCGTCAAGTAGTAGCTGAAAAAGAAGGTTTTATCCGTTACTATAACCTTAAAACATATAAAAATAAAGAGGGTAAAAACATTGTGGCAAATCGCCGTAATGCAGGTGTTCTTTTGGTTGAGCCTAAAATCAAAGCACCATTTGCAGGTGTTGTGGAAGTACAAACTATTCATGATGAAGTTATTATTAGCGTAAAATCAGATTCTGAAACTGTTCGATATTCACTTCGTAAAAATGAGATTGCAAAACCAAATGAACTTGCAGGTGTATCTGGACAAATTGAAGGTAAATACTACTTCCCTCACGCAAGTGGTAGCAAAGTAGAATCATTAGACTCTATTGTTGAGACTATTAAAGATGGTTGGAATGTTCCTTCTCGTATTCCATATGCTTCAGAACTCCTTGTAGAGAATGGTGCTCCGGTAACGCAAAAACTCTATGCAAAAGAAGAAGGTACTGTGAAGTATTTCCTTTTAAAAGGTGATTATTTAGAGAGATTTGAAGGACTTAAATCTGGATATGAAGTTGTTGAAAAAGGTCTTTTTGCAGCTATTATTGACTCTAATAACCGTGAAGCAGTGCGTCACTATATCGCACGTGGATCTGTGATTGTTATGGATGATAATGAAGTTGTTGATGGGCAAACACTTATTGCTAAACCATCTTCTGATGAGTCAGTGGTAATTGCTGAGTGGGATCCATACTCTAATCCGATTATCTCTGAAGCAAACGGTGTTGTTAAATTTGAAGATATCATTGTTGGAACAACTGCAAGTGAGCAACTTGATGAACTTACAGGTAAAACACGTCTAATGATTAATGATTACATCTCTTCTGAGTACAAGCCGACAATCGTGCTTGCTACTGAAGATGGTGAGCTGTTACGTTATGCGATTGAACCTAAGTCATCTATCTTTGTAACAGATGGCGCAGAGGTGAAAATTGCCGATATTTTGGCAAAAACACCAAAAGCATTACAAAAATCATCAGATATTACCGGTGGTCTTCCACGTGTATCTGAGCTTTTTGAAGGTCGTCGTCCAAAAGCAACAGCACTTATTTCTGAGATTGACGGTGTTGTAAGTTTTGGTAAACCGTTGCGTGGAAAAGTTCGTATTATTGTTAGCAATGCAGATAATGGCATCGTAAAAGAGTATTTTGTAGATAAGTCTCATGAGCCGGTTGTTAATCCTGGTGATTTTGTTCACGCAGGTGAGCGACTTACTACGGGTATTGTATCTTCACATGAGTTACTAAGAATTATGGGTGTGAAAGCACTTTATAACTATCTTGTATCAGAAGTACAACAAGTTTATCGTTCTCAAGGGGTTAATATCTCAGATAAACATATTGAAGTTATCTTTACGCAGATGTTGCGTCAAGTTAAAATTGTAAAATCTGGTGATACAAAATTCATTGAAGGTGATTTAGTCTCTAAAGTGAAATTTGCTCAAGAGAATGAGAAAATTATGCGTCTTGGTGGTCGTCCTGCGATTGCTGAACCATTCTTGGTTGGTATTACGCGTGCTGCAGTAAGTGCGGACAGTATTATCTCTGCTGCATCATTCCAAGATACAACAAAAGTTCTTACTGAAGCTGCAGTTTCAGCTAAAGTTGATAACTTAGAGAACTTAAAAGAGAATGTTATTATTGGTAGAACTATTCCAGTTGGTACTGGTATCTATAAAGATAAAGATGTTATCTTTGAAGAGCAAGAGGATTAATCCTCTGCTCCTCACGCAAACACTTCTTCACAAATCAAATTCATTTCTTTAATCCCCTCTTAAAATAAGCTTACTTTAAATAGATTTTCTGTATTATTCCGTGTCTATAATTCTCTCAATTATACTTCCATATCTCAAAAAACTTGTTTTTTGTAGCTTTAGGGAGTTGCAGGGACATCTGTCCCTGCCATTATAATGGGCTTCGCTCACTATAGAGTAATTGCAGAGGATTACATTCTACTGGAAAAAATTAAGTAAAGGAAATATATGCCTACAATCAATCAATTGATTCGTAAAGAGCGTAAAAGAGTAGTTAAGAAATCAAAATCTGCTGCTTTAAAAGCTTGTCCACAGCGTCGTGGTGTATGTACTCGTGTTTACACAACTACACCTAAAAAACCAAACTCGGCTTTAAGAAAAGTCGCAAAAGTTAGATTAACTTCAGGATTCGAGGTTATTTCATATATTGGTGGTGAGGGTCACAACCTTCAAGAGCACTCTATCGTACTTGTACGTGGTGGTAGGGTAAAAGATTTACCTGGTGTTAAGTATCACATCGTTCGTGGTGCACTAGATACTGCTGGTGTTGCTAACCGTATGGTTGCTCGTTCTAAATACGGAACAAAGCGTCCTAAAAAATAACTCGTTATTTTTTAGAAACAACGATTAATTAAGTACGCGAAACGAACGAAGTCCGTTTCACTGCGCTAACGCTAAGTTCTCTTCAGCAGAGAGCTCACGAAACTAGTTTCGTTTTGAGATGAGTTTTAGCGAATATGCTGAATATATTCAAAATAGCTACAGGGCTTACACGATTTATTTTAGGTAAGTTTTGAGTAAATTTGAAAAAATTGAAGACAAGGAAAAAAACAAATGAGAAGAAGAAAAGCTCCCGTTCGTGAAATTATGCCAGATCCAATTTATGGAAGCAAAGTTTTAACGAAATTTATTAACAAGATTATGTTAGATGGTAAAAAATCTGTTGCAGAAAAAATCATCTACTCTGCTATGGATATCATTAGCTCACGTGGTGAGAAAAGTGGTATTGAAGTGTTTAATGAAGCTATTGAGAATGTTAAACCTATTATTGAGGTAAAAAGTCGCCGTGTTGGTGGTGCTACTTATCAAGTTCCAGTAGAAGTACGCCCGGTACGTCAGCAATCACTAGCTATCAGATGGTTGGTTGATGCTGCTCGTAAGAGAAATGAAAGAACTATGGCTGAGAGATTGGCTAATGAGTTTATGGATGCAGCAACTGATAAAGGTGCAGCGTTCAAGAAAAAAGAAGATACATATAAAATGGCAGAAGCTAATAAAGCATTTGCTCATTATAGATGGTAATAGGAAGTTAATATGGCAAGAAGTCACAAACTAGAAGATGTAAGAAACATCGGTATTGCTGCTCACATTGATGCAGGTAAAACAACAACAACAGAGAGAATTCTTTTCTATACTGGTGTTGAGCATAAAATCGGTGAGGTTCATGATGGTGCTGCTACTATGGACTGGATGGAGCAAGAGCAAGAGCGTGGTATTACAATTACTTCTGCTGCAACTACTTGTGAATGGCAAGGAAAACAGATCAATATCATTGATACTCCGGGACACGTTGATTTTACTATTGAAGTTGAGCGTTCTATGCGTGTACTTGATGGTGCTGTTTCTGTTTTCTGTGCTGTTGGTGGGGTTCAACCACAATCAGAGACTGTATGGAGACAACGTAACCGTTATAAAGTTCCTTCAATTGTTTTTGTTAATAAAATGGATAGAACTGGTGCAGATTTCTATGAAGTAGAGAAGCAAATTCGTGAGCGTCTTAAAGGGAATCCTATGCCTTTTCAACTGCCAATTGGTGCAGAAGACAAGTTCGAAGGTGTAATTGACTTAGTGAAGATGAAAGAGATTGTTTGGGATGAAGATGCAGCAATGGGTTCTGCATACCATGAACAAGATATTCGTCCTGAGCTTCAAGAGATTGCTGATGAGTATAAAGAAAAAATGCTTGAAACGTTGGCTGATGTTGAAGGTAATGATGAATTTGCTATGAAATTCTTAGAGGGTGAAGAGATCACTCAAGATGAGATTAAAGCTGCAATCAAAGCTGCAACACTTGGTATGGCAATTGTTCCAATGACTCCAGGTACAGCATTTAAAAACAAAGGTGTTCAGACTTTACTTGACGCTGTTGTTGATTATCTTCCTTCACCGGTTGAAGCTGAGCCTATTATGGGTACAATGATGGATGATGAAACAAAAGAAGTTGTTGTTGAATCAACAGACAACGGACCATTTGCTTCACTTGCATTTAAAATTATGACTGACCCGTTTGTTGGACAGCTTACATTTATTCGTGTTTACCGTGGTTCTTTAGAGTCAGGTTCTTATGTTCACAACTCTACAAAAGATAAAAAAGAGCGTATTGGTCGTATCATGAAGATGCATGCTATCAAACGTGAAGAGGTAAAAGAGATCTATGCTGGTGAAATTGGTGCAGTTGTTGGTCTTAAAAACACAACTACTGGAGATACTCTTTGTGATCCAGAAGAAAAAGTTGTATTAGAACGTATGGACTTCCCAGATCCGGTTATCTCTGTTGCAGTTGAGCCTAAAACAAAAGCTGACCAAGAGAAAATGGGTATTGCACTTGCTAAACTAGCTGCAGAAGATCCATCATTTAGAGTTCATACTGATGAAGAGACTGGTCAGACTATTATCTCTGGTATGGGTGAGTTACACCTTGAAATTCTTGTTGACAGAATGAAACGTGAGTTTAAAGTTGAAGCTGAAGTTGGTGCTCCTCAGGTATCTTACCGTGAAGCAATTCGTGATGAAGTTGATGAAAACTACAAATACGCAAAACAATCTGGTGGTCGTGGACAATATGGTCACGTTGTATTTAAAATGAAACCTGCTGAAGCTGGTGCTGGACTTGTTTTTCATAATGATATCAAAGGTGGGGCAATTCCAAGAGAATATATTCCTGCAGTTGAAAAAGGTTTTGAAGAAGCGATGCAAGGCGGTGTTCTTGCTGGTTATCCAATTGAAGATGTTGAGATCAGTCTTTATGATGGTACGTACCATGATGTCGATTCAAATGAGATGGCATTTAAACTTGCTGCTTCTATGGGATTTAAAGAGGCTGCTAGAAAAGCAAACCCTGCAATTCTTGAACCAATTATGAAAGTTGAAGTTGAAGTTCCTGAAGAGTATATGGGAGATGTAATCGGTGACCTTAACCGTCGTCGTGGACAAGTTAACAATATGAGCGATCGTGCTGGTAACAAAATTGTTGATGCATTCGTTCCATTATCTGAAATGTTTGGTTACTCAACTGACCTTCGTTCAAATACACAAGGACGTGCAACATACTCAATGGAATTCGATCATTATGAAGAAGTTCCAAGAAACGTTGCTGAAGAGATTATCAAAAAACGTAACGGATAATATCTACCCTTCTTTTATTTGCAACACTTTTTAAATAAAGTGTTGCAAAACTTTCTCTCTTATTTAATTAAAAATAAAAAATCTGTTATAATTGCCTCAAAAAAATATAGGCTTACTATTATGCGTAACTTTTTCATACTTTTACTACTTACAACTCTGTTGTTGGCACAAAATCCAATTGCTTTTGCAGCTTTAGGTGATGTTATTTATGATAATGTCGAAAAGATTGAAAAACTTAAAAATATTGATGAGTATGAGATCTATGATAAAAAGATTGATACCTATGTTGCAGCTGTGCAGAAAACCAAAAAAGAGGGCTTTGCTTTAGAGAATGGATCTGATGCTGTCTCTAGAAAAGCCTACCTAAATAAATTGCGTGAGCTTGTTAAGACGAATGATTTTTTTGTCCGTTTGGTTAAGAGTTCTTATGAAACTGCAAAGAAAGATGAAAATAGCAGACTCTTTTCACAAATGATTAATAGTGGGCTCTTAGATACAAACAGACGTAAAAAAGAGATTATTAACTACTATTTTGCGCATCAAAATGATATGAATACAACAGGGCTTATTCAAACATACTTAGATGAAGATGCAAAGCTCAGAGCAAAAAAAGAGGCACAGCAAAAAAGAATCTTATCAAAAAAAGAGAGAGAGGCTGAGCGTATTCGTCGTATTAGAGAAAATGACAGACGTGAAAAAGAGCGTTTAGAGAAGAAACTTCAACAAGAGCTAAAAAAGAAAAAAGAGGAAATTCGAGAGTATCAAAAAGAAGAACTTTCTAAAACCATTTAAACTCTTCTTGCTCACTTGGTCTGCCCTCTAGTGTGAGAAAAGGTTTATACTCTGCTTTATAGGCAAGGGAAGGGCAATCTTTTACATAGTAGCCTAGGTATATCCATTTTTTTGCTCTGTTTTTTGCATACTTTATCTGATTGTAGAGTGATAGTCTGCCTAGAGAGTAGTGTGCAAATTGCGGATCATAATAGAAATAGATTGATGAGATGCCATCTTCTAAAATATCGATCAGATCAACTGCTATGAGTCTATTTTCAAAAAAGTATAGCACTTCATAGCCAAAATCTTCATACCCATGGACAAAAGAGGCATAGTAGTGATCTGCTGAAGTTTTGTTATACTCCCAGCCTTTTTTTTCATGCATATGAAGATGATACTTCTCAAAAATCTCTAAATGTTCATGACTAAGTGTCGGCTTTTGAACATAAATGCGAAGATCTTTTGCTTTTTTCATCACACGTCTTGCTGATTTTGAGAAGCTATAGTTCTCTACATCTATCTTAATACTTTTACACTCATCACAACCATCACATATGGGGCGGAAGTACATTTTTCCAAAGCGCCGAAAACCTCTCTCTATCAACTCTTGACAAGTATCTGCTGAGCAGTTGTCTATAATTTTGTAATGCATAGTCTGCTCTTTTTTCTCAAGATAGGAGCATTTGTCATTGAGTAAAAATTCTTTAAGTAGATTCATACTTCGATTTTGACATAATTTTAATTATAAAGAGCAAAAGTATGGAGTTAGTTTGGAATTTTTTAAAAAACATCAAAAAGAGATAGTAAGGGCTATTGGTGCCCTTTTGTTAATAGTGGGTTTTGTGATTAACTTTTGGGTAACACCGCAAAAAGCTGTCAGTGCAAATGATATAGCTGCTGCAAATCTCGCACGTATAGAAGCAAGTGTTCAAGGCGGAAGTGGTACACAAAAAGTAAAAAAGAAGCCAGATACTTCTCACATCTCTAAAGCACTCAAGGTGACACGTCAAAAGCAGATGAAGTATTTGACAATTTTTTCTATGATATTAGGAGCACTTTTCTTAGCCTACAGTTTTTTAAAAAAAGAGGAGTCTTAAGAGCGGTTTGTAGCTATTAAAACGCCCTCTATCATTTTGTCAATATCACCATCGAGAATTGCTGAAACATTTGAATAGGCTTCATTGGAGCGGGTATCTTTAACCTGCTGGTATGGTTGCATTACATAAGAGCGTATCTGATGCCCCCAGCCTATTTCACTTTTGGCAACACCTGCCTCTTTTGCTTTTTGTTCTTCGAGTTCTAGTTCGTAAAGGCGTGATTTTAACATTTTCATAGCAGTTGCTTTGTTTTTGTGTTGGCTTCTGTCATTTTGGCATTGAACGACCACACCGGTTTTTATGTGTGTTATACGAATGGCGGATTCTGTTTTATTGACATGTTGTCCACCGGCACCGCTTGCTCGATAGGTATCGATTCGTATATCTTTATCTTCTATGACAATGTCAATGTCATCATCAATCTCTGGTGATACCATAACAGATGAAAAGGAGGTATGGCGTTTTGCATTGGAATCAAATGGAGATATACGGACAAGTCTGTGGATACCGTTTTCTACTTTTAAGTATCCATAGGCATTTTCCCCTTTAATAAGAAGAGTAGCATCTTTAATTCCTGCCTCTTCTCCTGTCTGATAATCAAGCACTTCTACTTTGAAATCGTGGCGTTCTGCCCAGCGTTTGTACATTCTTAAAAGCATCGCCGCCCAGTCTTGAGACTCTGTTCCACCGGCACCAGGATGAATTGAGAGGATGGCGTTGTTGGCATCACTTTCACCGCTAAGGAGAACTTCTATCTCCATAGTACGTATCTGTTCTTGGAGTTGTGGCGCATCTTCATAAAGCGCTTGTAGAGACTCTTCGTCGTTCTCCTCTTTTGCCATCTCATAGAGCTCTTTTGCATCTTCTACTGCTGATTTTGCTATGCGATATTTTTCAAGTTTACGTTCAAGCTGTGTTTTTTGCTTTTGAATCTTTGCAGCCTCTTTTGCATCATTCCAAAATTCAGGGTTATTTTCAAGCTCTTCTATCTCACGCAAGCGAGATTCTATTTTATCGGGCTCTACAACATCTGTAATATTTTGCATTTTTGTAGTAATGTTTTTTAAAAGTTCTGTATATTCGTAATTGTCCATGCTTAGCCTATATGAAAAAATCTCTGATATAATTGCATCATTATATTATATTGGGACTTAAAATGAAGATTATTTCCTCTGCATTGGAATTAAAAAGATATCTAAAAAACGAGAATCACACTATAGGCTATGTGCCGACGATGGGTGCTTTGCATGAGGGACATATTGCGCTCATAAAAGAGGCACGGAACAATAATGAAGTCGTTGTGGTTTCGATTTTTGTCAATCCTACACAGTTTTTAGCAAGTGAAGATCTACAGAAGTATCCACGCCGTGATGAAGCAGATAAAAAGATATGCGAATTGGCAGGAGTAGATGTTTTGTTTATGCCTCACGCAGAGGAGCTTTACTTTGAAGATGAGGTAAAGATTGTTGCACCAAATGTCAGAGGATATGTCCTAGAGGGTGCAACACGTCCGGGGCACTTTAGCGGAGTTTTGCGAGTTGTGATGAAACTTTTAAATATTGTCAATCCTACGAATGCTTATTTTGGAAAAAAAGATGCACAGCAACTTAACTTAATTGAGCTGATGGTAAAACAATACTTTATGGATGTAAATATTATTGCGGTTGATACTGTAAGAGATGCTGATGGTCTGGCATTGAGCTCACGCAATGTTTATCTCTCAAAAGAACAGAGACAAGAGGCGCTTAAAATTCCAAAATCACTCTATGAAGCTTCTAAAATGGTAAGTCGTGGAGTTATAGATGTAATAGAGATTAAAAAACAGATGCTTACAATTTTAGAGCCTCTGGAGATTGGCTATGTTGCTATACTCTCACGTGAGTTTGAGCCAATCGATGAGGTTGTCATAGGTGAGAGTATTATTCTTGTTGAAGCCTTAGTTGGCGATACCAGACTACTTGATAATATCTGGCTCTAAATAGCCCTCTTCAATCATAATATCAACAGCTTTTTTAAAGACAGGAACGGCGGTTTGTGACGCAAACTGGCTCTTTTTAGGCTGAATAACAATTACACCCATGGTATAGTGATGCTTTTTGTCGTTTGCAAATCCCATAAAGGCAGTATTGTATTTTCTGACATATTGCCCCTTTTCAACGATGTGTGCCGTACCGGTTTTTCCACCTATCTCTAAGCCGGGAGTTATCGCCTTTTTCCCTGTTCCTTTATTAACGGTTTTGATGAGAATCTTTTTTACTCTTTGTGCTGTTGCACCTTTTAATACCTCTTGTTCTTGGAAAGGTTCTATCTTTTTCTCCTGATGATACTCATCAATAAAACTTGTAACAATCTGTGGTGTAACCATCTTTCCATTGTTGTTAAAGACACTGTATGCACGCATTAATTGCATAAGATTTGCACGAATACCGTAACCATATGCACAGGTAGCTTTGTATATCTCATTTTCCAAGCGTTTGGCTGAAGGAATGAAACCGACTTTTTCATAGATGAGGTCTGGTGTAGATTTTTGTGCAAAGCCAAATTTTTTAAGGCCGCTGTTAAATTCATACCCGGAGAGTTTTTGTGCTAACTGCGCAATTCCAATGTTTGATGAGTAAACAATGACATTCTCAGCAGAGAGCCAGTCAAATTTATGCTCATCTGTAATGACTTTTCTGCCCATTTTAAAACGCCCATTGTGCCCGTTTACCAAATCATAAGGATTGATGAGTTTATGCTCAAGCAGCAGTGAAAAGGTAATAGGCTTTAAAACACTTCCAGGTTCAAAACTGTACTCAATCATTCCCGAGTTTAATGATGGATAATCTTTTTTTCTGATTGCTTTTGGAAGATACCTGTTGGAGCTTGCCATTGCATAAAGTCTTCCGGTATGTGAATCCATAACGGCTATCATAATCTCTTTTGCTTTGAGCTCTATTTTCATCGCATCAAGTACTTTTTCTATGCGAATCTGCAGAGAGACAGGAATGCCTAGTTTAATATCCAAACCATTAATCTTAGGTTTTGTAAAACTCTCTTTGTTGAGAATAATATAACCGTTTACATCACGTTTACCGCGTGAGAAACCATCTTGTCTAGGAGCTAGATCGGCATCAAATCTTTTTTCTAATCCTTTTACCCCTTTTACAGATGTATAGCCGTTATCTTCAATCTTGTGAGGATAGCCGATAATGGGTGTAAGTAGATTACCATATGGGTAAAGGCGACTCTCTCCACTCTCAATAACGCTCAGACCATGAATAGAGCGTAGTCCTGTTCGAGGATTTTTAAGCTCAAGAAAGACTTTAAAACGGCGTAGCTCATAAGAGAGTTTTTTGAGATACTGCGCTTGAATTTGAGGAATGTTGTAGCTAAGAACTACCACACCTTTACGTTTTTTAAGACGTTTTTTGATTGCTTTTGGCGTCATACCGGAGTAGATAGAAAAGAGCTGTATAAAGAGCTCTCTTTTTTGCGGATCGATATAGCGCGTGTCAACAACTGCTTTATAGAGTTTTTTTGTCGTAGCAATATGAAAACCGTCTGCAGAGATAATGTTGCCTCTTTGTGCCCGTGAGGACTCTTTGGTATAGAGTGATGGCATATGACGGCTTTTGATAACTGTGAAAAGTATAACACTTAAAAATGCTACAAAAGCTAAAGATATAAGAAGATAGAGTAGGAGAATTTTTTTTGATTTGTTTCGATTGACCATTAAGTTAGAGTTGTGTTCTTCCTATCTCTTTGTATGCGTTAAGTGCTTTGTTTCTTATCTCGAGCATTAGTTTCATACTTGTTTCTGCTTTTGAAATAGAGAGTGCTGCTTGATGAAGGTCTTTAACCTGTCCGGTTGCAAGATCTGCAATGGCTTGTTCACTCTCTTTTTGCAAATCATTAACTTCATTGATAGCAGATTTGAGGTGCTGTGCAAACGCCTCGCCACCTGCTTTTGGTAAAGACTCTTTTTGTTTTAGTAAATTAGCAGTTGATGTGGATGCAATCTCATTGATATTGCTCATACTTTACTCCCTAGATTATTGCAGTAAAGATATTGCAGAATTTGCCATATCTTTTGCACTCTGAAATGCCGCAACATTTGCCTGATAAGAGCGTGTTGCTTCAACTAAATCGGCCATTTCCACAACAGGATTAATGTTAGGGTAGGCGACATAACCATTTGCATCCGCATCGGGATGGTTTGGTTCGTACTTCATCAGTGGTTTTGCGTCATCACGCACCACTTTATCAACAATTACGCTCATTATAGCAGGATTTACCTTTTTGCCAAATTGATTTTCATCTAAAGGATCTGCATATCCAGAGCCTTTTGTTTTGTCAGCTAACATGTCATTATAAACATCATTGAAGTTAATCGCTTTAAAAACAACCTCTTTACGGCGATAAGGACCACCCTCATCTGTTCGGGTTGTCTGTGCGTTGGCGATGTTGCTTGATATTGTATTGACTCGAACACGTTGAGCAGAGAGCCCATAACCGCTGATATCAAAACTATTAAGAAAATTACTCATTAATTAACCTTTGCAGAAGCGTCAATAACACTTCTAAAAATTGCTGTATCTTTTTTGTTTGCCATCACCAAAGCATTGAACATGACGGAGTTTTTGCTCATTTCAGTTGTTTCTACATCCAAATCGACAGAGTTGCCGTCATTGCGAGCCATATGTCCGTCTCGAAAGTAGAGTGTCGGTTTTAAACTGCTGGCTTCATCTTTTGGTGTTAAGTGTTTGGCATCAGTGCATGCCATTTTAAGTTCATGTGCATTTTCTTTGTAAAGCTCATTTTTTTTAGCGACCAGTGCCTCTTCAAAACGAACATCACGTGGTCTGTAGTAAGGAGTGTCTGCATTGGCAATGTTGGATGAAATCATATCTTGACGAGCTGCACGATAGTCCATAGCCTGTGCTAAAAGTGCATGTGTTTTAGAAATCTCAATGCTCATAAATACTCCTTGTAAAGAATCTGAAAATAAATAAGCAAAAAAAGTTCCAATATTTTAGAAAAGTGAACTTCATTAATTAAGTGTGTTTTTTTGTTAAATTAAATTTATCACATTATAGTGAAGTTTTGGTGAACTTAAAGTAAGTTTACTCTTTTTAAGGAAGCCTTAATAAAAATAGTTTCATAATAGTCTTTAAGATTACAAGAGTAGTCCAAATTTTTTAATTACAAGGAGTTCTTATGAAAAGAGCTGGTTTTACAATGATCGAATTGATTTTCGTTATCGTTATTTTAGGTATTTTGTCGGCAGTTGCACTGCCAAAATTTATTGGGGTTTCACAACAAGCGCATGATCAGAAAGTTGAAGCATTTGTTGGAACACTTAATCGAACAGTAGGTCCATCTATGTGGGCTAAATCAATAGCGGATGGCAATAATGGAGTGGTTGCAACGGCTGCAGCTGGCTTATGTGATACGAAAGCTCACTTATTAACGTACGTTGATAAAATACCTGATGAATTGACATTTAGCACAACGACGCCATGTACTTTTGATGCCAATGCAAGTGCAGGTGGTACAAAAACTATATCTTTTACTGATGGAAATGCAACTTCTTCACCACGTTGGACAGTAAATTAATTTTTCTTCTCATTCCCAAGCTCCTGCTTGGGAATGCAGATATATAAAAATGAAAAAAACATAGTAGTTTCTAAACTATCAAAAGATATTTTATAAATTATTATTCAAGGCGAAATTATGAAAATGGCAAAAAAACCCCAAGGGCACTCGTTTCACAGCGCTTTTACGGTTATAGAATTGATATTTGTTATTGTCATTTTGGGTATTTTATCTGCTATTGCTTTGCCTAAATTTACAGCGACGAAAAATCTGGCGGATATTGGAAAAGGACGTTCTGATGTTATGGCAATTCGTTCTTCTATTTTAACAGAGAGACAGAGTCAGCTTATAAAAGGTATAAAAAGCTATATACCAAAACTTAGTGATAACAATACGATACTGTTTAAGGGTAATGGTACGAGGAAACTTCTATTGTATGGTGTAACTTCCGGTACTACAGATGGCAAATGGTCTGCAAGTGATACTACATATAAAAATTATAACTTTAAAGTTAACGGGGTTGATGTTGCTTTTACTTACGACAATTCAACAGGGATTTTTGAGTGTGATGCCAATAAAGATGGAACACAAGCACAAAAATATTGTTATCAAATGACAAAGTAAATAACTTTCAGTACGTGAATTATTACACTGTATCTATTATTGGCTCCCCTCTGGAGCCATTTACCTATCAAAGCTCTCAAGCTATAAGCTCAGGAACTTTAGTATTAGTAGAATTTAACAATCGTAAAAAAGAGGGTGTTTTAATTGAACAAACACAAAAACCAGACTTTGAAACGAATGAAATCTTAGAGGTTCTTGACTCTTTTTATTCCTCACAGCAGATAAAACTTGCACAATTTATCGCTTCATATTATATCTGTTCTCTCGGCGATGCTTTTTCTTTGATGACTCCGTTTCAAGAGCGAGCCATAGAGGATACTTTCATATCTCTAGGTGAATCTCAAATAATACTTTCAAAGAAACAAAACCGTGCATTGAACTTTTTAAAGCAGCACAAAGTATCACTCCTGTTTGGAGACACCGGCAGTGGAAAGACTGAGATCTATATGAAGTATTTTGAAGAAGTGTTGCGTGAGGGAAAACGGGCACTCTTTTTAATGCCGGAGATCTCACTTACGCCACAGATGTCAAACAGACTGCAAGAGCATTTTGGTGAGCATTTTGTTATTTGGCACTCAAAACTCACACCTCTGCAAAGAAAAAAAGCACTAGAGAAGATAAGAAGTGGTGAGGCAAAGATAATAGCAGGGGCTCGTTCATCACTTTTTCTCCCTATAGATGATTTGGGACTTATCGTTGTAGATGAAGAGCATGATGACAGTTATAAATCATCTTCTCGCCCACGCTACAATGCACGTGATATCGCCATCTATATGGGAAAACTTTATGATGTTCCTGTAGTGCTTGGAAGTGCAACACCATCGCTCTCTTCGTATGTGAAGTTTCCTCACGTGAGGCTCAAAGGCGGGCACTTTAGTTCAAAAAAAGAGTTTATTTATGAAGCCCAGCCTGAAGCCATAACGCCATTAATTGAAAATAATCTGCGTGAGGTATATCAAAAGAGTGAACAATCCATTGTCTTTTTACCGACACGGGCAAATTTTAAGTATCTTATCTGTGGAGATTGCGGGCATACCTTTGAGTGTGCTTTTTGTTCTGTGGGTATGAGTCTGCATCAGCACTCACGAGCACTTAAGTGTCACTACTGTAACTTCACGCAGGCAATTCCGCAAGTCTGTCCTGAGTGTCACTCTTCACATCTTGTAAGTTCACGACTCGGAACAGCAGAAGCGATGAATATCATCGCGGAACTCTTACCAAATGCAAGACTTGAACAGTTTGACAGAGATACCATAACCACAGCGGCAAAACTTAAAAAAGCACTCAAGCGTTTTAACGATAAAGAGAGTGATATTTTAATCGGAACACAGATGCTAAGTAAAGGGCATGATTATCATGATGTGACTTTAGCCGTTGTTCTTGGGATGGATAATCTCTTAAGTATGCCCGATTACAGAGCACGTGAGAAGGCACTCTCTTCGCTTATTCAAGTAGCAGGTCGCAGCGGACGGGCTAAAGATGCAAAGGTCATTGTGCAGAGTTTTAATGAGGATTTCTTTCGTAGTTATATGAATAGATATGAAGATTTTTTAGAAGATGAGAAGCTTTTTCGAGAGGAGCTCTACCCTCCGTTTAAAAAGCTCTGTCGTGTTTTGTTTGCACATAAAAATGCGCAGAAGGCACAAGAGGCTATGCGTGAGATGGAGCAGAAGTTACGAGCTTTTTCATCTGTGGAGATTGTAGGTGCTAAAAAGTGTGCTCTTGAGAGAGTAGCGAATAAATACCGCTATGAGATACTTCTGCGTGCGTCAAAAAGTACAGATATCATAAAAGCTGTACGTGCCTCACTTGTACCTCTGGCAGAGGTAGATATGGATCCTATAGAATTTGCTTAAGTTTTGTGTTGAAGAACCAGTAAAAAGCCAAAGAGACACCGGTTGTTTTTTGGTAGGATTCATCAAAGAGAAATGCTTTTGCATCCTCACGTGAGATACGAATTACCTCTATCTCCTCATCGTGAATACCACCGCCTTCACTGACTTTCATATGCTCATCAATCTCTGCAAAATAGAGTGTTTGATGTGTGCCGGATATGCCAACAGATGTGTAAAATGAGCTGATTTTTTCAATGCTCTCAAGTGGCACATCGTAGCCGCACTCTTCTAGGATCTCCTCTTGGGCTATTTGAATGTTTGAACATTGTTTATCGACGATGCCGGCACAAAGCTCATACATATAGCCATCATCGGGATTTTTATTGAGCACGGTTACACGCAGTTGTTTTACCAAGATAAAGGCATCTTTTTCTTTGTGGTAAAGCAGTATGGCAACACTGTCATGAGAAAGTACAGCTTCCCAACGTTTTTTTATCCCTTTTTGAACATAGTGAATCTCAATTGGCTTGATAAATCTTGTTTCACTCAGTTGTTTTATTGACTCTATTTTATCCATGGTCTGCATCCATCAAGTGAATGTAAGAGATATTTTCAAATGGTGGAAGCTTTTTGAAAGATGTATGGTTATTGAGATGTAACTCCACGCTCTCATCATAGTTTTTCTTCAAACGTAAAAATGCTTTTTTCTTTTTGCCTTTGAGTTTTTTTGTTGTAACTTGGACAACACGCAGTGGATTGATGGCGCGTCCGCGTTTTCTAAGCTCAAAGTGCAGGTGTGGACCTGTTGAACGTCCTGTCGTCCCAACATAGGCAATAACCTGACCTTTTTTGACATATTTACCGCGATGAATACCTCTTCTAAAAGATTTTAGATGGGCATAGCGTGTTTCATAGCCATCATTATGACGTATCTTTATAAGGTTGCCATAGGTTCCCATACGTGCAGCATATATAATGCGTCCACTTCCTGCCGCAACGACCGGAGTACCACGGCGCGCGGCATAATCAACACCTAGATGTGCTTTCCATTTATGTAAAATAGGATGCCATCTTCTTTTTGTAAAATAGGATGATATACGTGCTCCACGAACTGGACGAGCAAGGAGAAATCCCTCAACTTCATGCGCTTTTTCATCATAGTAGCGTCCATCATCATTAAGGTAGATATAGTGGCGTTTATGGTTCATCTCAATCATGGCAACTTTAAGTGTCGGCATGGAAAAAGGACGTCCGAGTCGATATTTCTGATCGTAGATCATTACAAGTCTGTCACCTTTGCGGATATCATTTTTAAAGTTTAGTGAGTGTTTGAAACTGGCAACAAAGATTTGAGCAAGTTTTTTATCTCCTGTCTCTTTTAAAATATTGTACATTGGAGAGCTTGTTATAGTTGTGCTAAAAGCTTCTGTTTTTGTTGTGCTAATAATTGGAATGGGTTCAAATTTGTAACTATCTTTATCTTTATAGATATGAATTTGCAGTTCATCATTAAGTGGCAGTAAAATCTGCTCAATTGTGCCATTGTTGTCTTTTAAAATTTGATAATGCACTCCTGCTCGCATCTCTTCTGTGAGTCGTTGGTCATCTTTGTCTAGATTATAGTAGAGATCACGCACCGGAAGGTTATGGTTTTGTAAAAAGAGAAGATAGGTTACTCCGTTCGTCCATCTATGTCTCTCAACCATAGAAGAAAAGAGTGTTGTTGTCAGTAAAAAAAGTATGAAAAATCGTATCATTACACTAAGCCTGAAATAAATAATTTGCAAAGATTATCAAATTTTTGATTAATCTGAGGTTTGTTTGATATAATCGCACTATATAAAAAGAAAGAAGTACTATGAAATATACGATTTTACTCATTTTAATGGTTTCACAAATCATGGCAGCTCTAATAAAAGCTCCCATATTGAGTGTTGATAACGATAAAGAGATAGCAACAATAGAAATTGATCATATTGACATTGGTGTAAGTGGCTTTGTTGTGCATCATATAACACCAGAGCATAGCTCAATTTTAAAAAATGCAACAGTAACAGAGTATGACAAAGCTACAAAGATAGCGACAATAAAGATGAGTGCATTTAATGCTCTGAGAAACAACGCTTTGCCATATGGAAAATGGAAACCGCAAGTGGGCGACACGGTTGAGCTCGCTTTTGGATACTCTCGTGCTCTTTTAATCGCTCCAAATGAAGAGGTATATCATCAGATTACAAAAAGTGTCCGTATTCAGTGGATACATCCTGATCTTTTTGCAACAGTTCTCTCTTTTGCTGGACATCCAACGCCGTTGCAAGAAGATTTTATTGGTTTTTCAAATGCTGCAAGTGTCGGGCTGCTTTTTATCTACTTAGATAAAAAAGTCTATACGGTAGATATTAAAAGTTTTAAAATTCTTAACATTACCGATGCTCCTCTTGAGGTCAAAACAAAACAAAAACCTTTTTACACACGTGTAAGCAAAATCGATGCGAACTGGTGGGGTGCAGGGAGTAGTGAGATGGAGCAGTATGCACCACACTATTATGAGTTGTTGGTTCAAAACAATAAAAAGAACAAAGCTTTTTATGAAATAGTAAAAAATCATAAAGAGGAGTCGGTGCGTGAGCTTGCTTCTGAGTTTGAGATAGGAAAGTAGAAGATGATTGAAGAAAAACATTTAGAACATTTTAAATCGATTGTAGGTGATGAAAATATTTACAGCGACAAAGCACACTTGATTGCATACTCTTATGATGCTACACGTGAGCATTTTGAGCCTGATGCTGTTGTTTTTCCTCGCAATGAAGAGGATGTAAGTGCAATTTTAAAGTATTGTAACGAGCATAAGATTGTGATTGTACCGCGTGGTGCAGGAAGTGGTTTTACAGGTGGTGCACTGCCAAGTTCCGGTGGAATTGTTCTTGGTTTTGAGAAGCATATGAATAAAATCTTAGAGATTGATATGAAAAATATGGTTGCCATTGTGCAGCCTGGTGTTGTCAATATGGATCTGCAACGTGCAGTAGAGAAGGTAGGGCTCTTCTATCCGCCAGATCCGGCAAGCCAAGATTACTCAACGCTTGGCGGGAATGTGAGTGAAAATGCCGGTGGTATGCGTGCTGCAAAGTATGGAATTACAAAAGATTATGTGATGGCAACACGTGCAGTGCTTCCAAACGGTGATATTATTAAAGCAGGGAAGCGAACTATTAAAGATGTTGCAGGTTATAACATCTCAGGAATACTCATCGCTTCTGAGGGAACTTTGGCAGTGCTTACCGAGATAACGCTCAAACTCATTCCAAAGCCAAAACTTACAAAGACAGCAATGGGGATTTTTCCTACGGTAAATGATGCGATGGAAGCAGTTTATAAAACAATGGCAAGCGGAATAACACCTGTTGCGATGGAATTTTTAGATAATTTAACAATTCGTGCGGTTGAGAAGACATTTAACAAAGGCCTGCCTGTTGATGCTGGTGCTTTGCTTGTTACAGATGTTGATGGAAATATGGAAGATGACCTGGAGTTTCAGCTCACGCAGATAGAGAAGGTATTTAAGGAAAATGGATGTAGTGAGTTTCGTCGTGCAAAAGATGAAGCAGAAGCCGCAGATATTTGGTTTGCTCGTCGTAATGCCTCTCCTGCACTCTCAGTGTACGGAAGTAAAAAGCTCAACGAAGATGTAACCGTTCCTCGTGCAGTTTTACCTGAACTATTAGAGAAATTTTATGCCATTGCAGATAAGTATAAAGTAAATATTCCATGTTTTGGGCATACAGGTGATGGAAATGTGCATACCAATGTTATGGTGGACGGGAGTGATCCCGAGCAGGTAAAAATTGCCTATAAAGCGATTGAAGAGGTTTTTCAAGCTACGGTTGATCTTGGTGGAACACTCTCAGGAGAGCATGGTATAGGGCTTGCAAAAGCACCTTATATGAAGATGGCCTTTTCTGATGCAGAGATGGAACTTTTTAAATCTATTAAAAAAGCATTTGATCCAAACAACATTTTAAACCCTGCAAAAATGGGACTTGATTAGAATTATGCAAGCTTTTGCTCGAAAAATCTACAAAGAGGTCCGACAGTTTGTTTTGGCCTTTGTAGATAAAGAGTTGACGCTTTTTGCTGCAAGTCTGAGTTTTTATACTATTTTTACTATTATTCCTCTGCTTTTAATCATTTTGACACTGCTTACTTCGATGCCGAGCTTTTCTGAGCATTACGAAACAATCAAAAGTTTTATATTTTCAAATCTAATGCCGGTACAGTCTGAACTTATTATGAAAAATGTAGATGGTTTTGTGGCAAATTCTGCAAAAATGGGAGCATTTGGTCTTTTAATGATACTTGCGGCTTCTTTGATGTTTTTTAAGAACTTTGAGTATATCGCAAATAAAATTTTTCATGCAAAAGCAAGAACACTTTGGGAGAGTATTACAACCTACTGGACGATGCTCACGCTTACACCCATAGCACTTGGTCTCTCTTTTTATATTACGGGCTATATTGCAACATTGATGGCTTCAAACTCTTTGACATCAGGGCTCAATATCTTGCCTCTTGTTCCCTACCTTATTATCTGGGGGCTTTTCTTCTTGATATTTCAAATAGGTCCAAATGCAAAGGTTAATCCTAAAGCTTCGTTAATCAGCTCTTTTATGATCTCTCTCATTTTTAGTATAAGTAAAAATGCCTTTATCTACTATGTCTTTTTAAACAAATCCTACACAACAATGTATGGCTCTTTTGCTATTGTTATGTTCTTGTTTTTGTGGATATATGTCTCTTGGATCATCTTTATCTATGGACTGAAGCTATGTTATATGATAGATAGAGTATATAAAAACAGAGATGCAATAGACAAGCAGTAGATAGAGTGCCTCTTTTCTAAAAACAGCTAAAAACGAGAGTAAAAGCTCTCCATATAAGACTATATTTGGAACTGCTATTTTCACTGCGTGAGGATTGAGTTGCAGTAAAGAGATAAGCAATGAGTCAAGTAGATCTCCAAATCCAATCAAATGCAAAAAAATAGAGAGTGGATAAAAAAGCGTAAAGAGTGTGGTCCAGAGAATGGAGAGTGGATGGTAGAGGCTGAAATTTCCAAATATAACCAAAGAGTAGGGTAGCATCATCAGATAGATCCAAAACGGAAGCAGAAAAAATTGCCAAATTTTGCCTCTTTTTTGAAAATAGATAAGAAATAAAAAGATATAAAAAACACCACTGAGGCTTAAGAAAAATCCGATACTAAAGAGTAATCTTGGAAAAAGTGCAATAAGCAGGAGCGCTGTTAGCAGTAGAGTTTGTAAAGAGATGATCTTAATTCTTCTATCATAGAGTATAAAACCGATAACTAACATACCAAAAGCTCTTAGCAGTGAGGGCGGTGTATCTAAAAAGAGCATATAGGCAAGCAGCATAGAAGTGATGATAAAAAAGCTATCTCGTTTTGCACTGCGATAGGGAAAATAGCTGTTTTGCAGAAGTCTGTATGGGTATTTTATGAAAAAATAGAGCAGTGCAGAGAGTACGCCTAGGTGAAAGCCACTAATAGCAATTAGATGTGAAATACCAAGGTTTGAAAAAGTTTGCTGTAGATGATAGGGAAGAGGTTTGGCTAAAAAAAGTGCTTGATAGATAGAACTAATACTGCACTGTTGATGTGTTGTTGCAATGCTATTTGCAATTTGTTCTTTGAGTGAATTACTTTTATCAACTTCTACTATTTTGCTAAAGGCGAAGAAACCTTTGAGATATTCTAAAAATGTTATTTTACCTGCCCAAACTTCTAAAAGAACATTTTTGTTTTTATAGTTTGGAAGATTTTTTGAGGCTGTTGAGTAAAAAGTAAAGCCATCAGTGCTTTTGAATTTGAGTACCTGATAGGTTTTACTTTTGCCTTTTTTCGTTAGTTTTGTTTTTGTGTATTGTTTTAAAACCGTGGCATGAACGAGTTGTGAGTCAAATTTTGTAAGTTGTCTGTAGTTGTAATATTCATAAGAAAGAGAGATTGTAAAAAGAAAAATAAAGAGAGTAAAGAGATAAAAATAATCTCTTTTTGAGCCTAATAACTCAACTCTTTCTAGCTTTGTCATGGCTAAATCGGAGGCATCTCAACTTGCGGTAGATCAACCTGTGCTGATTTAGTATCGACATTTTCATAAACTGTTTCAACTGCGTGAGCAAAGCTTGGTGCATCAACAAAGCGGGTGAGTTTTTTCTGAAAGATGAGTTTTACGTGACCTGTTGGACCGTTACGTTGCTTTCCAATGATGATCTCAGCCTCTTCCTCCTCTTTTTCTACGTAGGTCGAGGTGAACTCTTTTCCTTCGGCTTTAGCGGCTTTTTCACGCTCTTTTTCCTCTTTGTAGAGGTAAACATCATCACGATAGACAAAGAGAATAATGTCGGCATCTTGTTCAATCGAACCAGATTCGCGAATATCACTGAGCATCGGACGTTTATCATTGCGGCTTTCAAGTCCACGGTTAAGCTGTGAGAGGGCAACGATTGGCATCTCAAGCTCACGCGCAAGCATCTTGAGCCCACGTGAGATCTCACTTACTTGCAAGTGTCTGTCTTGATTGCCGATTCCCGACATAATTTGTAAGTAGTCAATAACAGCTATCTCAATCTCTGGGTGTTGATTTTTGAGTTTTCTCAGTTTACTTCTAAGTTGGTTAATATTGACACTTCCCTGATCATCAACAAAAAGCTTTGCCGAGTTCATTCTGTCAATAGCACCATTAAGTGAGCTCCATTGGTCATCGTTCATATCTCCGACACGCAGTTTTTGAAGTGGAATGGAGGTCTGAATTGACAAGAGACGCAGCATCAACTGCTCAGCCGGCATTTCCAGTGAGAAAAAGGCAACACCTTTGCCTTGTGTGATGAGGTTATTGACGGTATTTAAAATAAAAGAAGTATTGTGTGTAACTGTCATATCTTCGAGTAAGAAAAGATGATTGCCATCTATGGTAAAGCCATAATAATCATCTACCCTGTCATATTCGACTTGAATGCCAGTATGCCTTACATCACGTTTTGCTTTGAGTGGACGTGCCTGTTTTCTTTTTATTTTTGTCGGAATTTTTTCAAGCTCGCCAACAATTCTTAGACGATAGACTTCACACTCATAGCCAATTTTTTTAATACGTGCCATTTTTGTCTTCATAGAGACTCTAAAGCCAAGAGAGTCTGCTAAAAATTTTATCTGTTGTGTAAGTCTTTTATCTTTTTGGACTATTTCAAATACATTGTATTTTTTGTCATAATAACCATCACTGTCGATTAGACCGGCTAAAAGTTGAAGACGATTTTTGCGTGAGTTTTGCAGGTAAATATGAGGGATATGTTTGTTCTCTAATAGGTCAAGCTTACGTAAACGAGTCTGTAGAGAATTATCATCTTTATAATATCCTCCACGTTGCCCTGATGTAATAGAGTACATTGGGCATTTTTCTTTCTTTTTATGTGCTTTTGTTACTTGAAGATGCAGGCTTTTTGCATACTTATTTAAAAAATGGACAACCTCTTTGTCCTGTGTAGCTATGGAAACATTAGAACTGGTGCCATCTCCTAACCATATACCTAGAAAATAGGGATCAATCGGGAGGTGTTGCTCTTTAAAATCAACTGCTACTTTGTAGCCTTTGTAGTTTGAGTGAAATTTTTTGCTTTTTTGATTATAGTCTTTTACGGAGATATTTAAAACATCACCATGTTTGTGTTTGCCTTCATTGCGTGAGCGTTTCAGCGAGAGAATATGCGATTCATTGACACGATAATCTATGCCTTTGTTTTGTCGTATCCAGTACATTTTTTCTCGTCCACGAGCAAGAGAGAGTACATTTCTAGGTGTGGAATCATCACCCATAAGTTGATCACCGACCTCTACATCTTCTACATCTTTAAGTGTGCCGTCAAACATAACTACTTTAGTGCCGCGCCCGAGACATTTACCCATAGCCGGCCGTGCTGCAATGATGACAAGGTCTCCTTTACCAAAACCGGTTGTCATTTTGTTGAGCTCTTTAAAGCCTGTATCGACACCGACAAGTACAGAGTTTCCTCTGGCTTTCATCTCTTTGATGTACTCCATGGTATCAAAGGTCATACGAGGGGAGTCTTTGAAGTCACTTGTCTGATTGTCTTGTGTAATCTCATAAAGTTTTTTCTCTACAATATCGACAACTTCGGCAGAGGGGAGTTCTTCTTCAACTGTTACACGTTTTATTTCTGTCGTCAGTGTTAGCAAGTGGCGTTTGAGTGACTTGTCTTTGATCTCATCAACATAGGCTTTTGTATTGGAGATTGGGTTTGCAGAGAGAATTTCAAGCATCACCTGCTCATCAAATTTCTTCGCTTTTATCAGCTCTTTTTTTATAAACTCTTCATCAATTGGTTGATCTTTTTGCAGAAGCGTGAGCATTGCAGCAAATATATCTTGATGCGCAGGGAGATAAAAGTCATCTTTGTTTAAAATGACGCTGAGTTCATCAAACTGGCTTGGCTCAAAGATGATAGAACTGAGTATTGAACGCTCAAAAGCGAGGTTGTAGAGGTTGTCTTGCATTATTTTGCTTCCTCTGCCATCTTCTCTACTTCAGCGACAAATCTGTCAACAAGTTTATCTTCATCAAGGTTTGCTACTACTTCGCCTTTTACCATAATAAGCCCTTTGCCCTTCCCGTAAGCGATGGCTACATCTGCGTGAGCGGCTTCTCCTATGGCATTGACTACACAGCCCATTACACTTACATTAAGGGGTGTTGTGATGTGTTTTGTACGTCTCTCTATCTCTGCAACAGCGCTTACCAAGTCAGCTTCTATGCGTCCGCATGTAGGGCAAGAGATGATGTTAAGCCCATTTGGCATTGCTCCGCTGTCTTTGAGGATTGCTCGACCGACATTGATCTCCTCTTCAAGCTCACCGGTGATGCTCACACGCATAGTATCGCCTATGCCATCAAGCAGAAGTGTTCCCAACCCTATGGCACTTTTCACGGTTGCATGAAAGATTGTACCAGCTTCTGTGACACCCAAATGAAAAGGGTAGTTATTTTTAGGGCGCAGCATTCTGTAGGCATCAACTGTTCTTTGAACATCGCTTGCTTTAAGGCTTATTTTAATATCATCAAAGCCCAAATCTTCTAAAAATTTGATGTTATACTCAGCACTTGCTACCATTGCCTCTGCAGTTGGACCATATTTGTTATCGAACTCTTTTTCAAGGCTTCCGGCATTAACACCGATACGTACAGGTAAATTTCTTTCCTGACATGCTTTTACTATCTCTTTAATGCGGCTTTTATCGCCGATATTTCCAGGGTTGAAACGAATGCAGTCAACAGACTCAGCAGCAATGAGTGCTAGTTTGTAGTTAAAGTGAATATCAGCTACAAGGGGGAGTGAAATCTGCTCTTTGATGCTTTTTAGCGCAAGGGCATCTTGCATATCTGGAACTGCGACACGGGCAATATCACATCCAGCAAAATGCAGACGGTTTATCTGCGCAACAGTTGCAGCTACATCATGAGTATTTGAGTAGGTCATAGATTGAACACTTATGGGAGCATCTCCACCGATAGCTACATCACCAACATATATTTTTTTAGTAGGGTATCTTTTTATCATAGAGAGATTTTATCTTTTTTTAGATGAAATGGTGCTTTAGAGTAAAAATTAGCAGCTAAAAGCTGCTAAAAAAAGTCTTAGAATTTGAAATCTAAGTTAGTATAAACATAGCGTCCTGGTTCATTGAGCGGCATATTTTCTCCACCTGTTGTAACGAGTGTTAGATCGGCATAAGTATTGCTTCTTGCATAAGCAATATTGAACATATTGTTCACACCCAGTGTAAAGTCAAATTTTTTATTTACGGCATGTTTTATTTTGGCATTCATTACTGCCCAGCCTGCAAGTTCCTGTTCACCGTTATCGCTGTCTATGTCGCTCCATCGTTTACTTGCTTGAACTTCAAGTGTTGCTAGTGAATGGTTTGCATACTCATAGTTGAGTGCTGCATTTGCTCGCAGTGGTGCAATGTCTGCTAGATTTGTATTTGTTTGACCTGTAAGGGCATGATCTTTTTTGCCACGTTTATACGAAGCGCCCATATCAAGTGTCAGATCATCATTAATATAATAGCTGCCGCTAATTTCGCCACCATAGATTTTTGCATCTATATTCTCAAAAATATTTGTAGTTTTACTGGAGTTGATGTAAATATAGTCTTTTAAATCAGAGTAAAAAGCTTTGATTTTGAGTTTAAAATAGTCATTATCTGTTTCATATCCGGCATCAATTTCTCTGTTTGTTGTCTGTTGTAAGTTTGGAGTACCTTTTAGTCCTCCTTTTTGAAAGTAAAGTTCTCTACCATCTGGCACACGAGATGCACTTCCCACACCTAAAAAGAGTTTGTTCTCACTGTTGAGTGCATAGCTTGTAAATATATTTGCTCCAAGTGAGTTGTAGTTATTTGACTGGTGGTTTGGATTGTCATCTTCTACTTTTGAGTGGTCGTATCGGACTCCGGCTTTCATACTAAATGCTCCATAGGCTTTTTCAAGCTTAGCAAACAGAGCTGAATTTTTTGTAAGGGCATGGTCTATACTATTGCCTTTAACAGCACCATTGTTATTGTTTATATATTTCCCTTTCCATGTTCTTCTGCTGCCGTCAAGCCCAACTAAAAGTTTATAAGTGTTTAGCTCAAAATTGTTTTTAAGTTTGACTCCTTGCATGGTTGTCCACATATGGTTTGTTTTATTCATCATAGGATTCATAGCAGCTTTTTTTCTATACTCTGTACTCATAGGATGGTCAACGTCTGAATAATAATACTGTAAGTTTACATTTTTGTATGCTTTAGAGATGTTTTTAATGTTGTACGATACAGAGTAGATATTTGAATCATCCGAGAGGGCATCCATAGGAGTATTTGGATACATTACATCATCACTTCTGTTAGCTGTAGCACTAAGACGAAGTTCTTGGTTCTTAGCAGTTGTTATAAAAGCTTTTGCTTTGATTGATTTTTTCTTATATGCTTGCATATCATGATATTTTGCCTGATAGGCATTTCCTGCAGCAGTTGGATGCCCGTTTGCAATGTATTTGTCAACCTGTTGCGCAAGAGTATCTCCATTACCGTCATGATACTGATCACTTGACTCCATAGAGGCACTTACTAAAAGGCGGACAATATCATTGCCTCCACTCGCCGTTGCGCCAAATTTTTTATAGTTCCATGCACCAAAACCAAGGTTTATTTGTGTCTTGAAATCTTTTGTAGGTTTTTTTGTTTTTATCTTCACTCCACCACTCATATTTCCATATGTAGTGACATCATAAGGACCTTCTGTAACTTCAATACTCTCAATTTGATTTGCAAGTATGTGTGAAACCGGTGGATCCATTCTGTTTGGACAGGCTCCATAGACTTTTGTTCCATCGACTTCTACGGCGATATTGTCACGTTTTTGTCCACGAATTAATACATCATTGGCTATGCCGCTTCTGCGTGACATATCAATACTTGGTACAGAGGTGCTGAGTGCTGTTGCAACATCGGCTGAAGTTTGTGCATTTTGGGCTACTTCAGTGATTGTTGTGGACTGGACATCAATGGGAGCAAGTTCGACGTCTGTTGCATAGAGCGCTGAGATAGTCAACATTGACAATACAACTGTTTTTTTCATTCTAATTTCCCTTTTTTAAAACTTAAATTTTAAGAATACATTTGTTTAATAAGAAGTCTAATAAAAGAAGTGTTACAAAAGTGTTAATAAAAGAAAAAATTCTGCTAAAATTGCACTATGAGTAAAAGTGAAAAGATAAAAAAAACAATTTTAATAGCCCTAGGATTTGCTTTGGCAACTTATTTGATAATGAGCGCAATGGCAATACTAGAGAATGAAAATAGAGTAGATCAGAATAAAACAACTATGACTGAGAGTGTAAAGTAAACAGATGAAACTGGCTAAGAATCTTCTTGTTGAGTTTGCATATTTTTTGGATGCCTCACGTAGATATAAAAGAGTGAAAACATTTTGTTATAACTTACTTGAAAATGATGATTATCCTTATAAAAAATATTTTGATTTTTTTATGATCTTTATCATCTTAAGCAGTGTGACTTTGTTGGTGGTAGATGTAAAACATCAGATTCCAAAGTGGCTTGATAATCTTGATTTGTATGTTGTAACGGCTGTTTTTATTGTAGAGTATATTATTCGGATGTGGGTTTATAGTGATGTACATAAGCTGGTAATTGAAGCTTATGAAGAGGCGCTCTTTTTTTCAAAACCTTTTGCACCTCTGTCTCTTTTTAAAAAGATTTTCAAAAGTAAATGGGAGTATATGATAACGCCTTCGGCTATCATTGACCTTGTTGCAATCTTGCCAAGTTACAGAGGCTTGAGAGTCCTTCGTGTGCTCATACTTTTTAGAGCTTTTAAAATGTTACGGTATGCAAAGAGTTTGACGAGCTTTTTAGAAGTACTGAAAAACAAAAAATTTGAACTTATTACGCTTTTGACACTCTCTGGATTTTTCATCTTCATTGCGGGTATTATGCTCTATGTTTTTGAGGGAAATAACCAAAATCCAAACATAAAAAACCTCTTTGATGCTTTTTATTGGGCACTCATTACCATCTCGACAGTTGGGTATGGCGATATCGCACCCATCACGCCTGAAGGGCGTGTGGTTACAATGCTTATTATCTTTACGGGAATCGGGCTTATCTCTTTTGCGACCTCTATCATTGTTTCATCTTTTAGTGAACGTCTGACAATGTTGCGTGAGGACAGAATTGTTCAAAATCTCAGTAAAAAAGAGAGTATCACAGTTATTTGCGGATTTGGGCTTTTAGGTAGGCTTGTTGCAAGAGAATTGCATAAAGAGGGTGTCGCCTTTGTTGTTATAGAAAAAGATGAAGCCCTTGCTGAGATGGCTTATGGTATGGGGTATAAAGCGATATGTGCAGATGCGACAAATGAGAAGGTCTTTGCACAGTTAAAGATAAAAACCAATATATCTCATGTACTCTGCTTAACTTCTGATGATATTGTCAATATTTTTATTGCAGTTAATATTAAAAGCCTCAATCCTAAAGTGCATGTTTCCGCACGTTGTAGTGATGAAGAAATTGCACAGAAGATGTACTTTGCAAATGTCGATCAGGTCATTATGCCTGAAGAGATTGCCGGAATGATGGCAGCTGTTTATGAGGGGGAGCCTGTTGCATTTGAGGTTTTGCTCTCCATAGTCGATCAAAAAGATAAGATAAAAATGGATGAGATAGAGATAATCGAGCATGGGTTTGGCAATCAAAAAACACTTCAAGAATTGGATCTGGACTCTATGCGGGTTATCTTATTGGGAATCTTGCGTAATCCGCAGCTGAAAGATTCAAAGTTTATTTTTAACCCAGAGGATGACTTTATGCTTCAAGCGGGAGACAATCTTGTCTGTATAGGGCATGAAACGGCTATTAGTAATCTTAAAAGGAAGATGCAATGAGTGCTAAGCTAGTTATTTTTGGTTTTGGTTCTTTTGGAAGACATCTTTACAAGCATCTTTGTGATGTTGATAAAGAAGTGATAGTTGTCGTTGACAAAAAAAACTACGATACAAGTTTTAAGCATATTGTTACACCAAAAAAAATCAATATCAAGCATAATGAGGATATCAAAGCTTTGGGGATAGATGAGGCAAATGATGTTGTTTACTGTGCTATGAATAAAACTGCACATAATCTTTTTTTGGTGCTCTCTTTAAAAACGCTCTATAGAGACCTTAATATTATTGCTATTAGTAACTCTTTTGAAAATGCCAGAAAGCTGAAATATGCAGGAGCGACGAGTGTTATTGATCTCTATGAAGCAACATCAAAACGTTTTGTAAATATGCTTACGAAACCGGCAGTTACCAAAGCTGTTGATGAGATTATTTACAATGAGAATGATCTAAAAATGGCAGAGATTGTCATACCAAAAGACTCCGCTATTGATGCGAAACGTTTAAGCGAGATAAATTTTAAAAAGCATGGTATTGTACTTATAGCTATTATAGATAGAGAAAGAGGAAATGAACTCTCCTTTATTGACCATCGTATTGATCACAAGGTTGATAGTGGTGATACCCTTGTGGTGGTGGCTAAAAAAGATGATTTTGTGGCATTTGGAAAATTTATAGCTGCAAGTTAATCTCTTTTGCAAAGTTCATCGTCACACAATGGAGTGAGCCATGTTGACGAATTAGTGTAGAACAATCTATACCGATGATTTCTCTGTTTGGAAATGTTTTTTGAAAAATTGCAAGTGCTTCTTCATCTTGGGCTACATTATAAAGAGGAATAACTACTCCGCCATTGACAAATAAAAAGTTTGCATAGCTTGCAGGGAGTCTTTCATCTTCGTAGTAGATAGCATCAGGCATCGGCAGGGCAATGAGTTTAAGCCCGCTCTCTTTTGCTATCATAGAGAGTTCTTCTTCCATAAAATGCAACTCTTTATAATGTTCATCTGCTTTATCTTGGCATTGAATATACATAATGGTATCTTCACTGATAAAACGAGCAAGGGTATCAATATGGGAATCTGTATCATCTCCTGCAAGATAGCCATGGTTGAGGTAGAGAATATGTTCTGCTCCAAAGTACTCTTTCAATTTTTGGGTGATTTGGATAGTGTTGCATTGTGGATTTCTGTTTGGGTTGAGCATACAGGCAGATGTTGTCAAAATCGTATCATTCCCGTTACTCTCCACAGCACCACCCTCTAAGACAAAGTCAATCTTTTGCATAGGTGCTTTATAGACATTTTTGATTGTCTCTGACATTGCATTGTCTTTATCTGCTTTAAATTTTTCTCCCCATGCATTAAAGGTAAAATCAAGAAGTTTCGTTTCTGCATTCTCGCTCACGCATAAAGCAGAACAGTCTCGTGCCCATGTGTCATCAGTTACATATTCTACAAAGAAAAGATTTTTATGTGGGGTAAAATGCTTCTGCACACTTTTTTTGTTTGTACATATAACAAGGCATTTTTGAAACTTTTTTATTGTGTTGATAATATCTATAAAACAATTTTCTGCCTCACGCAGGTAAGGTGCCCAATCAGTTTGTGCGTGAGGAAAGATGATTTGTGTAAAATTTTGTTCTTCAAACTCTGCGATTAATCGTTTTTTCTTAAACATACTGTATAATTTCCTATGGCTTACATAACACTCAATAAACAACATTTTTTCAATAACTTAGATATTATTGCACAACGAAGCAAAGGCAAAGATAAAATAGCACTGGTTTTAAAAGACAATGCTTATGGACACGGGTTGCGTGAGATAGCAACAATGGCACAAGAGTATGGTATCTCTAAAGCAGTTGTGCGTTCGTATGATGAAGCCAAAGAGATAGAAGATTTTTTTGAATATATTTTAGTTTTAGCAGATACTTCACAAGATAAAAATGAGAAAATTCGTTATACAATCAATGACTTGGACTCCATTGCAAAATTTGCAAAAGATACGAAGGTTGAGTTAAAAGTAAATACAGGAATGAATAGAAACGGCATAGAGATGGATGAGTTGCGTGAGGCATTTAGCTTGATACAAAAGCAGGGACTTTTGCTTGAAGCTGTTTTCACCCACCATAGTTGTGCAGATGAAGACCTCTCTGTTTTTGCAGAGCAAAATAAAAATTTTGCACAGGTTAAAGCCCAAGCGATAGCTTTGGCAGAAGAGTTTGGCATGCAAAAGCTTCGGTTTCACTCTTGTAACTCTGCAGCACTTTTTCAAACAGATGATTTCCAAGAAGATATGGCACGTGTAGGTATTGGAGCGTATGGCTGTTTAGAACTTGCAGGCAGTGCTGACGTTAAGGCTTTAAAACCGGTACTCTCACTCTACGCACAATGTAATTCGACTCGACATTTAGACAAAGGTTCCTGTGTAGGCTATGGTGCAAGTTATACTGTTGCAAATGGGTGTGAAGTTGGGAATTATGATTTTGGGTATGGAGATGGATTTTTGCGAGCTTGCTCAAATGGATATAAAACACCTGAAGGTATTGCACTGCTTGGGCGTATCTCTATGGATAACAGCTCTTTTTTATCGACTACAAAGGAGCTGTTAATTTTTAATGATGCAAGTAAAATTGCACAGAGTGCAGGGACAATCAGTTATGAGGTACTTGTTGCTTTAAAACCACATCTTACAAGAGTTATTTTATAGGAGTAGTCGTCTCGCTGTATAATACTTTGCTCTCCAGTAGGGGTTATAAATATTTGAGAGAATAACACCATGCTTGCTTGAGGCATGAATAAACTCTCCTCTCTCAAGATAGATACCGACATGCATTATCCGATAAGAAGTCTTAAAAAAGAGAATGTCCCCCTCTTTAAGGCTCTTTTTTGAAACTCTTTTTCCTACTTTTATCTGCTCTTTTGTTGTGCGTGGGATTTTCTTACCAAAAGCCTCTTTATATATCTGCTGAACTAGAGCAGAACAGTCTATACCGCTACAATCAGTTCCTCCATAGCAATATTTTGTTCCTGCCCATTTTTCATAAGATAGATAGAGCTTTGTGGTGATATAGTTCTTTTTATGGAGTTTATAGCTAACTTTTTTCTTCTGTTTTGGAAGGGCAAATTCTCTATAAGGTTTTGGAGATGAAGAGCAGGCACCAAAGAGAAGCACTATTGTAATAAGAAAAAATAGCGTTCTCATTTTTATTATGAGCTTACTTTTATAATTGCTTCAGGAAAAATGACTCCGTCAATGCCCAGTAGAGCCATCTCTTCAATTTCACTTTCTACACTGATATGTACTAAAATTTTTGCATCAAAAAGGTAGTTTTCAGCAACGCTTTGGGCAGTTCTTGCCAGTTTTTGATGCAGAGTGATGTAGTTTGCTCCTAATGCAGAAGCATAGATAAGCTCTTTTATGTTGTTAATATTGAGTGCGAAGGGAATTTGGTTGAGACGTAAATGCTCTATGATATCAAGATTTTTTTCTTCAAATTCTATGTAGATTGTAGAAGAAGGGGGTGTTTTCTCAATACTGTCTATATTAGAGATATGAAAAAATTCATCATTTGTTATAAATCTGTGACCAAAGAGAAGCATTATTTTTTTGCCTCTATGATACACTCATTTGAGCAGTAGTATTTACCATTGCTGAGTATTGCCTCTGATATCTCTACGTAAACACCGCAGTTTTGGCACTCCACCATTTCGTTTGCTTGTGGTTTTTGTTTTGTATCACTCTGCTTTGAATTGTTTTGTACACCTTTTTGTTTAAAAAACATAATGTAAACAACATAAATAACAGCCCCAATAAGTAGTACTTTTAATATCATATATCTTCTCCTAGTAGTAAATAGTGTCTATTTTCTCTCTCAATAATTTTATACTGCATTCCTTGAGTAGCCTCTACTTCATCAAAAACACGTTCACCTTTGTAAAAAAGAAATTTTGTATCTTTATTGCTGAGGTTTTTACTTAAATCAAGAAGCATTTTTGTATCGGTAACTGCACGTGAAGTGATGAGCTCAAAAACTCCACTCTCCATATTTTCGACTCTTTTTTTGATGACTTGAACATTGTCAAGCCCAAGATCAGCTTTTATGAACTGTAAAAAGCTTGCTCTTTTTGCAAGTGGCTCAACAAGAGTGACTTTTGTTTCTGGAAGTGCAAAGGCTAGTATCATACCGGGAAACCCTGCACCTGTACCAATGTCTAAAAGAGACTTAATAGAAGGTAAAAAGCTAACGGGAAAGAGTGCATCAAAGATAAAGTCATCTAGTGTTGCTTCATCTCTTGCACCTGTTAGATTGTGAATCTTATTCCACTTTAGAAGCTGTGCTTTATATTTAGTAATATTGTCAAAAAAATTATCTGGTAGAGAAATATTCTCTTTTTTTACGCGTGCTTGTAAATTCATAAGGTATTTTATCTTAAAAAAACTCTTAAAATCATTTATCGGTAGAATTTAAAGGTATTTTTTCCAATATTTTTAGCATTGTACATTGCCCGGTCTGCATATTTGATAAGTGTTTGACCGTGTTGGGAATCATCTGGATAGAGACTGATACCTATACTACAAGTTACTGTGAGTTTTTTGTCCTGAAACTCTATTGGAACCTGCAGAGATTCAACAAGAAGTTTTGCGATGATTGCTACACTCTCTTTGGAATTAAAATCTTCTAAAATAATCAAAAACTCATCTCCAGAGAGTCGTGATACGGTATCGGATTCTCTCACGCAGTTTAGCAGACGTTTTGCCACCTCTTTAAGAACAACATCTCCTGCTTCATGTCCGTAAGTATCATTGATATCTTTAAAGTGATCAAGATCCACAAAGAGTAGAGCGAATTTTGTATATTTTCTTTTTGCTTTTGCGATTGCCTGCGTGAGCCTGTCTTGAAATAAAATTCGATTTGGCAATTTTGTCAGTGTGTCATAATGCGCTTGATAGGCAAGAGTCTCTTTTTGTCTGAGTATCTCAGATTGTGCTTTTTGAACATTGGAGATCTTAATATCAAAGATAACATAAGCATCTCTGTTTTCATAAGTGATTTTATGCATAAAAGATTGCACACCATAGCTTGAACCATCTTTTCGTATATGTTGTGAGATGTTTGTTGCATTACCATTTTTGATCATGAGTTCTTTAAAATGAGCTACCGTATTGTGTATCATTGAGGTGTTAATATCATAGATATCCATAGAGAGAAGCTTCTCTTCGCTGTAGCCGAGTGTTTGAATAGCACCATCATTGACATAAAGATAATGATCTGTTTCAAAATCAACAATATAAATCTCAATTGAGGAGTTTTTCATAATGCTGGCAAGTTCTTTGCTTTTCATAAGAAGCTGTGAAAGCTCTTGTGTCTGGTTGTAAACTTCTTTTTCCAGATGTGCTTTTTGTTTTTTCAAAAGAGCATTGAGGGTCTCATTTCTTTGCTCGTACAGATATAAAAAGGTCATACTTAAAATGATGGGAATTGATATATAAAAATATTGAAACATTGTATATTTAGCTTCAGAGAACTGTTCCAAACTCAAAATGGCTATGAGAGAGATAGCAGAGAAAAAGAGACCTACTTTTTTCCCTTTGAGAAAAAATGCTGCAAGAATTAGGACAATATACCATGTTGTCCCGATAATGCCTATATTTCTAAAGGTAAATGTGATAAGAAAATAGAAAAGTGCGAGTAAAATAGGAATGGATATATTGATACTCTTTTTTGATTTTCGTGCTGTGATGATAGTAATAGTCGAGGCAATAGCAGCTCCTGCATCAACGATAGCTTGTACTTCTTGGTTTGTGATGTAGCGAATAATTGATAAAAAACTCAATACTACAACTATAATGGAGAGTATAGAATTGACAAGTATAAACTGCAATCTCAGCTCATACTCCTCTTCTTTAAAATGAAAACCGCTTTGTAAAAAGTTTGCAATAGTCATCATACATAAACCTTCTAATAATTTTATTGTACTCAAATTCCCCTAAAGAAACAAGTAAATAACAATTTTTATCTATAATTCATATATATTATGTGATAATGTAAAAAAATATTAGATGTTGATTTTTAGGATTGTATAAATGAAAAAGAAGCAGGTTATCAAAGCTATTGAAGATGTCCAGGAGTATCACCTGCAACAGATGGAAAAGGTAAATTTGTTAGTGTCGGGCAAAAAAGTTAAAAATTTAACACCTAAAAGTAAAGATGCCTGTGAGTTTGGAGGGTGGCTGTATGGTGACGCCAGTCGGATAAAAAAACTTTTAGGTATTCAGTTTTATAAAAGTATGGATCTCATTCATGAGTATTGGCATCTGCAGTATGAAAAAATTTATAATATTTATTATGATGATGAAGAGGATGGGGTTTTTAATAAGTTGCTAGGATATCGGAAAAAACTTTCTCCTGAGGAGTGTCAGGAAGTAGAAGATATCTATAGTGGACTTGAGCAGGCAACAGAGGACCTCTTAGAGGCTCTTACGGCCTCAAAAAGACGTATTGTTGCCCTTAAAGAGAGTATGTTTGAAGAGATAAACTAAGAGAAGATTTTTTTCATAGCATTAAAGAAGAATTTAAAAACTCCTTTGTTCTCTACAATTTCATTGATAAACTCATCGTAAGTGACATTTTTTTCTTCTAAAAAACCGCGAAGATACTTCTCGCTTGCTTGCATACCACCTTTCTCTTCAATCTCCAAAAGTTTTTTATAAATAGGGGCAATCGTCTCAACTGCTTTTTGCGGTGCTGCTTTTCGAAATGCTGTGTATGAAATGATCTCATTTGTTATTGGATCAACTTTCGCCTCAAACTCAGTTACTACCCAGTAGTAACTTCCATCTTTAGCCAGATTTTTTACAACAGCCATAATGTTTTCATTGCGTTTGATGCGATCCCACATCATCTTAAAGACTATCTTTGGCATATCTGGGTGGCGAATAATAGAGTGTGGTTGACCTAGGAGTTCTTCTTCTGTGTATCCGGATATCTCTACAAAATAGTCATTTCCATACTCAATAATTCCTTTTGGATCTGTCTTGGAAACTATATATCTTTTATTACTTAATTTTATTTCGTTATCTTTTGGTAACGGGCGTTTCATGGGTTTTCTCGCTATTGTTTTTTTTTGAGAATTATATGCTTTTTTGATAAATATGTGTATAATTTATGCAATAATGGTAGAGATATTTTTAAAGGTATTATGCAATGGTTAAAAGTGAGATGCAAGAGGCTATAAAAAAAGCAAAAGAAGCACATGAACTGCAAATGCAAAAAATTGAAGCGGCGATGAATGGCAAAGAAATTGATAATCCAACAGCACTTAATAAAACAGAATGTGAGTTCGGAAAATGGCTTTATGATGATAAGAACAGAATGAAAGTAATAATTGGAAGTCAGTTTTTTACAAGCTTGGACATTGAACATGAAAAGTGGCATACAGAGTACACCAAGATATATAATATCCTTTTTGATGAAAAAAATAAAAAAGGGTTTTTTTCTCGCCTTCTTGGAAAAAGTAGTATTGATCCTATGGAGCTAGATAAAGTAAAGCTTTATTATGCAGATTTACAAGAGACAACGATACGACTTTTACATATCTTGGCATCTTCACAGAGACGAATTGATGCACTTCCAGAGTCTAAGTTTCACTAGTATTTTCTAAAAGTTTTTGCATATTATCTCTGTCTAAGGGTTGAGAATAGTAATAACCCTGAATTTTTTTACAGTTGTTTGCAAGCATAAACTCTTTTTGCTCTTGTGTCTCTACACCTTCTGCAATAATACTCAAGTGTAAACTTTTTGCAATAGCGATAATTGCTTTTGTGATGGCTATATCATCCTCATCATCAGGAATGTCTTCAATAAAAGAACGATCAATTTTAAGTTTGTTCACTGGCAGTTTTTTGAGATAGGATAAAGATGAATATCCTGTACCAAAATCATCAATGGCGATAGATATCCCCATATTATTTAAACGGTTGAGTTTTTTAATAGAGTGTTCTGGGTTTTTCATGACCTGGCCCTCTGTTACTTCAAGTTCTAACCATGATATGTCAAAATTATTCTCTTGTATTGTTTGCAGTAGATCAGTAATAAAAGTATTTTCATTGAGCTGCTTCATGGAAAGATTGAGTGCAAGTTTACCTGGATTGAGACCTTGTTTGTACCACTTTCCAAACTCCTGCATTGCTTGTTGCATAACAATTTTATCAATATCAATAATTAAACCGTTCTCTTCAGCTAGAGGAATAAAATCTGAGGGTGAAATAATTCCTGCGTGAGGATGAATCCATCTTACGAGTGCTTCCATACCGATAATTGTATCTGTTTGTGCATTGTATTGTGGTTGAAAATATACCTTAAACTGCTTCTCTTTGATGGCAACACGCAGGGAATTCTCCATAACAACCCGGCTAAAGGCCTCTTTTGTCATTTCTGTAGAGTAAAATTGAAAATTATTTCTTCCTTCATCTTTTGCTTTATACATGGCCGTATCGGAAAACTTGAGTAAATCTTCTGCTGTTGTAGCATTCTCAGGATAGATACTGATGCCGACACTTGCTGAGATATGAAGAGTATGGTGTTTTGTAACAATTGGTTTTTTGAGTGTATTGATAAGTTTTTGTGCAACTGTTGCTGCACCCTTTACCTGTTTGATGTCTTTGAGGATAATGGTAAATTCATCACCACCAAGACGAGAAAGCGTATCTTCTTCACGTAGGATCTTTTTAAATCGTTTTGCAGATTCAATAAGGACTTCATCGCCTACATGATGTCCAAGTGAATCATTAATCTTTTTAAACTGGTCAAGATCAATAAATAAAAGAGCAAACATTTGATTGTTACGTTTTGCAGACACAATACTTTGTTTAAGTCTGTCTTGAAAGAGCGCACGGTTTGGCAGTGCAGTCAAACTATCATGGTATGCCTGATACTCTAATATTTTCGTTTGCTTTTTATAATCTTCTTTTATAGCCGAGATTTCTGTTATGTCTTGCGTTGTTCCAAGAAGCTTGAGTGGTGTATTGTCCTCATCATAGATAACACGACCATTTATAAGGAGATCACGGATCTCTCCATCACTTCGTTTTATTTGACAGATAAACTTGTGCACTTTTCCTGTCTTAATTGCCTCAGAAAGTAACTCTTTGGCTTTTGGAAGATATTGTGGCAAAATCATGGAAAAAAATGTATCAAGTTTTGTATCTGTACTATATGCAAGGCCATATATCTTATAACTTTGTTTTGACCAGATAGCTTCTTTGGTCTGAAGATTAATTTCCCAACTTCCAAGTCCGGCAATTTCTTCAAATTCAGATAAAACACTCTCCCTGGCTTTCAGCTTTTTGAGTGCGATTTCCGGTGAGTCGTTTTTTATATCTATGGACATGATTTACCTTTTTATAATAGATGTCCCATCTCATCACGTTTAACACCTAAATAGCCTTCATTGTATTTATTCGTTTTCATAATTATAGGGATACGTTCAACGATTTCAACATCTGAAATAGATTTAACTTTATCTGGATTATTCGTTAAGAGGCGAATTTTTTTAATACCAAAATGGTGGAGTATAAAAGTCACTATTTCATAGGTTCTTTCATCTGCTGCAAAGCCAAGTTGATGATTTGCTTCAACGGTATTAAGCCCTTTGTCTTGAAGAGCATAGGCATTTATTTTATTTAAAAGTCCTATGTTACGTCCCTCTTGTCTGAGATAGATAACCATACCTCCCTTTTCGTTAATAAGGCTAAGGGCATACTCTAGCTGGTCACGACAATCACATTTGAGGCTTCCTATGGCATCACCTGTTAAACACTCTGAATGAACTCTAACAATGGGAGTCTTTTCCAAGTTTTTGGCATAAATGACAAGATGCTCTTTTTCACCCTCTTTAAAGGCTTTGACTTTAAAGTCGCCAAATCGTGATGGTAAATTTGCTATCTCTGAAATTTTTATATTCATTTGTTAATCTTTAAAATGTTAAAATCTTTTACTAAAAATACTATTATAGCAAATATTGAAAAACAAAGGTTTAAAAATGTTCCAAAGATTTCGTCGTACTCGCCTTAATTCAAAGCTTCGTGCATTAGTTCGTGAAACACATGTTACTACAGATGATTTTATCTATCCTCTTTTTATAAGAAGTGGAGAGGGTATTAAAACTGAAGTGGCTTCTATGCCAGGAGTATATCAGATGAGTCTTGATGTGGCTATCAAAGAGTGTGAAGAGCTGAAATCTTTAGGGCTTTACTCTATTATACTCTTTGGTATTCCTGATGTTAAAGACTCTATTGGGAGTGACGCTTTGTGTGAGCATGGTATTATTGCTACGGCTGTACGTGAGATAAAAAAAGCACATCCAGATATGTTTGTTGTGACAGATCTGTGTTTTTGTGAATATACCGATCATGGTCACTGTGGTATTATTGATGAAGAAAAAGAGACTGTTCTAAATGACGCAACTTTGGAAATTTCAGGGCAACAGGCAATTGTTCACGCAAAAGCAGGTGCCGATATGATAGCACCAAGCGGTATGATGGACGGTATTATTACCACGCTGCGTGAGGCACTTGATGGGGCAGGTTACAGTGACTTGCCTATTATGAGTTATTCTACAAAATTTGCATCAGGATATTATGGACCATTTCGTGATGTTGCAGAGTCAACACCGAGCTTTGGGGATCGTGCATCATATCAAATGGACCCTGCAAATCGCCGTGAGGCCATTGCAGAGAGTATTGCTGATGAAGCACAGGGTGCTGATATACTTATGGTAAAACCGGCTTTGGCTTATCTTGACATTGTACGTGAGATAAAAGATGCAACAAGACTTCCAATGGCGGTTTATAATGTAAGCG
>Ga0256837_1000306_pt1 | contig 43242 bp, 42 predicted proteins | sample 4562384metaG_FD_185976 | JGI IMG/M metagenome (GOLD analysis project Ga0256837, IMG submission 185976) | Hydrothermal vent microbial communities from Guaymas Basin, Mexico - 4561-384 | ecosystem: Environmental > Aquatic > Marine > Hydrothermal vents | place: Mexico: Guaymas Basin | collected... | reverse complement strand
ATAATACTGCACCTTTCAGGTGTGGAAACGTAGGTCGCCGCCTAGCTCCGGTTATTCTCTTCTTCTTAAATCAAACTTTTTTAACTTATCTCTTGTTTTATTATTCTTTAGCGTGGTTTTTTGCAGGGTTTTTAAACGCTTATTATTAATCATGCTATTACGGAATTAAATTTGCTGTAACCTTATTGTAAGTATTTTTATTATACACTCTAAGTTATGAAAAAATCAGATGTAGTGGCTAAGAAAAAGTTTGGACAGAATTTTTTACAAGATCAATCAGTCTTGAGAAAGATCATCGAAACGATGCCCAGAAATAACAATAAAATTGTTGAAATTGGGCCTGGTTTAGGTGATTTAACTAAATTTTTAGTTGATGTCAAAAGTGTAGAGGCTTTTGAGGTAGATACCGACTTATGTAAGCTATTAAAAGATGAATTTCAAGAACAGATCAGCACCAATACACTAACTCTTCATTGTGGAGATGTTTTAGAGTCTTGGAAGAGTAAGCTTATCGATGAGCCGTATGATTTGGTGGCAAACCTGCCATATTATATAGCAACGAATATTATTTTAAAAGCACTCGAAGATCCAATGTGTAAAAACATACTTGTTATGGTTCAGCTTGAAGTAGCGCAGAAATTTTGTGCAACACATGGAGAGAAGGTATTTGGTTCTTTGGGTATTATTACGCAAAGTGTAGCAACAGCAGATATTGTTGTGAAAGTACCACCAACTGCGTTTGATCCTCAGCCAAAAGTTGATTCTGCTGTTTTTTTGATACAGAAGCATAAAGATAAAAGTGATAGTGATTTTGAGAAGATGTTAAAAGTAGCATTTACTCAACCTAGAAAAACTCTCATGAAAAATTTAAGTGCTCAGTATGATAAAAAGATGCTTCAAGATATTTTTGAAGAATTAGAGCTTGCAGCGACAATCCGTCCTCATCAACTCTCTACCCACGACTATCACCAACTCTATAAGAAAATGAAAGGGAGTTTGGATGGCAGAAGAGAAACAAGAGGTTAAACAAAGTAGACCTCAAACAGAAAAAAAACCAAACAATAATCGTAAACAAAATAATAATCAAAATAGAAATAAAAATCGTTCTAATAGATATCGTCGCCCAGCTACACCTGTAAATGAACTTTTAAAAGAGTTTGTAGCTAAAAACCAAGAGGGGCATAGACAACGTTTAAATCCTCATTATAAATTAGATTTAACTTCACGTTCAAAAGTGCGTATTACACCTCTTGGTGGTCTTGGTGAAATTGGTGGAAATATTACAATCTTTGAAACTGAAAAAGAGGCTATTTTAGTTGATGTTGGAATGAGTTTTCCAGATGAAGATATGCACGGTGTTGATATTTTAGTACCAGATTTTTCATATATTCGTGAAATTCGTAAAAAAATTGTAGCTATTATTATTACTCATGCTCATGAGGATCATATTGGTGCTATGCCTTATCTTTTTAAAGAGATGCAATTTCCAATTTATGCAACACCTTTACCATTAGCAATGATTGGTAATAAATTTGATGAGCATCATTTAAAAGAGCATAGAAAATATTTTAACCCTATTGAAAAGCGTAAAGTGTATCAAATAGGTAATGATTTTGAAATTGAATGGATGCATATCACTCACTCTATTGTTGATAGTTCTGCTCTTGCAATTACAACAGATGCTGGAACTATTATTCATACAGGGGATTTTAAAATAGATCATACACCAGTAGATGGGTACACTACAGATATTCATCGTTTAGCATATTATGGAGATAAAGGAGTACTTTGTCTTTTAAGTGATTCTACAAATTCACATAATCCAAATCCAACACCATCAGAGTTAAGTGTTGCTCCAGCATTAGATAGAATTTTTTCAAAAGCTGAAGGGCGTGTGATTCTTTCAACTTTTAGTTCAAATATTCATCGTGTGCAACAAGCTATTCAATATGGTATGCGTTATGGTCGTAAAGTTTGTGTTATTGGTAGATCTATGGAGCGTAATATAGAAATTGCAATGCAATATGATTATGTTCGTTTTCCAAAAAATATTTTTATTGACCCTGAAGAAGTTTCTATGCTTAATGATAAAGAGGTTTTAATTGTAACAACTGGTTCTCAAGGGGAAGCAAACTCTGCACTTTTTAGAATGGCTATAGGGGAGCATAGACATATAAAAATTAAACCAACAGATTTAATTGTACTTTCATCTCGTCCAATTCCAGGAAATGAGAGTAGTATTTCAAATATGTTAAACTTTTTACAACGTGCTGGAGCAAAAGTTGCAATGGATAGAGATATTCATGTTTCTGGTCACGCTTCTATTGAGGAGCAAAAACTTATGCTTCGTTTGGTCAATCCTAAATTTTTCTTACCTGTTCATGGTGAGTATAATCATGTTATGAGACATAAAGAGACTGCAATGAGTTGTGGTGTTCCTGAGCGTAATATTTTACTTATGAGCGATGGTGAGCAAATAGAAGTTGCCCCAAAATATATGCGTCGTGTAAAAACTGTAAAAACAGGAAAAGTTTATATTGATAATCAAAATAATCATCAAATTGCAGATGATATTGTAATAGACCGTCAAAAACTTGCTTCTGATGGTGTTGTGATGATTGTAGCACTTGTAGATATGGCAACATCAAAAATGATTACAAAACCAAAAGTGACAACATTTGGTATTGTAGCAGATAGACAAGATAAAATATTTGCAAAAGAGATGGAAGATGTGTTAGAACATTACCTTTTACATATGCGTGATGGATTAATTGAAAATCCACGTGCTATTGAAAATGAATTACGTCAAATTGTACGTAAACATATTTATAGAAAAATGAAAAAATATCCTCTTATTGTTCCTAACGTTTTAGTTTCTTAGTAAAAAAGCAAGATTATATGTTTAATCTTGCTTTTCTTCTTTAATTCCTCCTCTTTCAGTCTTTTTTTAAGGGAAAAGATATACAATTGATTTAAATATTTTCTGTTAAAAAGGAATGCAATGAAATTTAATTTTTTATTAATTATTTTTGGATTATTTTTCGTAGGTTGTAATGCTACAAATGAAGATAATAATATCTTATCAACACTATCTACAGACTCAACTCAAAATACGTATCAAGAACAACTGCCGTATAAAGATGGGTTAGAATTAGTACCTTCTCCTGCTGCATCTTTTGCTGAAGATATTAAGTTCTATGATATTCCAACATTAGAGGAACTTGCTGTAATGACTACTTCTAGTGATTCAGATATTAATCAAGCAATAATGAAAAAAGCTTCACGTGATAGAGATGATAGAGATGATAGAGATGATAGAGATGATAGAGATGATGAAGATTCTTATGATGATGAAGATTCTTATGAGGATGAAGATTCTTATGAGGATGAAGATTCTTATCGTGATGATAGAGAAGAGGATGATGAAGGAGAGGATGACGATGATGACGATGATGATTCAAGCAGTGATGATGATTCAAGCAGTGATGATTCAACAGCAACAGTGAATACGGTGCCAATGGATGATTATACAATTTTAGGTAGTTATAAAGTTGTTTTGAATGCGAAAACATATAAATTTGTTGTAGCTTTTGATAATTATCAAAAAAATCCAAATTTGTCACCTTATATTGTTCAAAATGAAGATGGGAGTTATACTTTATTTGTAAGTGGTTATGTGATTGAAGATGATCAGGTTTATTATGATAAAGGTGTGTTTACTTTACAAGTAACGTTACCATCTTTAAATATCAGCGGTTATTTTCCGATTGTTTCAAATATTTTAACAAGTTCAGCTGAAAATCAACCAGTAAATGGTTATGTATCTATTGAATCACCTGATAGTAATATTAATGAATTTAAGGTGATGATTACAGTGGATGAATTTACAGTTCTTAATAGAACAAAAACATATGGATTTAAAGCGAATTTTGATTTAGGATTTACGACATCAGGTTTGGTTAATTAAGAAGGATTTTAGCTCATAAGGTATAGAATGAAATTAAGTGAAAAAAAGGGAAATATAATGGCTAAGTTATTGTTAATTTCATTTTTAGTATTATTTATGACAGGGTGTGATACTACAGAGAGTCCAGATAAATATTCGGAGGATGGTATTGGAACTTTTGATTATTTTACAGAAGCTCCACGAGATACATCATTTGCTTATGATGTTGAACATTATGGGATTGAAGAAATAAGTGCTGAAGACAGTTTATTAGTTTCTATGGCACCTGCATTAAAAAAAGCAGATACTAGAGATGAAAATTCAGATGATTCTGATGATTCAAGTGGTGATGATGACTCAGATAGTGATAGAGATTTTGATGATTCAAGTGGTGATGATGACTCAGATAGTGATAGAGATTTTGATGATTCAAGTGGTGATGATGACTCAGATAGTGATAGAGATTCTGATGATTCAAGTGGTGATGATGACTCAGATAGTGATGATAGTGAAGATGATTCAGAAGATGATGACTCAGAGGACGATAATGATGAGGATGATTCTAGTAATGAAGATGAAGATGATTCAGATAGTTCAAGTTCATCTTCAAGTAGTGATACAACAGTTGTTGAAGAAAGAATATATCTTCCAACAACAGATTTTCAAGAATTAGGAACAATGAGTGTTACTCTTAATAATAAAACATACAGTTTTAAAGTTGCTGAAGATCATGTTGGTTCACAAGTTTTTGCTCCTAAGTTTACTCGTTTAGGTGATGGTTCTTATAAAGTGGATATCATTGGTTATTCTTATACTGAAGATGAAACAGGAGATATTGAAATTAGATTTGCTGATGGTATTTTTACGATGGAGTTTATTGTTCCTAGTTTAGATACAAATGGAGATTTTATTATTTCAAGAAATATTTTAACAAATGCTGCTGAAAATGATGTTGAAGCAACAGTGGTGATAAGACCAGCAGATGGATTAAATAGAGTTCATTTAACAGTTGAAGTAAGAGATTTTACTCTATATAATAAAGATAAATCACTTAAACTACAAGCTCATTTTGGAGTAGATGTAACAACTTCTATTAATTAACTTAACTACCAAGCACTCTTTGCTTGGTAACTCTTTTTTGTTATACTTCGTCTTATGAAAAATATCATTATTTTATTATTATTTTTATCATCATCTTTGTTTGGATTGATCTCAATTACACCTGTAGATATAGGGGATAATCCAGGTTTTCATACAAAAGCAGAAGTTTCTTTAAATACATCACGTGGAAGTGCAGATATTGATAATTATAGTACATCTGTAAAACTTACTTATGATAATAATAGAACTTTTGTTATGTGGGGAGAGTTTTCATATGTATATGGAGAAGTAAACTCTGTTGAAAATACAAATAATTCTTACTTACATTTACGTTATATTCAAAAAATTGAAGGGCCTTGGTGTGGGGAGTTTTTTCTTCAAAGACAGGAGGATAAATTTAAACTTATTAAATATAGAGGTTTAGGTGGTTCTGGAATTCGTTATAAATTTCCATTTCAAGCGAAATCTTTTATAGGTTTGGGTGGTTTTTATGAAAACACAACATATACAAGTAACGATCCAGATGAGCATAACTTTAGAGTAAATAGTTATTTTTCTTATAAATATAATGAGGAGAATTTTACACTTTCTTATATATTTTATTATCAACCTAAAATAGATGATTTTAAAGATTATGTAGAAACAAACTCTTTTGAACTTCTTTTACCATTAAAAGGAAGTTTATCTTTAAAAATTCAAGCGACTTATAATATAGATTCAAAACCACCTATTGGTGTAAATAGAGATGATTTTTCTCAAACAACATCATTTATTTTGGACTTTTAGCAACAAAAGAGTTGCTAAAAGAGCTATAAATGCTGCAACTAAGAAGATAATATTTGAGTTATATTCATAAATATAGCCAAACATTACTGAACCCACTAACCCTCCAAAGCCAAAAGTAACTCCAGAGAAAAATTGTTGAGCTAAAACTTTATTTTCATACTTATGGTGTAAATAACTAATTGCAGAAGAGTAAAAAAGTGCAAAACTAAGAGCATGAAGTGATTGTGCAAAGAAAAGAACAGCTAAATTTGTTGGAAAAGCAAAAACTAAAAACCATCTTAACACTGCACTCAGTGTTGAGAGTTGAAGTAACTTTACAAGATTATATTTTTGTAACAGTTTTCCTTGAAAAAAGAGCATAAAAACTTCTACTACTACACCAAAAACCCAAAGATTTATAGTCATTGAAAGAGAAATTCCATGAGCAGTTTCATAGATAGTAAAAAAGTTGTAAAATGCTCCAAAACTTATTTGCATTAGGGTGAGTCCAAGCCATAGTTGCCATTCTTTTAAAAGGTTAATGGTTCTAGTAGAGCTTGTTTGATTTTTTGTTGCATTTTTATTTGATGCAATAATAAAAGCAAATAAAATGGTAAAAAAAGTAAAAAAGATTGTGTAATACACAGCAACATAAGGATCATTTAGAAATCTCACAAGTACAAGAGCTACAAAAATAAAACCAAGTGAACCAAAAAGGCGTACTTTTCCATAACGCTCTTTTTTAATAGTATCGAGTGCTATAACCTCTAAGTAGGGTAAAATAAGGCTCATAGCAATACCCATAGCGATATTACAAAGAAAAAAGAGGTAAAAGTTTGTAATAGTAAAATAAAAACTAATACTACTAAAGCCCATTAAAATTAAAGAGGCATAAAAGTAGTTTTTTGTTAGAGAAAAGCCATATTGAAATGCAAAAGGGAGTAAAAACCTAACAAGTGGAGAAGCAGCAAATAAAATGCCTATTTCACTACTAGAATATTCTAGCAGTGAAAGCACTTTTGGTAAGAAAATAACATAAACTCCAACTACACCAAAGTAGAAAAAGTAAAAACTACCAAGTAAAATTTGCATTATAGATCGCTATGTTTAAGCGTTAAACCTTTTAAGTTTGTAATAGGATAAGAGTAAGCTATACCTTTACCCTCTCCTGTAATATCTAAATCGTGCATAATAGCACTAATAATATCTTCCACTTTCTTTGTTGGGATAACAAACATAAGATTTGCATCAGTAACACCATGTTCTAAGCGGTTGTACATATCCATCTCTAAAGCTTCAAGACCCATACCATGAGCATCCATAATAGTAACACCACGTGCACCTGCTTCTTTTGCACTAAGAAGTGCTTTTTGTTCAAGTTCATGAGGAACAATTACATGAACAGCAGAAAATTGCATATCGTAAGAGTGGCGTTTGTCTGTTCCTTGCACCTTAACTGTTGAGAGACCCATATTTTGAGCATCTTCAAGTGCATGACGAAGTTCATCAAGGTGGATAGCCTCTTTTTCTGCATTACTTCTAATACCCATTTTTTCAGTTATTACACCATATGCCATAACTGTAATCATAGGAAAAAGTGAAGCAAAAGCGATTAAACCAAAACCATCAATGAGTGGATCACGTCCTGGAATGTTTGTTGCAAGTCCAAGACCAAGTGCAGCAACAAGTGGAACTGTTACTGTTGAAGTTGTAACTCCTCCACTATCATAAGCAATAGGGATAATATATTTTGGAGCGATAAATGTTAGTGCAATTACTATCATATATCCTGCAATAATAAAAAAGACAATATTTTCACCATTTACAATTCTATATGCACCAAGAGCAATACCAATAGCAACACCAAAGGCTACAAATATGCGTAAAACAAAGTCATTGATTTTACCATCACTAATCTCTTTTGCTTTTTTTGCAATAGCTGTAAGAGAAGGTTCAGCCATAGTTGTTGAAAAACCAATAGCAAAAGCAAAAGAGTAGATAATAGAGTTAGAGCCACTTTGCGTAAGTTGCAATGCCATAGACTCACCAAGACCAAAAAGTCCCATCTCTAGACCAACAATGAAAGCATCAAGCCCAACAATAACAAGTCCAAACCCAATAAGAACCTCTTTGAGATTCTCAATAGGCTTTTTAAGAATGACATATTGGAAAAATAAAATAATCCCTAAAATTGGAGCAACATCACCAATAACACTTAAAAGCCCTTTTAAAATTGCTACAATAGAAAATGTAGATTCTGCTACTGTTGGAGCTATTTCAATAGCAATTTGCGTAATCTCTTTAGCTTCTACAAAGTGGTAAACAAATAAACCATAAAATTGCACAAAAATCATAGGTGTTAAAGAAGCAAAAGCGATTAATCCAAATCCATCAAGTACAGGGTTACGTCCTTTAATAGTAGAGGCAAGTCCAATTCCAAGAGCAGCTACAAGTGGAACAGTTACTGTTGAAGTTGTAACACCACCTAAGTCAAATGCAAGTCCAACTATCTCTTTTGGGGAGATTGCAGTTGCAGCAACTACTAGAATATACCCTGTGATAATATAGTAGTGAATAGGATGCCCTTTAATAATTCTATATACACCCAAAACAATAGCAAAACCAACAGAAAATGCAACAACCATACGCAGCGTAAAAGCATCGATTCTGCCACTACTAATACTTGCAGCTTTTTGTGCAATAACAAGTAAAGCAGGTTCTGCGACAGTTGTTCCAAATCCAATTAAAAACGCAAAGAAGATAATCCATCCTGTCGAGCCTTTATGTGCAAAGTCACTTGCAAGTCCCTCTCCAACAGGAAAAATTCCAACTTCAAGACCTAAAAGAAAAATAGCTAAACCAATACCAACTATTGTAAGTCCAATTGAAGTACTTAACCAATTTTCTGGTAAAGTTTGTAAGATTACCAATTGAAAGAAAGCAATAACTAAAATAATTGGTAAAAGATCACGAAATGATTCTTTAAGGAGTTTAAAGAATGACAAAAAACTCAACATATACCTATCCTTTGTTAAAATAAATTTTTTGTTATTATATCTTAAATTTATACACTATTTACCTAATATTAACTTATAATTATTATAATTCTTTCATCTCAGTTATGTTTTTCCCCACCCTTTCATAACTTGAGATACATATATAAATTACTCTTAACATTTTTATCCAAGCCATTTATGTGATTTCCCTCCCATTTTTAATTTTTTGGCTTGGATAATATGTTACACTTTCTTTATGAAAAATATAATCCTTACAACTCTTAATGCTCGTTATGCACATAGTGCTTTTGGGTTGCGTTATTTGTATGCAAATCTTCATGAACTACAATCTCAAGCTGAAATTTTAGAATTTAATATTAATGATAATTTCGCAAATGTTGCTGAAGCTATTTTAGATAAAAATCCAAAAATTATAGGGCTTGGAGTTTATATTTGGAATGCACTTCAAACGCAAGAGCTTATACACATTTTAAAAAAAGTTGCACCTGATGTTATTATAGTTTTAGGTGGTCCTGAAGTTTCTTATATGCCACTTCGTGTTGATTTTAGCGATGCAGATTATATTGTGCAAGGGGAGGGTGAGGAGAGTTTTTATACTTTAGTAAAAACACTTTTAGAAAATAAAACCCCAAACAATAGAATTATCCCCATGAGTTTACCAAAACTCAAAGAGTTAAAGCTCCCTTATAAGTACTATACAGGTAACGATATAGCGAATCGTTATATCTATGTAGAGATTTCACGTGGATGTCCTTTTGAGTGTGAATTTTGCCTTTCATCTATGGATGAGAAGGTGCGTAGTTTTAATCTTGAAGATGTTTTAGCAGAGTTTGAGATACTTTGGCAAAGGGGAGCTAGAAATTTTAAATTTGTTGATAGAACTTTTAACTTAAATATGAAAAGTGCCAATATGATTTTAGATTTTTTCTTGGCAAAAAAAGAGGAGTATTTTGTTCACTTTGAAGTTGTGCCAGATCATTTTCCTGCATCTTTGCGTCAAAAAATACAACAGTTTCCAGCTGGGAGTTTACAGCTAGAAATTGGGATTCAAACACTCAATTTAGAAATAGCAGATAATATTTCACGTAGACTCGATTTAGAAAAAGTAGATTCTAATGTAACTTTTTTAGATAAGCAAACAGATGCACATATCCATTTAGATTTAATTATAGGACTTCCTGGTGAATCACTTGAGAGTTTTGGAAAAAATTTAGATGCTTTAGTAGCTCTTAGTAGTTGTGAAATTCAGCTAGGAATCCTTAAAAAACTCTCAGGAACTCATATTGCACGCCATGATGAAAAATATGAAATGGTCTATAGCGATAAACCCCCTTATGAGATTTTAAAAAATAACAATTTAAGTTTTAAAGATTTACAAATTATGAAACGTTTTGCACGTTTTTGGGATTTGTACTACAATAGTGGAAATTTTAAAAATACACTAAAGCTTTTATGGCAAGAACAAAGTGTTTATGAAAATTTTTATACTTTTTCTTTATGGATCTATTCTCAAACGCAATCTACATGGAAAATTTCACTTGATAGACTTGCACAACTTTTATTTAACTATTTAAAAGAGGAAAAAAAGATTCAAGAGAAGGTAATTGCTCAAGCTTTAATTACAGATTTGTTAAAGATTAAAGGAAGAGCACTTCCACCTTATTTAAAACCTTATGCAAAAGATTTTAAAGTAAAAGCCAAAGAGGGAAGTTCAGGGTTTAATAAACGTCAAAATGTTAGTTTGGAAGTCTAATAATTGTAATCTCTTTTTTTGCACGTAATTTTGTAAAATAATCATCTAAAACTACTTGACGTTTTTTAGCCATAATTGCATTGACAATTTGAGGTTTTAAACTTTTTATATCTCCATTTTTTGGTTGTGTAATGCTTTTAATATAAAAAGTCATATAACCACCTTTACCATCTGGAACAATCTGCGTAAATCTATTTTTCTTTGTGGTAGCTAAAAGCTGAGCAAGTTGTGGGCTTATTTTGTCATAAAAAAGTACACGCTGAGTCATATCTACTTTTGGTGAGAAAAACATAGGATTTTGCATTTGTTGTTGTAAAAGTTGAGGATTTTTAGAACTATAAACTAAAACTTCAAACATAGAAGGGTGGTTGAGCTCCTCTTTGTGAAGTTTATAATACTCTTGTATCTCTTCATCTGTTGGAGGAGTGAGTTTAGAATAAGCAATAGCATTATAAAGTTTTTGTGAGAGGAGTTGCTCTTTTATAAGCTTTTTTAAATCTTGTGAGTTTAAACCATTTTCATCACGAATTGCTGCATAAAAACTACTTACACTCATGTTGTTCATTGCAGCGCGGCGTTTAATCTCTGCATATACATCACCACTTCCAACACCAAGACCTCTTTTTTGAATCTCAAGTTTCTCTAGTGTTTGTTTTATGAGTAATTCCGCAGCTTCTTTTACTCCCAAATGAGTTTGTTTCATTTTTTGTTTAATATCATAAAGTGTAATTGGTTCATCTTCAATAACAATCGCAACACCATCTACCATTTTTGCAAAAAGTGCTCCACTTATTAAAAGTATAAAAAATATTTTAATCATTCAATTCCCTAAAAAAAGATAGTGCCATTTTACCCCCTTTTAACCAATATTCCTATAAAATCTAGCAGAATTTTACAAGAAGGTTTTTTTATGGTTGTAACACGTTTTGCTCCAAGTCCAACAGGGTATTTGCATATTGGTGGTTTAAGAACAGCACTTTTTTCTTACTTATGGGCAAGAAAAAATGGTGGGAAGTTTTTTTTACGTATTGAAGATACAGATAAAGCAAGAAACTCTCAAGAGGCAACAGATGCTATTTTAAAAGCGTTTGCATGGCTTGGATTAGATCATGATGATGAGATTGTATACCAATCGCAACGTGATGCTATCTACGCAAAATATATTCAGCAACTTTTAGAGGAAGGTAAAGCGTATAAATGTTATATGACAAAAGAGGAGTTAGATGCTCTACGTGAACAACAGATGGCAAATAAAGAGCGTACACGTTACGATGGGCGTTACCGTGATTTTGATGGTACTCCTCCAGAGGGTGTTGAGCCTGTAATTCGTATAAAAGCACCAACAAGTGGTGAGATTGTTGTGCATGATGGTATTAAGGGTGATGTTGTTTTTCAAGCAGAGGATATTTTAGATGATTTTATTATTGCAAGAAGTGATGGTAGCCCAACATATAACTTTGTAGTAGCGATTGATGATGCTTTAATGGGAATTAATGAGGTAATTCGTGGAGATGACCACCTCTCAAATACTCCAAAACAGATTGTTGTGTATGAAGCACTTGGTTTTGAAGTACCAAAATTTTACCACGTTCCAATGATCCACAATGCACAAGGGAAAAAACTCTCAAAACGTGATGGTGCAACAGATGTTATGGAGTATAAAGCAATGGGTTACACTCCAGAAGCACTTTTAAACTTTTTAGTGCGTCTTGGTTGGAGTTATGGGGATCAAGAGATATTCTCAATGCAAGAGATGATAGAGCTTTTTGATCCAAAAGATATTAATAAATCTGCTTCAATTTACAATACTGAAAAACTTGATTGGCTCAGTGCTCACTACATTAAAAATATGCCAAACAGTAAGCTTGAAGAGCTTTTAGTTGATTTTGGCATAACACTTACAAGTCATGACAAAAAAGAGATTTTACTCGATGCGCTTAAAGAGCGTGCAAAAACAATTAAAGAGTTGGCAAACCTTATTCAAGAGATTGTAACACCACCGAGTGAGTATGATGCAAAAGCTGTAAAAAAGGTGTTTAAAGGTAACGCTAAAGAGATTTTAGAATATTTTACGCAAAAACTTCAAGATGCACAAGATTTGCACCTTCCAACACAATACCATGAGCTTATAGAAGCAGTTGTCAATGAAAAAGAGATTGGTTTTGGAAAAATTGGACAACCTCTTCGTGTTGCACTTTTGGGAAAAATGGGTGGTCCTGGACTTGATGTTATTATGGCTGTAATTGGTAAAGAGGAGACTCTTTCTAGAATTGCAAAAGCTTTAGAAGCTAACTTTTAAAAAAAATCTTCCCTTCTTTCACTTCGCCTTAAATGGCGAAGTTCAACCTTTTTCAATTTTCTTTAAAATAAACTTAGATATACTTTAAGTAAATGAGGATAAATAAAGGATCTATTATGAATCAAATGGCAGTGGTATTTGTATCTTTACTAATTAGTTTTTTTATAGTTGGTTGCGGTAGTAGTGCTGATGATCAATATAGTACAATTAATAGTGAATATAGTGAAAGTGGATATGGTAGTGATGTAAATAATTATCAATCTGATACAGATAACTATCAATCAAGTATAGGAAGTTTAAATACTGGTATGGCTGCTGGTGCTGGTGGAATTAGTAATTTAGGTGCTGGAAATTTGAATGGTTTACCTATTGATCAACTTTTACCAAATAATGGTGGTGAAGATGATGGAGGAAGTGGAGGTGTTCAACCACGCTTTATGTATCTTGGTAGAGTAACAACAAAAATTGATCAAGATAAAGACTTAGAACCAGATTTTACTATTCCTTATGCAGCAGTTTTGGATACAAAGCAAACTGGTGAAGCCTTTATGCCAAATTGGCAACTTTTGAGTGATGGTCCATACGCGGGTTATTACTTGGTTACAATCGCTGGTTATGATGTTAGAGAGGATAGGCTTTGGCCACAAAGTGGTTCTATCGTTATTCAGTTTATTATGCAAAACATTAGAGAAACAGGGGTGTATGATGTTGTGTATCCTCAAAATGAAGGTGCGAAAGTTACAATTATTAAGACAGAGGATTTCAATGATCGTTTTAAAATGGAAGGTTTGATTGATAATGGAGTTTTTTATATAGACAAACTTCCAAACCCAGAAAATAATGAAACAAACGAGACAGTAACACAAGAGCAAGAGCAGGATACATTTTATATGAGTATTCATTTTGAAACAGAAGTATTAGCAATACCTTCTGCACAATAAGGAAGAATAATGAATAGATTAAGTAGCATTTTTACATTTATGTTGATTGTAGTATTGACAGCTGGTTGTGGAGGGGGAGATACAAGTGGTGGATCTCTTGGTGGTCTTACAAGTGGTGGTAGCTCTAGTATGGGTGGTGGTACAAGCTCCCTTGGTAGTGCTGGTAGCATGATGGGTGGTGGCTCTATGAGCATGGGTAGTATGGGTAGTATGGGTAGTATGATGGGTCCTGCTGGTGCCATGATGGGTGGCGGTGGAGGTGGCGGCGGCGGTGCTGCACCTGAAGCTCCAAAATATCGTTATTTAGGTGACGTAAATACTACTATTGGTGATCATTTTATCCCTTTATCTGCAGCATATGAAGTGAATAATGAGATTACACATCCATCATGGACTAGAGATCCAAATCAAAATATTATTGTGACAATTGCTGGATATGAAGTTGATTTTGCTCATGATAGATTAAATCCAAATGTAAAACCTATAATTATTAAATTTAATATGGGACAAACTTTTACAACCAATGTTGAGCAAGGTCCTATATTTCCTATTATTTACCCACCTAATCTTCAACAAGGTGGAGTACAAGTAGGTTACCTAGAAGCGATGAACCTTTGGCCTAATGCCTTTGTAATGGGCGGCGGTGGCGGCGGTATGTGGATTGATGAAAATAATCAAACACAACAGATTCAAATTATCTTTGGTGTTGCTGTCCCACATGCTGACTAAACTTGGAAAGGGTTTTCCTTTCCATCCTCTATAATGCTTCTTTTTCTAGCGAGGAAATTTTAATTAAAACATCTTTTATCTAAATTATTATAAAATCGTAACAATTTTTTACAAAGGTTGTGCAATGTCAACAATCAAAATGGTAGATACAATAAATATGGTACAAATTGCCACATTTATTGGTGCTTCTCTTATCGAATTTCTTTTTTTTGAAATTAGTCCCTTCTCTATTACAATGACGATTATTAATATCTCTTTAGCACTTTTTTTGCGTAGTCAATTACTGATTATAAAGCATAGTATTGAAGATAGTACATGTGCAATTGTAGATGCTTCAAATGGGGAATATAATACTAAACTCTCTTTAAAAGGAATAGGGGAGATTCAAGAGTTGGCAAATGCTTATAACAGTATGTTGCAGCAAACAAATAGTTTTATCTCATCTGTTAAAGAGGGGATGCAAAATGCACAAAATGCGAATTTTAAACATGTAGAGTGTAAAGGACTAAACCATACATTAGAAGATGTTATTATGTTTATTAACCACTCTATTGATGAGATGGCAGCACAACAAGGTAATAAAGCAAGACTTCATTTAACGCAAGAGTTAAACACACTCCTTATTGGTGGGTGTATAGATAATTTAAAAGTATTACAAAATAATTTATCAACAGAAGTGCAAGAGCTTCAAGAGATAGATAAACTCAATACCATTAGTAGTGAACATGCAAAAGAGATAGATGATGAGATTGAAAATATTATGCAAAAGACAAATAATATTGTTTCAGATATTTCAGAAACATCAGATATTGCAACAAATCTTAATGAGAGTGTAAATAATATTAGTGAGGTTATTTCGCTTATTAAAGATATTTCAGAGCAGACAAATTTACTTGCGTTAAATGCTGCTATTGAAGCTGCACGTGCTGGGGAGCATGGTCGTGGATTTGCTGTTGTTGCAGATGAGGTTAGAAAACTAGCTGAGCGTACACAAAAAGCTACAGCAGAAGTTGAGATAAATGTGCAAACATTAAAACAAAATTCTCAAGAGATTACTCAAAAAGCTTCGAGTTCTTATGAATTTACAGCAGAAGTGGAAGCACTTGTTAGTGGTTTTAGAGATAAAACTGCACAACTTACGCAAAATGCAAACCAAATTCAAAATGACACACAAAATATTTTATATGCAGTTTTTATGGTACTTGTAAAGATGGATCATCTTTTATTTAAAACAAATGGATATAAAAGTATGCTTGAAGATAGGATTGATGGTCGTTTTACAAATCACCATGAGTGTCGTCTTGGTGTTTGGTATGAACAAGGAACAGGGAAAGAGGCATTTTCTAAAACAGCAAGTTATACAAAACTTGATAAACCTCACGCAGAGGTGCATAACAATGTTCTTGAAGCTATTAAGTGTATAGAAAATGGTACTTGTTTGGAACAAGTAGATGCTATTTTAGAGAGATTTAAAAAAGCTGAAGTGGCAAGTCAAGATATTATTGAAATTTTAGATGCAATGCTTCAAGAGGAAAAAGCTTTAAGACAAAATAAATAATTCAGCAAATTATTGCTACTCTACGAATAAAATATTAAAAGGTTGCAGAGTTGGCACAAGAGAATAACCAAGCGTTTGAAGACGCAGTAAAAACTATGATGCTTCATGTTGGGGAAGACCCTCAACGTGAAGGACTTTTAGATACTCCAAAACGTGTACGTAAAGCGTATGAGTTTATCTACGGTGGCTACAAGCAAGACCCAAAAGAGATTTTACAAAAAGCACTTTTTACATCCTCTAATGATGAGATGGTACTTGTACGTGATATTGAATTTTATTCAACATGTGAGCATCACCTTTTACCAATTATTGGGCGTGTTCATGTTGCTTATATTCCAGATGGACAAGTTGTAGGACTTTCTAAAATTCCACGTGTTGTTGATGTTTTTGCACGTCGTATGCAAATTCAAGAGCAACTTACAGAGCAGATTGCAGATGCGATTATGGATACAATTCAACCAAAAGGTGTTGCAGTTGTTATTCAAGCACGCCATATGTGTATGGAGATGCGTGGAGTTGAAAAAATAAACTCTACAACAACATCTTCTGCACTTCGTGGACTTTTTAAAAAAGATGAAAAAACAAGAAGTGAGTTTTTCTCACTTATAAACTCACCATCGGGAGTGCGCTACTAACGTGCCACTAAAATCACTTAAACAAAAATTAGCTTCACAAAAACTCTCCATCTCCTTTGGAGAGATTACCAAAATAAATGCCAATGTTATTGTTGCAACTGGTTTAAAAGTTGGAATAGGGGATATGGTGCGTATTGTATCTTCCATTTATAACCAAGAGAGTGTTGGTATGGTAACTGAAATTGAGGGGAATGAATTTTTTATTACCCCTTTTTCTTTTGTGGAGGGGTTTCGTGCTGGAGATAAGATCTATTTAGATTCAGATGGTCTTACTATTCCTGTTGGAGCGGCACTTTTAGGAAGAGTGGTTGATCCTTTTATGAAACCAATTGATGGGAAAGAAGCTATTGTTACTTCAAAATTTTCCCCTATTATCAAACCTCCAATTGCAGCGATGAAACGTGGAATGATAGATGAAGTTTTTAGTGTTGGTGTAAGAAGTATAGATACTATTTTAACTTGTGGAAAAGGGCAAAAGTTAGGAATTTTTGCAGGGAGTGGTGTTGGTAAATCTACTTTAATGGGGATGATTGTGCGAGGTTCTACTGCTCCTATTAAAGTGGTTGCTCTTATTGGTGAGAGGGGGCGTGAGGTTCCTGAGTTTATTGAGAAAAACCTTGGTGGTAATTTAGAAAATACCGTCATTGTTGTAGCAACAAGTGATGATAGCCCCCTAATGCGTAAATATGGTGCATTCTCTGCTATGAGTGTTGCAGAGTATTTTAAAGATTTAGGGCATGATGTTTTATTTATTATGGACTCAGTTACCCGTTTTGCAATGGCTCAACGTGAAATTGGTTTAGCTCTTGGTGAACCCCCTACGTCAAAAGGGTATCCACCATCTTCATTAACACTTTTACCACAACTTATGGAGCGTGCTGGAAAAGAGGAGGGCAAAGGGAGCATTAGTGCTTTTTTTACTGTTTTAATTGAAGGTGATGATATGAGTGACCCAATTGCAGATCAATCACGTTCTATTTTAGATGGGCATATTGTTCTTTCACGTGAACTTACAGATTTTGGAATCTACCCGCCTATTCATATTTTAAATTCCGCTTCACGTGTAATGAATGATATTATCTCAAAAGAGCATAAAGAAGCGGTGCGAAAATTTAGAAGACTCTACACCCTTTTAAAAGAGAATGAAACATTAATTCGTATTGGTGCTTACACACAAGGGAGCGATCCTGAACTTGATGAAGCTATTTCAAAAAGAAAAGCGATGGAGCAGTTTTTAACGCAAGATGCAAATGAGATAAGCTCTTTTGAAGAGGCCGTAAATGAGATAATTGCTTTAATGAAGTAGGTTAAGCCAATCATCCCTTCCCATAGAGGAGTTTTCATATTGCAAAGCTAGTTTTGTTTTTGATTTATTTTCAAAATTTTTTTTGAGTTGTTTTAATTCTTTATCCTCCCCAAATATATCGCAATAAGCATAAATAACAGCTTCTGCTTTTTTATAGCTTTTTTTTGCTAGCAGAAGTTTTATTTTTACTCTATAGCTAAGACGAAGTAGGTCTCCAATGACAGCTTTTCTTGTTGGGGTAAAAAGAAGCTCATCAAAACTCTCTTTAACACCTTTGAAATCTCCACGAATCGCTTTTTCCTCTGCTTTGGCAATCGTTTTTTGCCAATGTTTTTGGAGTAAAGTACCAAGTTGGGTTGTTTCTAAAAATGGGTGGGTATCTAAGAGTGTATAACACTCTGTAAAGTTATTATTTTCATATGCTTGTTGAAGTTTTTTAACATCTTGTGCATTGTTTTGGAGTTGTTGTAGTTCATTTTGAAGAAAAAAGACATCTTTGAGTTGTTCTAACTCTTGTGTAATATCTTCTAAATTTTGAAGTTTTATTTGAGCACTATGAAAAAGTTCTTGCATCTGTTGCTTGAGTTGTATATAGTTTGGTGTTTGTTCAAACATCTCATGAAGCGATACAACTTGAGCAATAGTAGAAAAATCTCTTTTTTTAATAGCCTTTAAAAATGAGATAAACTCTTTATTATATTTCAAAACAAATTTAATAAAAGAGCGTTTAGAGAGTGTTGTTATGTAGCTATTTAAAATTTCACGTGCAATTTGGAGTTGCCCTAAAATCATTTGACGTTGAGCATCTGCAAATGTTTTTTGCCATGCTTGTTCCATCTTTATATATTGTGGAGTTTGTTTAAGATAGGGGTATTTTTCACTCATTCCATAAGCAAGAGGGTATTTTTTTTCTAAAACAAGAGTTTTAAATTGGTTATAGTTTTTAAAAGAACGCTCAAGTAAAGTGAGCTCTTGTTGTTTTTGAGCAATAGCTAACTCTTTTTGTAAAATCTTTTTTGCTTGTGTTATGTTGTTGTGAGTAAAAAGTTCAATAATCTCTTGGATTTTAGCGTTAAAAGCTTTTTGAAGGTTGGTGTCATCTAAAAATGGGTGTTGCTCTAAAAGCTCAAAAGCCTCTTGAAGTTGGTTATGGTTTACAAGGTAGTCAAACTCTTTAACAAGTGTTTCGAAATTTATGTAGAGGAGTTCAAGGGATGAGGTTGCAATAAAGAGTTTGTTTGTATCAAAAGCGAGTGCAGTTGGTTTTGCATTGAGTTTTATATAGTTATGATTAACAATTTTTTGCTGCTTCATATCAAAGAGACTTAAATATAAATTATCTGCAGCTACCAAAGCATAAGAGCTATTAGCAAAAGGGGCAAATGCAAAAACACTACTCAATTTAGAGGTGATTTGTTTGAGAATTTTTTTTGTAGTTGTATCTATGAGGTAAAAAAATCCCTCTTGTGTTGCACAAAAAAGAAGGTTTGGTGCTATTATTTTTAAAAATGTAACAGTATCGGCAAGCTCTAAAAAAGTTTTTTGCTCTTTTGTTTGGTGGTTGATAAATGCTAAAGTTTTGTTAGCACTAGCAATAAGGAGTTGTTGCTCCACTACAAGGGTAAATGTTTGTGCTTTTTTTCTAAAAGAGAGTAAGCGTGAAATTTGTGTTGAGGAGTCACTACGGTATTTATAAATTCTGCTATCATCTGTAATAACAAAAAAATAGTTTGAACTTTCATCAAAAAAAAGTTTTTCAACAGTTGTGTTGATTGTAAAGTTTTTTATAAGTGTACCACTTAAAAGATCAAAAATATAGATTTTATTTTGTGCACCACAAAGAAGTTGTGTAGCATCTTTGTTGAGTTGTGCAGTAGTTATTTTAAAGTTTAAAACTTCATGCGAGATTGTTTGTATAAGGGAACACTCTTTATTGTAAATTTTTATCCCATGTAAAGGCATATAGAGCAATAAATTGTTTTGTGTATTTAAAATAGTGATGGGTGAGAGTACCCGTAAACATTCCTCTTGATTCATAAAGCAATTGTAACACAAAAAATTTACATTCTTATAAGTAGGAACAAACTATTATTGTACAGATAAATAAAAGAAGGTAGTAAAATGAAAATAGCAAAAGAGGAAGCTCTAGCATACCATCAGTTTCCACAACCTGGAAAAATTAGCGTAGAGATTACAAAAGAGGTACAATCACAAAAAGATTTATCTTTAGCTTACACACCAGGTGTTGCAACTCCATGTTTAGAGATAGAGAAAAATCCAGAAGATGCGTACAAATATACAGCAAAAAATAATCTTGTAGCGGTTATCTCAAATGGGACAGCAGTTTTAGGGCTTGGAGATATTGGAGCATTAGCGTCAAAACCTGTAATGGAAGGAAAAGCAGTTTTATTTAAAAAGTTTTCAAATATTAACAGTTACGATATAGAAGTAGATGAAAAAGATATTGAAAAGTTTTGTGAGGTGGTAGAGGCGATTGCTCCAACATTTGGTGGGATAAATTTAGAAGATATTAAAGCACCAGAGTGTTTTGAAATAGAAAGAAGATTGGTAGAGAAGCTTGATATCCCTGTAATGCATGATGACCAACACGGAACAGCAGTTATTTCAGCTGCGGCGATTATGAATGCGTGTGAGCTTTCAGATAAAAAATTACAAGATTTAAAAATTGTAGTGGTGGGAGCTGGTGCTGCTGCAGTTTCATGTGCAAGACTTTACCGAGAGCTTGGTGTAGAGAATATTTTTATGTTAGATTCTAAAGGATTGGTGCATAGCGGTAGAGATGATTTAAACAAATACAAATTGGAGTTTATAACAGATAAATTTAGTACAAAACAAGAGGCATTTAATGGTGCAGATGTTGTTGTTGGGCTTTCACGTCCAGGTTCATTTAGTGTAGAAGATATCGCTTTAATGGCTAAGCACCCTATTATTTTTACATTAGCAAACCCAACACCAGAGATTATGCCACAAGAGACAAAACAAGCGCGTCCAGATGCGATTGTAGCAACAGGAAGAAGTGACTTTGAAAATCAGGTAAATAATGTTTTAGGGTTCCCTTTTATTTTTAGAGGGGCGTTAGATGTGCGTGCTAAAAAGATAAATATGCAGATGAAAATAGCAGCAGCAAAAGCACTTGCAGATTTAGCACAAAAAGAGGTACCAAAATATATTTGTGATATTTACGCAAAAGAGAATATGAGTTTTTCTAAAGAGTATATTATCCCCTCACCATTTGATAAACGTTTAATTGTTGAGGTTTCAAGTGCAGTGGCACAAGCAGCTATTGAGAGTGGAAGTTCTACTATGAAAGATTTTGATATTAAAGCGTACAAAAAAGAGTTAGAAACAATGATTTAATTTTTTTTGGTATAATTTTAACGCAAGTATAATTAAAGTTAAAATTACGGAGCGGCAAAAGCTTTATTTAAAGGTTAGGGGAAGTCATGAGCCTCTAACCTTTTTTTTTGCCCTCCCAATTTTAACTTTAGGGAGACTTTATGAATAAGCTTATACTTGCATTTTTGCACCACTTCTTCATTAAAAGAGGTGTCAAGGGAAGTTTTTCCCTTGTCTCCCTAAAATTTCTACATTCCTGGAATACGTGGAATTTTTCCAAGTTTAGAGTATCTTGCATAAAGTCCCCAACCTTTTTTAAGCCAGTGACCAATAACAGGCATTGGAAGCATAAACGCACGTTTTTCATCACGGTAAACAAATGCTGCTCCATCTCCTGTATCCATAACACATAAAATATTTAAGTGTTCATTGTACCCTTTAAAATCTGTTAAAGAGCTATCGAGTTGTTTAATGTTGTGTGCAACATTTCTTGCCATTACTTCAGCAATATGTCCTTGTTTTGCACGCCAGTCATACCCCTCTAGTGCTGCAACATCACCTACAGCGTAAATTGTATGTGGACGATCACTCTCAACTTCTACTTTTCCAAAATCATCAATTTTTACAAATCCAGCTGCATTTTGTGGAAGGTCAGAGTTTTTAATAACCTCATGCCCATCACCTGCTGGAATAAACATAGTAAAGTCAGATTCAAGTTTAGAATCATCTTCAAAAACAATACCATCATTTTCAAAAGATTTAATTTTCTTACCAAAATGTGCTTTGATATCTAACATATCAAACATTTTGCCCATCATTTTAAGAGCTTGAGGTCCCATACGTTTACCTGGCTCTGCCATTGGAGCAAAGAAAGTAAGTTCGTAGTTTTCTCTAATACCTTTTTTCTTAAGCATATTATGAAGGTTAAATAAAAGCTCAAAACCAGGTCCACCACGAACTGCTGAAGTATCGTTTGGATTACCACCAAAACCAAAACAAACTTTCCCTTTACCCATTGCAATAATTTGGTCGATTTTATCACGAATAGCTAAAGATTGCTCAGGTGCACCACAAATAGAAAGAGTATTTTCAAGCCCTTTATGTTTCATTTTTGCAGCACCAATAGCAACTACTAAATGGTCATAATCGTTAAGTACTTTTCCACTTTGTAAAACCACTTCACCTTTTTTTGCAGAGATAGAAGTAACACCATCTACAATAAGCTCAAATCCATGAGCCTCTTTTAAATCTTTTAAATCTACGCAAACATCGCTAAATTCACTTTCACGTGTTGGTACCCAAATAGATGTTGGATAGATATAAAAATAATCTCTATCACTTACAACTGTTACATCATAACCCTCTTTACGAAGATAAATTGCACTCTCAATTCCTGCAAATCCACCACCTAAAACTAAAACTTTTTTCATAGAGGTTCCCTTTATAATCTAATTTAATACGTAATATTAATATTTTTGATGTTAAAACTCAATTAATTATTTTATCTAAATAAAGTTTATGAGTAATTGTTTTATTTAGGTTTGTTGTAATTGTAAAAATATTTTTTTAAATTTAATAGGGTATAATACGAGGTTTTTTAAAAAATTACCTAAAGGTAGGAATGAAACATGTTGCTATTTACTCCTGGACCAACTCCAGTACCTCAAAATGTTAGAAATGCTATGGGTGAGGAGACTATCCATCACCGTACACCTGAATTTGAAGCTATTTTTGAAAAGACACGTAAGTATCTTTTTGATCTTTTTAAAACAGATGAAGTTGTAATGATTGCTTCAAGTGGAACAGGGGCTATGGAGGCTGCTGTAATTAACTTATGTCATAACACACTCCTTAGCATTAACTCTGGAAAGTTTGGTGAGCGTTTTGGAAAAATAGCAAAAGCTCATGGTCTTGAAAATGTAGAGATTAAAAATGAGTGGGATACACCAGCGAGTGTTGAAGCTGTAACAGAGGCTTTAAAAGCAAATAGCAATATCGATGCAATTGCTATTCAAGTGAGTGAATCTGCAGGTGGACTTCGCCACAATGTAGAGGAGATTGCAAAAGCTGCAAAAGAGATTAATCCAAATATTATGATTATTGCAGATGGTATCACTGCTGTTGGTGTTGAACCAATTGATGTAACAAATATAGATTGTTTAATTGCAGGAAGCCAAAAAGCACTTATGTTACCACCAGGACTTGCAATTTTAGGCCTTTCAAACGCTGCTATTGAAAAAACAGGTGAAGGAAAAGGGTACTACCTTAACCTTGCAAGCGAGATTAAAAAACAGCGTCAAAACACAACTGCTTATACTGCAGCTACTACGCTTATTATTGGGCTTTTAGAGATTTTAGAAACAATTGATGCAGAGGGTGGATTAGAAGCACTTTATGCAAATACAGCTACAAGAGCAAAAGCTGTTAGAGAAGCACTTCAAGCTTTAGGGCTTCATATTTATCCAAAAAATCCAGCGTCTTCAATGACAACAATAGATGATGAAAATGCAAGTGAAATTCGTAAAATCTTAAAAGAGGATTTTGCAGTAAATGTTGCTGGTGGGCAAGACCACTTAAAAGGGAAAATCTTTAGAATTAACCAAATGGGACTTATTGAAAACTACGAGATGGCATGGGTTGTAAATGCAGTGGAACTTGCACTTGCAAAACTTGGTCGCAGAGAGTATGATGGTACTGCAAATAAAGTATTTAATGAAATTACATTTAAAATGGCAAAATAGATGATACTAGAACATGAAATTCCAAATGGCACAAAGCTCTATTTTGGGCAAAGTGCCAAAATTAAACGTCAAATTGAAAATATTGCAAGTGATGTTTTAACACAAAATGGTTTTGAGGAGATTGTAACACCACTTTTTTCTTACCATCAACACCTAAGTATTGCAGATGAGCGTGAGCTTATTAGGTTACGTGATGAAAAAAACAATGCAATCTCTTTACGTGCAGACTCAACTATTGATGTTGTTCGCATTATTGAAAAACGTTTAGGGCGAAATACGTCGCAGAAAAAATGGTTTTATATTCAACCAGTGTATCGTTATCCAACACTAGAGCAGTACCAAGTTGGTGTGGAATATATGGGCGAGAAGAACTTAGCAACAGTTTTAAAACTCTCTAGTGAAATTTTTGAAAAGTTAGAGCTTCAACCACTTATTCAAATCTCAAATATTAAAATTCCAAAACTTTTAGTAGAGATGTTTGATGAGTTAGAACTTGATGATTTTAGACATTTAAATATTGACAAATTTTTAAGTTTAGATGTAGAGTGGCTTAAAAAACTTGTTTATTTACAACATGTTTCACAAATAGATGAAGTTTTAGAGAGTGCTCCAAGTGAAATTGCACTTGAACTTGCAAAAATGAAAGAGCTTTGTGAAGAAACAGGGTGTAAAAATAGTGTGCTTGCACCACTTTACTATGCAAAAATGCTTTATTATGATGAGCTCTTTTTTAGAGTTATTGAGGGTAATGAAGTGTATGCACGTGGTGGAAGATATGAAAATTCATCACTCACATCTGTTGGTTTTGCAATACAAACAGATGCATTATGTGAAGCGTTAAGTAAATAAGAAAAAAAGAGGAATATATGAAAGCAGATGTAATTGTAGGAATCCAATGGGGTGATGAAGGTAAAGGGAAAATTGTAGATAGATTAGCATGTGAATACGATATGGTTTGTAGAAGCCAAGGTGGGCACAATGCTGGTCATACTATTTGGGTAGATGGTGTAAAATATGCACTTCACCTTATCCCTTCTGGTGTACTTAACCCTAAAGCTATTAATGTTGTTGGAAATGGTGTTGTGCTTTCACCTGAGTCTATCATTAACGAGATGGAGCAGTTTGAAGGTTTAGAGGGAAGACTTTATATTTCAGATAAAGCACACCTAAATCTTTCATACCATGCACTTATAGACCAAGCAAAAGAGCGTCTAAAAGGTGATAAAGCTATTGGTACAACAGGAAAAGGGATTGGGCCTGCATATAGCGATAAAATTAACCGTATAGGGCACCGTGTTGGTGAGCTTTTAAACCCTGAAGCATTAACACAAAAGATTTTAGATTATTTTGAGCAAAATAAAGCAATTTTTGATGTAATGGATATAAAAGCACCTGCAAAAGAGGAGCTTTTAGCTGAGTTAAATGGTTATAAAGAAAAACTTGCACCATTTATTACAGATACAACACAACTTGTTTGGAAAGCACTTGATGAAGAGAATAAACGTGTACTTTTAGAGGGTGCACAAGGAACAATGTTAGATATTGACCATGGAACATACCCGTATGTAACTTCTAGTGCAACAGTAAGTGCTGGTGCTTGTACAGGACTTGGACTTAACCCTAAAGATATTGGAAAAGTTACAGGGATTGTAAAAGCGTATGCAACGCGTGTTGGTAATGGACCATTCCCTACTGAAGATTTAGGGGAAGCTGGAAAACGTTTAGGTGAGCAAGGGCATGAGTTTGGAACAACAACAGGACGTGCAAGACGTTGTGGTTGGTTTGATGCAGTTGCAACAAGATATGCAAGCCGTTTAAATGGTTGTGATGAACTAGCACTTATGAAATTAGATGTACTAGATGGTTTTGATGAAGTAAAAGTGTGTGTAGCGTATGAGTACAACGGAAAAGAGATAGACTATCTTCCAGCAGATTTAGAAAATGCAAAACCAATTTACAAAACTTTTAAAGGGTGGGAAAATTCTGTTGGTGCAAGAAAATTTGAAGATTTACCAGAGTCTGCACAAGAGTATGTAAAAGTGATAGAAGAGGTAAGTAAAACAAAAGTTGGTATTATCTCAACTTCACCTGAGAGAGATGATACGATTATTCTTTAATAATTTTCTTCTTTACTAGGGTTTTGCCCTGGTAAGATCCTCTTTATATAGGTAAAAAATGCATTTAGATAAAACTTACGATAGTTGGAATAATATAAAAAAAGATCTTAAAGATGTTAAGGGAATTAACTTTAACCAAAAAGAGATTTTTATGACTTATGTTGGTTACAATGTAGGTTTTGAACAAAATGGGGATAAAGAGAAAAATTACTTAAGACCTGTTTTGGTGTATAAAAAATTTAGTAAAAATCTTTTTTTAGGTATTCCGCTTACAACTACGCAAAAAGAGAGTAAGTTTTATTACTCTTTTAGTTTTAAAGAGGGTAAAGTAAGTACAGCAATACTTTCACAAGTAAGACTTTTTGATAGTAAACGTTGTAAATATAGAATGGGAAAAATAAGTCAAGAAGATTTTTTCAATTTAAGTGAAAAATTTAAAAAGTTAACAAATGTTACCCCTTGAAAAACACAAGGGGAGCGCACAAAGGCGATTTATGGCTTTCATTATATAATAACAAAAAAAGAAAGTCAAGCCTTAGTTGGAGTTTTAAAGTGGCAAAACTAAAAACAAAATTTTCACAACTTGTTACTTTAAAAAAAAAGGCTCTCGATAAAAGTGAACAAGTTGTTACAGATGCCACACAAACACTGCAAAATGCAAAAGATGCACTTCAAGAATCTTACACCTCTTTAAAAACTATGCAAGCTCCACAAAATGGAGATTTTACACAACTTCAGGCAAATAGGGTTTTACTAAATTCTCAAAGAGCTCTTATTACCCATAACCATGAGTGGATAAATTTCGCACAACAACAACTCCAAAATGCAAAAGAGCAACTTAAAAAAGATAGTATTGAATATGAAAAATTTAAATATTTAGAACTTCAAGAGGTAAAAAAGATACTTCAAGAACAAAAAAAACAAGAGGCTAAAGAGTTAGATGAAATAGCACTTATGACATTTAAAAAAAATAAGTTATAACATTAATAAACTTTTAATGGGAAGGTAGTAACATTTCACTTCATTTTATACAATAATTTTGTATAATAAAAAATATTTTGTTGAGTATTTAGTGAAAAAAGGTTTTTTTCTTTTAAGTTTTAGTGGTTGTCAAAGTGATTCTACAACTCAAGATGGTGTATGAATTTAAGTTACCACTCCAATAAAGGGTGTCAAATTTTATATGAAGAGTATGAAGAATAATTTTCGGTGCCTATTCGGTGCCATTATATACCTATAAATACTTTTTATAGATATTTCTTAAAGTGTGAAAACTTCGATATTAAGGTATATAACGGTATTGAAGAGATTAGTCAATGGTTTCCAGTATCTGGACCCACTTGTAACCACTTCGAAAACATATAAATACCAATACTTTTGAAAACTCACTTTTTTTAGAATTAGCCAAACCACCATCCAATAACATCTGTATGTTTTTGAGCAGCTTTGTTAAACCATCGCTCAAGAGCCATACCATCCATTCCCATTCCATTTTTACTCTCAAATTTTTCTTCAAGTGCCTCTTGTGATTCAAAACCCTCAAGTATAGCCACTATGGAGTATCTTGCTCCTATATTGTCATTAGGATTTGATTTTAAAAGTTCCATAAAGATATTTAAGGCTATCTCTTTGTCATCATCATTTGCCCATATAAACATAGCAAAGTTAAAAATCATTCTGATTATATGACGATTCTCTATAAAACCCCAGTTTAAAACATCAGGAAATTTACCATCTTTATCTATTAAGTCTATCGCTCTTTGAAAACCTTGTTCCATAATTTTTATAGCATTTTTAAAATCTCTGTCCATAAGGTAGTATTCATAAAGAGTTATATATGGGTCAAAGAAATTTTTATCTTTTTTTATCATCGCTTTTAATGCTTTAATACTCTTTTTTATATCATTTTGAATAGGAGATTCTAAAAAGTCGAAGTACATCTCATTTACTTCAAATCTATCTTCATCTATAAACTCATAAGGTTCACTTTTCTGCTCATATCGTGCCATACCATAAAGCTCATTCTCTACATAAAATGCTTTTTGTGAGATAGCAGGTGCTTTTATTCCAAAGTATTCACCTACACTTTTAGCTGTAATGCCACCTCTACCATTTAAGTTATTGCGTTTGAGATATACATAAACTATTGCAGCTCCAAGCAGATTTGGCTTTTGAGCATCTTCTATCATCTGTGGATTACTATTATGAATTTTTTCAAGCATATTGAGTGGTACAGGACTTACTTTTAAAAATTCAAAGCTATATTTTCTGAGTTGGTGTTCTATGGTTTTGTAATTTTCATTCACAATAGAGCCTTTAAAAAGATACAAGCATTATATAATATTTCAAAATAATAGTATCTGAATATAATTATAAACCATCAAACAAAATAACAGTTTTTTCATGTAGCATAAAAAAGGTTTTTTTCTATCTCACCTACAGGTGTAATTGCTCCAGATGTAGAGTTAGTGCTTATTAAACTAGATTTAGCAGGATATATAGGAGATGAGGAAAATTTACGTGCAATTTATAGTAACTTTGGAGAGGGTTTAGATGTAATGACACCTGGTGGTTTTAACCTAGGTATAACAACACAAGAAGATATAACTTCTCCCTATAAAAGAGCAGAAGATTACGATAAATTTCAAGGAACATCAGCTGCAGTACCTCTTGTAACTGGTGCAGTAGCTCTTTTGTTGCAAAAGTATCCAAATTTAACTGTTCAAGAAATTCAAAATATTTTACATAACAGTAGCGATAAAATAGGGAATGTACCTTATGAAAATGGAAGAAATAAATATTATGGATATGGTAAAATAAATGTTGATTCTATGCTAAAATACAAAAAATAAAACTCCATAAGGTATGGTATGCAATTTTTAGATGTAAAAGTAGATTATATTTTTAAAACTGGTTTATCATCACAATTTATTCAAAGTTTAAGAAAATGAAAAAAGTTATATTATTATTTCTTCTTGTTTCAACACTTTTTGCATTGCAAAGAAGTGAAAGATTGTATGAGTGTACAGAGATTTTTAAAGAGCGTAAAAATGAACTCTTACTTGAGTTAGAGCGTATAGATGAACAAAAACAAGCTTTAAGTGCGTTACAAAGTGCTACCCAAGAGTTGTTAAAGAAAAAAGAGGTAAGTTTACGTCAAAAAGAGAAAGCTCTCAATGAAAAGTTATCTCTTATAAAGCAAAAAGAGCAAAAAATTGCACAAATGTTAGAAGAAAATAAGAAAACTTTGCAATCTTTACAAGATTTAAAGATGGGAAAAATCTCCCAAACATTTGCAAAAATGAAAGCAGCAAGTGCTGCAAATATTTTATCTGATATGCCACAAAATGATGCTGTGAAGATTTTACAATCTTTAAAACCAAAAACAGTAGGGCAAATTTTAACAAAAATGGATCCAAAAAAAGCTTCACAGCTAACACTTTTGTTAAGTAAATAATCTGATTTTTACCTAAGTTATTGTAAAATGGGAAAATTTTTTAAAAGTAGGTCATATTAATGAGAATATCACTAAAAACTGTTCCACATATAGCTGATAAGATAGCGGTTGATCTTAATAGAAGTGGTGTTGTGACTATGACACAAGGGCTTGAGAGAGTTGCACAAGAAGCACAAAAGGTTTTTGAGCAAAATATTAAGCAAGAGATGGCACTAGAAGAGAAGGTAAATGAGATTTGTGACGAAAATGAGGAGCAAATTGAGTTTATGCTTGCAGATGAGCGTCAACTTTTCTTTATGATTAAGAAAAAACTTGCACCTGAGTATGGGATTATTTTAGATTATGAAGAGCGTTATTCAGATTTAGCACATAAAATTTTAGATGAGCTTTACGAAGAGGATCTTATTAATTTTGATGTAACGGAAAATCGTATTAAAAATATTATTTACAATGCAATTGCATCTTTTATTGCACAAAGTTCAGAGATTGATGATGCAGTGGTTGCGAAGATTAAAAGTTATAAGAAACGTTATATTCCTGGAACAGATGAATATGATATTTTATATGAAAAACTCTACAAAGAAGAGTTACAAAAAAGAGGTATGGAGTAACAAATGGAAGCATTAAAAGATGTATATATTTACCTTGAAAATGGTACATATTTAACAGCAAAAAGTTTTGGCGCAGAGGGTACAAGTGTTGGTGAAATAGTTTTTAATACCTCTTTAAGTGGGTACCAAGAGATTATGTCAGATCCATCTTATGCTGGTCAATTTGTTACTTTTACAATGCCAGAAATTGGAAATATTGGTGTAAATGAACAAGATATGGAAAGTTCTAAAGCTCATGCTAAAGGGATGATTGTAAGAAACTATCAAGAGCGTTATTCTAACTTTAGAGCAGAGGGAAGTTTAAGTGCATTTTTACAAGAACATAATGTTATGGGAATCACTCTTATAGATACACGCTACCTTACAAAAATGATTCGTGATGAAGGTGCTATGATGATGGTAGCTTCAACAGAAGTTTCAGATAAAGAGGAGCTCAAAAAAGTTTTAGAAAACTCTCCACGTATTGAAGATGTAAACTATATTGAGCAAGTAAGTACAAAAGAGCCTTATATACATACAAGTGGTGTTTATGCTGAAGCAGAATTTCAATACAAAGAAGCTCCAACCCCACAAGCAAAAATTGCTGTAATTGACTTTGGTGTAAAAAGAAATATTTTAAATGAGATTGTAGAATCTGGAATTGGCGTAGAGGTTATTCCTAATGATTTTAAAGCAGAGGATATCATAGCAAAATATGAAGCAAAAGAGATTGATGGAGTATTTTTATCTAATGGTCCTGGAGATCCTCTTGTACTTAAAAAAGAGCAAGAGCAAATTAAAAAGCTTATCGATGCAAAAGTTCCTATGTTTGGTATCTGTTTAGGGCATCAGCTCCTTTCAATTTCACATGGATATGATACTTTTAAACTAAAATTTGGTCATCACGGTGGAAATCATCCTGTTAAAAATGCAAAAACAGGACTTGTAGAGATTACAGCACAAAATCATAACTATAATGTTCCAGATAATATTACAGAGATAGCAGAAGTAACACATACAAACCTTTTTGATAATACTATTGAAGGTTTAAAATATAAAGATGCTCCAATCTTCTCTGTACAACATCACCCAGAGTCTTCACCAGGGCCTAAAGAGAGTCGTTATATTTTTGGTGAATTCCTTTCACTTATTAAACGATAAAATACTGCTTTTTAGCAGTATTTTCCTCTCTCTTCTCCTTTAAAAAAATCTAAAATTCAAAAAGTAAACAAAAAGACAATAAATTGTTAAAAAAGTGTTACATTTAAGATACTTTAAACAAATCTATTGTTACTATTCATAGTTGATTAGTTTTGTAAATACATGATAGCACTTTGTTATGTATCTATTAAACTTAATTGCTTTGAATCTTAAGGAGGCTATATATGGAGAATCGTCCATTAGAGTACGACTATACAGTTGCGAAAATGTTCATGGTTGCAGCAATCGTTCTTGGTATTGTTGGAATGAGCATTGGTGTTTTTATTGCATTTGAACTCGCATTTCCTGGGTTAAACACTGCCCTAGGTGATGGAATTGCTGAATACACAAACTTTAGTCGTCTTCGTCCGCTACATACGGATGCGGTTGCATTTGGTTTTACGGTTAGTGGTATTTTTGCTACTTGGTATTATGTTGGTCAAAGGGTACTAAAAGTATCAATGGCTGAATCTAAATTTTTAATGTTTATTGGGAAGTTACATGTAACTCTTTATGTAATTCTTGTTGCTTCTGTTGTTGTATCTTTATTTATGGGTTATACAACTTCAAAAGAGTATGCAGAATTCGAATGGCCAATTGATATTTTAGTTGTTATTGTTTGGGTACTTTGGGGTGTTTCTATCTTCGGTCTTATTGGTATGAGACGTGAGAAGTCACTTTATATTTCTGTATGGTACTATATTGCTACATTCCTTGGTGTGGCTATGCTTTACCTTTTCAATAATATGGAAGTTCCTACAATGTTAGCATCTGCTCCAGATGGTTCTGTTGTTGGTGGTTCATGGATGCATTCAGTATCTATGTATGCTGGTACAAATGATGCACTAGTACAATGGTGGTATGGACACAATGCGGTTGCATTCGTATTTACGGTTCCTATTATTGCAATGATCTATTATTTTTTACCAAAAGAATCTGGTCAAGCTATCTATTCTTATAAGCTTTCACTTCTTTCTTTCTGGGGATTAATGTTTGTTTATTTATGGGCTGGTGGTCACCACCTTCTTTTCTCAACTGTTCCAGATTGGATGCAAACTATGGGTTCAATCTTCTCTGTAATCCTTATTCTTCCATCTTGGGGTTCAGCGATCAATATGCTTCTTACAATGAAGGGTGAGTGGCAACAAGTTGCATCATCTCCATTAATTAAGTTTATGGTACTTGCTTCAACTTTCTATATGTTCTCAACTTTAGAAGGTCCTATTCAAGCTATTAAATCTGTAAATGCTATTGCGCACTTTACTGACTGGATTGTTGGTCACGTTCACGATGGTACTCTTGGTTGGGTTGGATTCATGATTATTGCATCAATCTACCATATGGCTCCACGTATTTTTAAACGTGAAATTTATTCTAAGTCTTTAATGGCTGCACAATTCTGGATCCAAACACTTGGTATCGTTCTTTACTTTACTTCAATGTGGATTGCAGGTATCACTCAAGGTATGATGTGGCGTGCACACGATGAATTTGGTAACTTAGCTTACTCATTTATCGATACTGTTGATGTTCTTCACCCATACTATGCACTTCGTGGTACAGGTGGATTATTATACTTAGCTGGTGTATTTATTTTTGCTTATAATATTTACAAAACTATGTCTGCTCGTCCTGTTGAGGAAAAAGAGCTACAAAATGCTTCGCCTATGGGCGCTTAATTGAAAGGATTTAAATTATGTTTCATTGGTTAGAAAAACGTCCATTCTTTTTCGCAGTAGGTGTATTTGCAGTTATTGCGTTTGCAGGTCTTATTGAAATTGTTCCAGATTTTGCACAAGCATCACGTCCAGTGATTGGTACTAAGCCTTACTCTACTTTAGAGTTAGCTGGTCGTCAAGTGTATATCAAAAATAGTTGTAATGCGTGTCACTCTCAGCTTATTCGTCCATTTAAATCAGAAACTGACCGTTATGGTCACTACTCTTTAAGTGGTGAGTATGCTTATGACCGTCCATTCCTTTGGGGTTCTAAAAGAACTGGTCCAGATTTACACCGTGTAGGTAACTACCGTACAACTGACTGGCATGAGAACCACATGAAAGATCCTGCAAGTGTTGTTCCTTCAACTATTATGCCAGGTTACCCATGGATGTTTACAAACATGGCTGATATTAACACTGCTTATGCAGAGCAATTAACTGTTGCTCAGTTCTTTGGTGTACCATATAACAAACCAGTTCCAACAAAAGATGGTGGTACTGTTACAGTTAAAATGGGTAACAACGTAACTGAAGCAAAAGCATTGGCTTTAGAAGAAGCTAAAAAAATTGCAGCAGATATGAAAGATCAAGATGTTAAAGATGCAGTAGCAGCTGGAAAAATTCCTGAAATTGTTGCTCTAATTGCATATTTAAATAGTCTTAAATAATTAGGCAGGGAAATAGAAGTGGATATTGCTGAATTACGTGCTTATGGTTATTTTTTCCTAATCGTTTTTTTAACGGTTGGGTTATATGCATATATCTATCATCTTTACAAAAATAGAAAAGATGCAGATGGTAATGACTATGAGGAGTATGGCAAACTCGCACTTAATGATGATATAGCAGACACTCCGGTGAATGCTGTATCTAAGACAGAAGAGAAATAGGAGAGATATATGAATAAGCTTTATCTTGGAGGTATTGTTGTTTCTATTGCGATGCTTGGTGCAACGTATGCAACAATCGGTTACCAAAAGGGTGGTCTTAATGGTGATATTGTAAATACTTTAGCAGTTTTAGGTGCTATTGCTATTGCAATGATTACTATTTGGGTTGTTGTGAAGTATGTTCGTCAAATGCAAACAGATACAGCAACTGGTGAATTAGCAGATGAATCATGGGATAACATTGGAGAATATAAAAATCCAGTTCCTATGGGTTGGGCTATTTCTTTTATCGGAACAATGATTTGGGGTATGTGGTATTTCCTTGTAGGTTATCCAGTAAATGCATATTCTCAAATTGGTGAGTATAACGAAGAAGTTAAAGAAAAAAGTGCTAAGTTCGAAGCTAAATATGCTGACTTAAAAGGTGACAGACTTGTTGAGATGGGTGAGTCTGTATTTTTAGCTGAATGTCAAATGTGTCACGGTATTAATGCTGATGGTATGGATGGTAAAGCTGCAAACTTAAATCAACGTCTTGAAGAAAAAGTTGTTAAATATGTAATTGAGCATGGTTCAAACAACTTTAAAGATAAATATCCAGGTGGTATGCCAGCTGGTATGGCTACTGGTGCTGATGTAGATGCACTTGCAAAATATGTTGCTGGTGGATTAAAAGGTGAAAAACCTGCTGCATGGGCTACTTGTGCTGGTTGTCATGGTGAAGATGGTAAAGGTATGCCTTACGTAGCTCCAAACATTGCTGAATTTACTCCAGAGTTAGTTACAACTGTACTTAACAATGGTAAAAAAGGTGTTATGGGTAGAATGCCAGCATTTGATAGACTTAACGCTAAGCAAAAAGAAGCTGTTGGTGCTTACATCACTAGCTTAAGCAAAGGAGAATAACCATGGAAAACAGAAGCGTATGGGCTTTACACGGTTTAACTGGTGGTTTAATTGCGACAGGACTTTTACTCTCAATTTTAGCATTTTTAACTGTAAGTGCTATGAGTGTTCAACGTGCTAATGCAACAAATTATTATAAAATACAAGATGAACAATCTATCAAAATGATTAGTGTTGATAATAAAAAACATCTTGTAGATGTAAAATAAGGGGGGTGCTATTATGGAAAAAATTATTGCTTGGGGCCTAGTTGCTATGGCTGCTTATACTTTTTATGCTGTTGTAACACCAGCACACCTCTACGTAGGTTAAGGACAACTTTTTTGAAGTTCTTAACTAAAGGGCTTTTTGCCCTTACCCTCATTTTAATTTTTCAAACACAGTTAGTTGCAGAGTATTTATATAAAGATGAAATAGTTCATCGTCCAAATTTTACATTAGAAGTGAATGATTTAGGAGCTGAACTCTATCAAAAGACAGGAATTAGACTTTTGTTAGTAATGTTAAGAGAACTACCTCATGGTCAAAATCTAAAAGAGTATGAGAAATCAATTTTAGACTCTTTTAAAGAGCCTACTATTTTGTTACTATTTAGTGAAATGGATCAATTAGTAGATATTGAGGTAAATGATAACTCTTTATATAAATATTTTAATAAAAACAGAGTTTTAAGTCCAAACGCTTCTGCATTAGATGCATTTATTGTAGCAGTTATTTATGCAGATTCTTTTGAGCGATTTAATACTCTTAGAAAAGATTATGGTGGGAGTATTTTACCTCTTATTGCAACAAAAGCGAAAGATGAACAGATTGTTGGGAAATATGCAGCATCTATGTATAATGGTTATTTAGATATTGCACAACAAATCTCTAAGGCAAAAGGGATTAAATTAGAGAATGATCCTGGTACTCCAAATCAAACTTCTATCTTTTTTGTAAAGCTGTTTTTCTATAGTTTCGTTTTATATGCTATTATAATGTTTATTAAAAGAACATTTTATAGAATAAGGCATAAAAATGAGTAAAGCAAGTAGTGGTAAAGTTTGGCCAATAGCTATTGGTCTTGCAATTACAGCTGTTTTTGGTATGGGTGTTGCAACAATTCTTGTAACAAGTAAGGCAGATATTCAAAAGAGTGATGCTTATATGACTTATTATCAAGAAGCGGATGCTAAAGCTAATGACTATATTAAGCAGCGTATTGCTTTTGATAAAAGTTATAAAATTGAGTATGTAAATAATGGAGTTAAAGAGGGTAACAATAACTTAAGCTTCAAAGTTACAACTAAAGATGGTCAAATTGTAAAAAATGCAAAACTTATTATCGCAATTAGCCGTCCAGAGACAGAACAGTTTAATAAAAAATATGATAAACCTGTTTTTAAAAATAGTGTTTATACTTTTAAAAATGTAGCATTTCCAAAAGCTGGTATTTGGAATGTTATTACAAAAGTTGAAGTTGATGGCAAAAGCCGTTTTTTAAATGTTAAAGTAGATACTAGAAATAAAAAAATAAAATATTTTGACTAAAAAACTTATTGTTCTTCCTTCTGCTAGATCGATTCGACAAGAGCAGTTAAAACAAAACTCTAAAGAGGCAGTTTTTCTTCCAGATTATTTGCCTATGGGTGAGTTTATCTCTAAACTCACCCTTGTGGAAAATTTAAAACCACTTGATGAAGATACTCGTAACCTTCTTTTACTTGAAGCTTCAAAATTCAAAAATTTTTCAAAACTTCAAATAGAGCAAAACTTTTTCACGTTTACAAAAAATAGTAGTTATATTTTTAAATTTTTTGAAGAGTTAAGTGGTGAACTTTTTGATATAAAACATCTAAAAGATGCAGATTTATATGCTGAGTATGAAGAGCATATTACAATTTTAGAAGAACTCTATAAAAGATATGAAAATCTGTGTTTAGAAAAGAAAGTATTAGATAAAATCTTTTTACCAAAATTCTATAAACTCAATAGTGCTTTTTTAAAAAGATATGATGTTATTGATATTTTTATTGAAGGGTATTTAACAAATTTTGAATTACAACTTTTAACACAAAGTGCACAATTCACTATTCTTAAAGTTCATTTTAATACAACAAAGTTTAATAGAAAAATCCAGAAAAAACTTCAAGAACTTTTTAACGTAGAGTTTCAAGATGGTTATCAATATATTTTAAACTTTAAGGATTTGACTTTTGAGCAAAAAGAGCAAAATTTACAAAAATTAAATATTAAATTAGAGCCTTTAAGTGAACCACTTTTAGAAGTTGCATTTATCAAACAAAAAGTTTTTGAGTTTGTAGAGAAGGGTTTTGCATTAGAAAAAATTGTAGTTATTCTTCCAGATGAATCAAAAGCACATTTTTTAAGAATTTTTGACACAATGAACAATTTCAATTTTGCAATGGGTGAGAGTTTTACTAATGCAAAAATTTATAAAATGTTAGATGCAGTTTTAATGCTTTTAGAGCAAAAAACTCAAGAAAATTTTGCAAGGGTAAAACGTTTAGCATTACCTCTTTATACCCTTTTATCACCACACTATTACAAAGAGTTTAGTGAAGTTGATATAGTTACACTTTTAGAGAGTTTTGAAGAGTTTATAGAAAACGGTGCAGAGTTGTTACTTTATAAAGAGGAGCTATTTCGTTTTGAAAAACTTCTACCATCATTGGAGAGTTTAAATATCCGTTTTATACTCAAACTTTTCTTACAACGTTTAGCAAAAAAAAGTTTTGATGATGTAGCTGGTGGAAAGATAACAGTTATGGGTGTGTTAGAAGCTCGTTTTATGGAGTTTGATGGTGTTATAGTGATTGATTTTAGTGATAATCATATTCCAAAACGAAGCGATAAAGATATGTTTTTAAATTCAAAAATTCGCTCTTTTGCCAAGCTTCCAACTCAACAAGATAGACAAAACCTCCAAAAGCACTACTATTATATGCTTTTTCATCGTGCAAAAGAGGTAGCTCTTTGTTATGTAGATTCTGATGATAGTAAAGTATCTAAGTTTGTGAAAGAGTTAAGATTAAAACAAAGCAAATCTTTTTTAGAAAAAGATTTAGCGTCAATTTTATTACAACCACTTAAGCCAAATTATTTAGAGCAAAAAGAGATTGTAGAGGTTTACGATTTTCAAGCTTCACCACTCTCAGCTACAAAACTAAAAACATTCCTTGAGTGTAAAAGAAAATTTTATTATCGTTATGTGATGCAACTTAAAAATCATACAATTGCAAAAGATATGCCACAAGAGTGGGAAATTGGTCAGGATGTACATAAAGCATTAAAAAATTTATATGAAAAAAGAGATTTTTATAGTGATGCAAAAGAGTTACAAAAAGATTTAGAAAGAAACTTAAAAGCTGTTTGTGGAGAGAGTGAACTTGAGAAGTATCTTATAGATGTACAAATCAAAAAACTTCAATATCTTGTGCAAAATGATATAAAGCGTTTTGCAGATGGTTGGAGAGTTGTTGCTTGTGAAGAGAATTTTAAAGTTCCTTATAAAGGGTTTGAGCTAGTTGGGCAGATAGATAGAATAGATAAAAAAGAGAATCTTTTAACTGTCATAGATTATAAAACAGGTTCTTATCCTACGACAACTTTAAAAACATTAGAAAAAAGTACAGATTTTCAGTTGGAGTTTTATTATTTGTTAGCTGCAGGTTTAGGAAATGTACAAGAGTGTGCTTACTATGATCTAAAAGATTCTCAATTTGTGTATGAAAATTTACTAAAAGAGAAGTTAGCGTTATTAGATACACATTTAATAAAATTAGCTAATACAAAAGAGATCAATTTTACAATGAGTGAAGATCTACAAAAATGTCAATATTGTGAATTTTCCCTTTTATGTGGTAGGGGTATGTAATGTTTATAAACAATTTGGCATATGAAGCAAGTGCAGGTAGTGGAAAAACTTTTATGCTTGTTGTGCGTTATCTCTCTTTGCTTTTTCGTGGAGCAGATCCATCAAAAATTTTAGCGTTAACATTTACAAATAAAGCTGCAGCAGAGATGCAAGAGCGTATTATTGCAACGCTTGATGAGTTAGAAAATAGAGATGAATTAAATGAGATAGTAAAAGTTTCTGCTATAACTAAAGCAGAAATTTTAAAACAAAGAGCAAAAGTTTTACATCAGTTTCTAAACAGTGATGTAAAAATTATGACAATAGATAAATTTTTTACAACTATTTTAAGAAAATTCTCTCTTTATACTTCTTTAATGCCAAATTTCACAACCTCTGCTGCACAGCATGAGATAAAACTTTTAGAGCGTTTTTTGCAAGAGATAGAAGTTGCAAATAAAAAAAGAGATTTTATAGATTTAGCCTTAGAATTTAACAAACGATTTAGTGATATTTTTTTGATTTTAGAGCAACTCTATATGAAAAAAGATGAGTTTCAAAATCTACAATTTACAAAACAAAACTATCACCATTATAAAGAGATGATTTTAAAAGAGTTTTATGCTCTTCAAAAGATAGTTTTTGATTGTAAAGTAGCATCAAAAACTGCAAAAAGTGGTATGAGCATTGAGGATTTTGAAGATATTTTACATAAGAGCTGGATTTCACGTGAAAGTTTAGAGTATAGAACTTTTGCAAAATGTTACCAACCTCAAATGGATGAACATCTTCATACGATTCAAAAACTGCTTAAAGAGTATATGCAGGCAAAAGAGTCTTCCTTTTTTTATGAACTTATGCAGTTTGTAGAGATTTATCAAAGAGCAAAAAAAGCTCTTTATATGAAAGATAGTGAACTCTCTTTTAATGATGTAACAATTTTGGTGCATTATTTATTACAAAAAAGGGTAGATAGTGAGTTTTTATATTTTAGACTCGATGCAACAATAGAGCATATTTTACTTGATGAGTTTCAAGATACAAGTATTATTCAATATAAAATTTTAAAACCTCTTATTGATGAGATTGTTTCAGGTAATGGTTTATTTGAAGATGCTAGTTTTTTCTTTGTAGGAGATAAAAAACAATCTATTTATAGGTTTCGTGGAGGAGTTTCAGCTCTTTTTGATGTTGTTGCTCAAGAGCAACATACACAAGTAGAAAAATTATTAACAAATTACCGTTCAAAAGAGATGGTAATTTCATTTGTTAATGATACTTTTAAAAATAAAATTAAAAATTATACTCCGCAAAAAGTAAGAGAAGAAGCACAGGGTGGTTATGTAGAAGTTTTAGAAACTTCTAACCCTTTAGAAGAAACACTTTTATGGATCGAAAAATTATTAAATAATGGTGCACGTGCAGATGACATTGCAATTTTATGTGCAACAAATGGTGATGGAGAAGTTATTAAAAACCTTTTAGTAGAAAAAGGGATAGAAGTTGTAACTGAAACAACAACAAAACTTATTCATCAAAAAAGTGTAATGGCAGTTTTGGAGTATTTAAAGTATCTTTATTTTAATGAAAAGATTTATAAACATAACTTTTTTGCACTTATCAATAAAGAAGTTGATGAAATTTTTAAAATTGATCTTCAGTATTATTCTTTATCGGCTATTGTAAAAATTATTATTGAGAAATATCAACTCTTTTTTGATGAATTTCATCTTATCCGTTTTTTAGATGTTGTCGAGTCTTATAAAGATGTTGAATCTTTACTATTTGAGTATGAACGTTTAGATACACCAGCCGCTGCAACAGATTTAAAAGGGATTAGGGTTTTAACAATTCATAAGTCAAAAGGGTTGGAGTATGAGCATGTTGTAGTGATGGATAGACTTAAAAATCCACCACCTTCAAGAGAGAGTATTATTTTTGAATATGAAAATATTACATTAAAAAATATCTATTTACGTATGAAAAATAGAGATGCTTTAGATAGCAGATATAAAGAAGCTCTTTTGAAAGAAAAAATTTTAAGTTATGAAGATAATTTAAATGCAATGTATGTTGCTTTTACCCGTGCAAAACAAAATCTTATTATTGTTCAAAAAGAGCAAAAATCTATTTTTGAGCAACTTGATTTAAAGGTGGGTTTTTTGGGAAGCTTTAGAGTTGAGCAAAAAAAGAACGAGCAAAGTTTTAGACCAAAACCATTCTTTTACAAAGAGAAAAAATATGGTGTACAAAATGAAGTTATTTTAAAAGAGAAAGAGCAAAGTTTAGACTTTCAAGCACAAAATTTTGGAACAGCACTTCACTATATGTTAGAGATGTTGGAAGAGTTTAATCCTCAAAGTATTGCACAAGCAAAAGATGCGACTTTTATGAAGTTTGGAAATATTTTAACACAAGAAGATTTTATAGAGATTCAAAAAAGAGTCGAGTTATTATTACAGAATAAAGAGTTTTTAAATCTTTTAGGAGATAGTTATACAAAAGAGCAGCCAATACAAAAAGGAAAAAAACTATATTATATAGATTTACTTATTTGGCATGAAAAATATTCTATTGTCATTGATTATAAAACTTCACTTTTGGATGAACAAGAGCACAAAAAGCAGGTAAAAAATTATATTACTTTAGTACAAGAGGCAACAAAAAAAGAAGTAAGGGGTTATCTGTGTTATCTTCTAGAAGATAGAGTTGAATTAAAAAAAGTTTAGTTAAGTTTTTTTTGTTATAATTTCATCGCTTCTCTTTAGACTTGTGCAATAGAGATTTGGAACAATGTGTCAGGGTAGGAATACAGCAGCACACTCCAAATTTTTATGTGCCGCAAGTATCTGGAGAGAAGTCTTTTACCTCTTTATTAATTTCACATTTTTAACTTCAATAAATCAAAAAACGATACAATACAATCAAAGAAAAATTTATAATTTTAAGGATATTACTATGCCATTACTTGATTCATTTATGGTTGATCATACAAAAATGCCAGCACCAGCAGTTCGTAAAGCAAAAACAATGAAAACAAAAAAAGGTGAAAAAATCTCTTTATTTGATTTACGTTTTGTAAAACCAAATAAAGAGATTTTATCAGAAAAAGGGATCCATACATTAGAACATCTATTTGCAGGATTTATGAGAGAACATCTTAATTCTAAAAAAGTTGAAATTATCGATATCTCTCCAATGGGATGTAGAACAGGTTTTTATATGTCACTTCTTGGAACTCCAAGTGAGAAAAAAGTAAAAAAAGCTTGGAAGGCGTCTATGAAAGATGTGTTAAAAGTAAAACGTAAAAAAGATATTCCAGAACTAAATAAATATCAATGTGGTACATATACTATGCATTCTTTAAAAGATGCGAAAAATATAGCAAAAGCTGTATTGAAAAATGGTATAGGCATTATGGATAATAAAAAATTAAAACTAGATCTTTCAAAGGTGAAATAATGCGTTTACTCCTTCCAATGGATATTGCAAATGAAGAGGAAGCAAAACTTGTTAAACTTGATGATGCAAAAGTTTGGGCTCAACTTCTTATAGAAGATGGGAAACTTGTAGAAACAAAATTTGCTCAAAGTAAAGATGATTTTGAAGATTTTAGTGAAGCAGTTGTAGTGGTGAGTGATAATGAGTATGTTTGGCCTTTTATTGAACTTTCAATGTTAGTGCTTGTAGCTCATACACAACGTTATATTGAAGATATTGTTGAAGCATATATCTTTAAAGAGTTACATGATTTAGCGTACTAGTATGAAATTAGATCAATTTTTAGAACTTTTTAATCCATTGCCAGGTAATCATTACCTTCAGGTGTGTACGCAAAAGGATGAGATCTCAAAATCTTTAGAAAAAATTTTAGATGGGGTAGGTGGTGAATTTAAACTTATTCTTTATAATAAAGATCATTTAAACTTTTCACAACCTTTTCGTGCTCTTCCACGTGAAAATGATAGTGTTATTTTACAAGATGTACTTTCTTCTCATAAGAATCCAGATATGCTTATAAAAATTGCTTACACAACATTAGCAAATACAGCAGATATTATTTTACTTGAGAAAAAAGAGAATATGAGTATAGAGCAAATGAAAGAGTTGTTAGAAAAACATGAGTTTCGTGCTATAAATGATATAGATATATTAAAAGAGTACTATTTAGTGATGGCAAAAAAGATGCATATGTGGGGTAATGGGCTGTAAAAAGATGAAAAATTCATCTTTTTATTTACATTCAGCTTCTTTTAAGCAACATTTTCTTATAATTCCCATCCACAAACGGAGAGACAGAGTTTGTTTCTTTATAAACGTTTGAGATCATTGAAAACTAAGTAAGTAAGACGATAAC
>Ga0256837_1000304_pt1 | contig 43659 bp, 46 predicted proteins | sample 4562384metaG_FD_185976 | JGI IMG/M metagenome (GOLD analysis project Ga0256837, IMG submission 185976) | Hydrothermal vent microbial communities from Guaymas Basin, Mexico - 4561-384 | ecosystem: Environmental > Aquatic > Marine > Hydrothermal vents | place: Mexico: Guaymas Basin | collected... | reverse complement strand
GACCTACTCGGTAATAGTTGATCAGCCTATATTTAGGTCTGGTGGTATTTACTATGGGATTAAGTATGCTCAGGCACAGCGTGAAGCCAATGAAGCGGAGATAAAGCTTCAAAGAAGAGCGATGATAGGCGATGCTATCTCTGTACTTTTTAACTTGAAGAAGAACAGACTTGAACAGAACAAAATGAGATACCTTATAAAAAATGACACCATAGATATACATCAAAAACGAGACAGTTATGATGCTGGTTTGTATGACAGTAGTTTTTTAGATCAGGCTATTTTGAAAAAGAGTCAAGATGAAACGGTACTACTTGGGCTTAAACTGAACCTTTTAGAGTTAAAACAGAGATTTGCACTCTTAAGTGATAAAAATCCCAAGTCATTAAAACTACCACACTTAAAGATGATGAGTAAAAAAGCCTATACTAAAAATAATCTTGAACTTAAAAAAGACAAACTAAGAGCTAAACAGTCAGAGTACAATGCAGGGGTAACAAGAGCGAAGTACTTACCCGCAGTCTCTTTGCAAGGGCAATATACCGATGGTGATATAAACCCTCTCTTTGGTGGAGGTGGTTCTGCTTTAGATGAGAGGTATTATAATTATGGCTTTGCTGTCTCTATGCCTCTTGATATTAACTCTTTTAAGGACATAGAAGCGAGTAAAGTTGAGAGATTAAAAGCTGCAACAAAAGTTTTAGATAAAAAAGAGACAGTGAGTGAAGAGTACCAATGGATAAAAAATAGTTTAAAGATTTTAGATCAGAGAATTATGTTAGCAAAAAAAGAGGAGATTGTCTATAGAAAACTCTATACGCTTACTAAAAATCTTGCAAAAGCTGGAGAGAAAACCTCTTTAGATGCTAAAGTAATGAGCAACGCTTTACAGATACGAAAGTTAGACCAAAAAATATACAAAATAGATAAACAGATACAATTATTAAAACTTTATATAAGGGTTGAGAATGTACTTTAGTGACTACATGGATGCGTGGCTTTATGGAGATGATGGGTACTACAAAAACTTTAAAGCCATAGGAAAATCTGGAGATTTTTATACGGCTGTGAGTACCAGTAGTTTTTTTGGTGCTAGTATCGCTAACCATTTCTACACACTACTCAAAGAGGGTAAAGCAGACAAAAATGGATGGCTTATAGAGATAGGGGCTCATCAAGGCTACCTGCTTTGTGACATGATACAGTGGCTTTACACTTGTGACCCTACTTTAGTAAAAACTTTAAAGTTTGGTATAGTAGAGCGTCAACCTAAAGTTCAAAAAGCACAACTAGCTTACATAAAAGAGCGTTTTGGAGATGACATTCAGATAAAACATTTTTCTGATATATCTGAAGTAAAAGCAGAGTATGCATTTTTAGTTGCCAATGAGATATTTGATGCCTTTGCTTGTGAACTTTTAAAAGATGAAAAAATAGCGTTTATAAATGAGCATAATATAGAGTGGAGAGATGCTCCTTTAGAGCTATTAGAGTGGGCTAAGACGCATAGACTGGTTAAAGGTGAAGTGGCTGTAGGGTATGAAACTTTTGCTAAGGAGATGGCAGAGGGTATAGACAAATGTGATTTTGTAACTTTTGATTATGGTGAAAAGTATGTGCGTAATGACTTTTCTATTCGTGTCTATCGTTCGCATGAGACATTTCCTCTTTTTGATGAAGCATTGAAGCTTTCAGACTCTTTTAAAAATGATGATATTACGTATGATGTAAATTTTGGTCATGTAAGTGAAGCATTTTTAGCTCAAGGATTTGAAGAGATTGCGTATGAGACACAGGCTAGGGCATTGGTACGTTTTGGTCTTATAGACATTCTTGAGCAGTTTGCAAAGCAGACAACACAAGAGAAGTATGTTAGAGAAGCAGATAAGGTGAAAACACTTATATCACCCACAATTATGGGCGATAGATTTAAAATGGTTCACTTTAGAAAATAAAAGGTAGTGGTTTAGCTATTCATGGACTTTAACATTGTACATCTTTTAATAGATGATGCCTCGCTACCAAACATTTGCGTGTATTTGTTAAATTTCTCTTGACCTATCATACCGATACACTCTTCTTTGCTCATAGCACTTTTTGTTGCAACCTTTTTAGCAGGTGTAGTAGTATTACTCTCTACACTTGGTGCATAGGCTAGTTTAGTAGGTACTACTTTTTTTACTTTGTCTTCAGGGTACATGTAGTTTGATGAGTGGTTGTCATCTTCTACTTTTTTAAGTGCTATTTTTCTTTTTGGTGCTTGTGGTACATATATTTTTGTAGGCTCTGTTACGTTGTTCTCTTCAACTGGTGTAGGTTTTTTTACTTTTGGTGTGTTATCTGCACATCCTACAGCAAGCAGAGCAGCAGATACAAGAAGTATCCAAGATTTATAATTTGACATTGATTCCCTTTTAGTAATTAATGGGAGTATTGTAATATAATTTACCTATAGTGTAAATGATTATAACGCTATTGCTACAACTGCTATGGCAAAACCACCATCATGACTAATAGAGAGAGATTGCTCTTTTATCTTATGGTAGCTTTGAGCTTTTTTAGACAAGGTAAAAGAGGGAGCACCTTTTACACTTTTTGTGATGATAATATCATGAAATGAGAGTTCAGATCCAATGCCACACCCTAGAGCTTTTGCAATAGCCTCTTTTGCTGCCCAATACCCTGCAAGGGATTCTGTTTTTTTAGCAAGTTGTATCTCATCACTGTTTAAAAACTTCTTTTTAAACTTGTCACCAAATTTCTCTAAAGAGTTTTCTACTCTTGAGATTTGAATAATATCTGTACCTATTTTCATATAACCAATCCTCTTTTATATCTTTGTATCGTTAAAAAGTAGTGTTTCTATGGAAGTCACAGTTTTAGGATTATTTAACTCTAAACGTATAGCATTTAACTCTTCTGCTAACTGGGTATTGCCTAGTTGAAGTAGTAAACCTTTAAGTGCATGTAGGGCATCATCAAGCTCTTTTATAGAATATGTGTCCTTATTTAAGATATCTTTTAAATTTGTAAGTGCTTCTGAAAGATTTTTTTTCCCTAGCTCAACTAATGGTATAATCTGTTCATCTGCAAAACCAAACCCTTTAAGATATACATATGCTAAGTATTCAGTTTCATGAATTATATTTTTCATCTATTGCCTTTTCTATTGTTGCAAATAGTATATCTAATTGTAACGGTTTTTCAAGTAAGTCTATAAATCCTGCCTCTATAACTTGATCATAGGTTGATTTATATACATCTGCTGTGAGTGCATACGAAGCAGGAGGATTCTTTATATTTTTAAGTTTTTCTAAAGTTTGAAATCCACTAAGCCCAGGCATTTTTAAGTCCATTAATATCATATCGTAATTTTGTGTTTTATACATACCTATAGCTTCGTATCCCCCTGTAGCTAAATCTAATGTAACATGAGGATATTTGTTTGTAATAAAAAGTTTTAAAATCTCTAAATTAGTTTCTATATCATCAACTGCAAGAATATTTAATGCCTTAATGTTAGATGATATTGTATTTTTATTAGATTTTTTGATTGTATCTAAAATTTGAATATAGGTTGTAATAGGGGTAAATCGTTCATAAACTTTATCAAAATAATTAAGGGTTGATTTAGGATTTATGCCCTCTGCAATAAAATAACTTTTTTTAAATTTATCAAGCGTTTTTAGGTAGTGAATAAGAGCATTAAAGCGATCATAGGCATTTTGATAACTAAGTATAGAGATGATATGAGGTGTATCATTTTTTGAACTAGTAAGATAATTAATAAAGGTTTTTTCATCTTTAAAACAGGTTACTTTTGCATTAAATTGTTTTAAAAAATCTAATTTCTGTTGAGATACCTTGGTCTCTTTAGTATTATTTAAAAAACAGAGTATGAAATTGCTCATATCTATATTATTTTGTTTATCCTGTTTTACTTTAATAGTAAAGCGAAAGGTACTACCTTTGTCTGCTGTACTCTCTACGGTTATCTCCCCACCCATTTTAGAAGCAAGCTTAGATGCTATGTGCAAGCCAAGTCCTACCCCTTGTCGCTCTTTTTCAAAGCGACTAAAGGGGTTAAATATTTTTTTTAACTGCTTGGGTGTCATACCTATACCACTATCTTTTATTTCAAAAAGTATTTTAATTGTATTATCTGTCTCTTCTAGGTTTGTAACTTTAAGATGTACAAAACCAATATCTGTATATTTAATAGCATTACTCAGTAGGTTAATAATGATTTCCATGATATGCTGATAATCACCTATAATCTTTTGTGAAAAGAACTCTATATCTGTTTTGAAAGTAAGATTTTTTTTATTGAGAATAAATGTAATATTATCTATGGCTTTTTCTATCATTTCATCTAACCAAAATGATTCCTCTTTTATCTCCATTTGTCCAGAATTTATCTTAGAGACATCTAGGATATCTGATACAAGACTTTCTAGTGTATGTGCAGCATGATTGGCTTTTTCAAGATAGCCTTTATTTTCAGTATCTAAAGTATTTTTTTCATCTATCAAGGCAATATACCCTGATATAGTATTGAGTGATGTACGCATTTCATGAGAGATATTGGCTATCATTAGCTGCTGTACATCTAACGATTGATTGAGCTGTTCACTTACATGTTGTAGTATATTCTGAACATTATCTCTTCTTCTCTCTATCTCTTTTGCATAAGTTGAAGGCTCTACTAATATGATTTTTAAATACTCTTGAAAGAAATTTTTAATCTTTTTTTCTTCTGAATGATAAATCTCTTTTTTAAGTAAAAATGAAAAAGTTGTTATGGCAAATTGAAGTACTTTTTCTGAAAAATAGGTATCTTTTTGAAAATGCATATTATATTTTACACTGTAAAAGAAGTTTTTATTTTTATTAAACAGAGACTCTTCCATCTCGTTGTAAAATTGTTCTGCTTCTATATCATCTATTTTAAAAGTACGTCTTATTCTTTTAATGATAATCTGTTTATCTTCAATACATAATTTTGTTCTCATAGTGACCTTTCAGAGAGTACAGCAAGGGTTAATGTTTGATTTTGCATTAGAGAGGTAGCTTTTGAAGTTAATGAACCTATTTCACCTAAAGAGTGAAATCCAATAAATGGTACATTAAGATTTTTTGCAAGATGCATAAGATAAATAGGTTCCATCTTACCCCAATGACCTCTATATGAGATACAGACAAATAAAAAGGCTATGCTATCTTTTGTATAAAATTGACTAAAATTTTCCAACTGTGACTCTTGTTTTTTTCTTGAAAAAGGAATTGCTAGTTTTAGTTTATCTCCATTTTTTACTTTTTTATATAAAGTAATGCTTTTTTCTTCTCTATCTATACTTAGTATGGAAGACAGAGGAGTCATATTTTCTGCATCATTTTGCTTACTTTTAGTGGTAATAAAAAATGGATGATCAAAAGATATTAAAGATTCATGATTGATTGTTCCTATCATTTTTTCGATAATATCAAGAGCAGGTTCATTTTCTATCTCTAAAAGTTTATAGCCTTCAGTATGGGTGATTTCAAGAGAATAGCCTATAGGGTTAAAATTATGTTGAGATAAACCTTTAAGAAAATAGTGATTTTCATCTATGAACCAAAAAAGTGTTTTATCTGAGCTAAATATCCCATTATAAAATATAGTACCTTGATTTAAATCTGAAGATGAAAGACCAGAGATACTGCCAAAGAATTGGTTAATATTTGGCTCTTCATTTAAAAGTGAGATAATTTTTTCTGTATTATTTGTATAACAAGATTCCAATACAATAGCAGAGTAGTGTAAATTTTTATCTGTATTAATATGAGGCTTCTCACCTGATGAGAGTAGCTGAAGTGAGTAAGCACCTTTTTTCATCTCTAAACATACAAATGTACAACGATTTGTTCCATCTATATCAATATGAGGAGTGGTATGGTAAATAACACTCTCACCACTACATCCTACAATATCTGCATGAGGAAAATGTTTATGAAATGTATTGTATAGTTCTAAAAATATTTTTTTATTTTCATAATGATAAAAACCAACAATAAGTGTTGGGATAAAATCAAGAGAATCAATTTCTTCAAGAGAGGTAATTATCGCATGATTCATTATTTTCCTTATTTGTTTTAGGATAGATATAAGATATTTTAGCAGAATAATTTGTAGATGAAATTATTTCTTTAGAAGTATAATTTGATACAATAAAATTAAATTATTAAAAATTATATATTTTACTTAAGGTAGTTATAAATGATAGATAGAGATACATTGGCAAAAGAACTTGGTTTTGAACGAAGTGATGTAGATATGATACTTAATATGTTTAAAAAAAATGCAGAAACTTCATTAGAAAAAATGAAAATAGCCATTAGAGATAAAAACCTAAAAAGTATCATGGATGAAGCACATGCTATTAAAGGTACTGCAGGGAACTTGATGCTTAGTGAAATTTTTACTCTTTGTCAAAAAATAGAGAGTATTACAGATTTTAATACATCTATTTTAATGCAAGAGTATGAAGTTTTAAAAGATTATATTCAGCAGATATAATATTTATGAGAGTTGTAATAGATACATTAAATTTTCTTTAAACTCTTCTAATACAATAGGCTTAGCTTGAAAAACATTAAAAAATCTACCCTCATCTATGTATTTACTAGGGTAGATAGTCAATGCACAAAGACGAGTCTCTTTGTTTTTCATTAAAGCAGCTTTTGCTATCTCTACTCCAGAACCATCAGGTAAGTTCATATCTATAATCATCGCATCATAAGGCTCTCTACTCTCTATATAGACAAGTGCTTCAAGAACAGAGTTAGCAACATCTATATGTATATCAACATTTAACTCTTTTAAAAAAGCTTGCATAATCTCTCTTTCAAATTCAATAGTAAATGCTACATCATCAATAAGTAATATCTTTTTTTTCATAAAAACTCCCTTTACCTCTATAAGCTTATGTTAATTATACAATAGTTTTTATAACACTTACATCCACTCTACAACTTTGGCTACTTCATCTGCAACAAAACATTTAATATCTGTTTTTTCTATGGGTTTAGTAGGAACAACAGCTTTAGTAAAACCTTGAGTTTGCATCTCTTTAAGACGTTGTGTGAGTCCTGAGACTTCACGTATCTCTCCTGTAAGACTTACCTCTCCTAAAAAGAGTGTCTCTGCACTCAGTTTTCTGTCTCTGTAACTACTCAATATAGCAGCAATAACTGCTAAGTCTGCTGAGGGTTCATTGACCTTTATGCCTCCTGCAATGTTGATAAAAACATCATACGTTCCTAAAGGTAAATCAAGTTTCTTTTCTAAGAGAGCTAAGAGCATACCTAAACGGTTGTTGTCAAAGCCTGTAGAGCTACGTTTTGGGTGTCCATAAGCTTCTGAAACTAATGCCTGTACCTCTATAATAATAGGTCTGCTTCCCTCTAGTATGACAGTTAGTGCAGAACCTGACTGTAACTTCTCTTTATTGAAAAACTTACCTGCCATGCTTTTGGCATCATTGAGTCCCTCAGCATTCATCTCAAAAATACCGACTTCATTGGTAGCTCCAAAACGATTTTTAAATCCTCTAAGCAGTCTCAGTTCGGAGTTACTATCTCCCTCAAAGTAGAGTACTACATCAACCATATGTTCAAGAACTCTAGGACCTGCAATAGAGCCATCTTTTGTGATATGACCGATAATGAAAATAGGAATATGTAAACTCTTTGCTATACGCATAAGCTCAAAAGTAATCGTTCTTACTTGGGTAACAGAACCTGGTGCTGAGGGTGTCTCTTCTGAGTAGAGTGTTTGAATAGAGTCAATCACTATAAACTCAAAATTATGGTTGGCTATCTCAGAGAGTACAACACTTAGGTTTATTTCAGGAAGTAAGTAAAGGTTGCTGTGGTTTGCATCTAATCTATTTGCACGTAACTTAATCTGCCCAGAGGACTCTTCTCCAGAGACATAGAGTACTTTTTTGTTTGTCTTTGCAAGGTTTCCTGCTATTTTTAGGAGTAGGGTTGATTTACCTATACCTGGGCTTCCTCCTATGAGTGTAAGTGAACCAGGAACCACGCCTCCCCCTAAAACTAAGTCTAACTCTACACTGCCTGAGGTAAAACGTGTCACGTTGTCCTCTTCTATTTGTGTAATAGGTTTTGCTTTTGAGAGTCCCGAGCTTGAGGAGCTACTTGATGCCGTCTCTTTTAAAAACTTAATTTGATCAGTAGTAAGCTCTACTATGGTCTCCCATTGATTACATGAAGTACATTTTCCCATCCATCTTGGAGATTGAAATCCACACGCTTGACACTCAAATAGGGTTTTTTTCTTTGCCATCATATTTGCCTTTATTTCTTATAGTGTTATTATAGGTTTAAATAGTTACAGAGAGCAAAAATATGTCAAATTGTCATCTTTTTTCTCTTATACGCTTTTTGCTATACTTCCACATTATTATTTATAAGGATACTTTATGAACATCAATCAGATTAAACAAGCAATTTATGGATTATATTTGACCAATAGCTTTGGATTTAGATTACGTAATATTAAAGATCCACTTGAGAAAAAAAAGTTAAGACTTTCTTACTCTAATGCCCAGATGGATGCACTCAACATAGAGGTAAAAGTTGAAAATAGAGATAAACTTCCTAAAGATGGGCAGTATCTACTTATTAGTAATCATAGAACTATCATCGATCCACCTATTATAGAAATAGCACTAAAAGATACAAATATCTTTGGTTTATGGATTTCAAAAAAAGAGCTTTATAACTCATTTTTCTTCGGGCTTTTTGTACGTAATGCAGGGTCTGTTTTACTTGATAGGGAGAAGAGTCAGATGAGTGGCTTTTTCTCTGATGTAAAAAAAGGGGTAAAAGAGGGAAATTCTATTTTTATCTTTCCTGAGGGAACGAGAAATAAAACAGAGGCTCCTTTAACTTCATTTAAAGAGGGGTTTAGAGTCATAGCTTTAAAAAATCGTCTACCGATGTTACCTGTCTATATTAAAGGTAACGCAGCTACAGTACTAAAAGATGCAATCAATGACAATAGCAAAAGAAGAGAAATCACTATCGTCATAGGTGATATGATAGACTATAGAGAAAAAACTGATTTAGAGATTCTCTATAGAAAAATTTTTGCTTTAGAAGATTAGATAAAAATCTCATCTAAAATAGTATTGATATACTCATTGGCTTTAAAGCGTATAAGGTCTTTGGGCTGTTCGCCTGTTCCTATGAAGAAGATAGGCATTTTAAGTTCATCTGCAATACTCAAAACAGAACCACCTTTAGCAGTTCCATCAAGTTTAGTGATAATAATACCATCAATACCAATCATCTCATTAAATGCTTTGGCTTGGTTAATAGATGATGTACCTTGTGTACCATCAAGTATAAGCATTTTACGGTGAGGCGTACCCTCTTGGGCTTTTCCTGAGATACGTATCATCTTTTTAAGCTCTTCACTAAGGTTGGTTTGTGTGTGTAATCTTCCCGCGGTATCGATAATAACATGATCAATATTTTTAGCTCTTGCAGAGTCAATAGTGTCATAAACCACAGCAGAGGGGTCATGTCCTTGTTGTGTAGATACGATAGGAATATCGAGCTTGTCTGCCCAGCGTGTTAACTGCTCTATAGCAGCAGCTCTAAAGGTATCTCCTGCACCTAGCATAACAGTTTTACCTTGATTTTGATAATAGTGAGCCAACTTAGAGATAGTTGTCGTCTTTCCTGCACCATTTACCCCTATAATCATCTCAACAAAAGGCTTTGCATCGCTCTCTTTCCAGTCTGCTTTGTATTGAAAAACAGAGATAAGGGAGTTAAAGGCTTGAATACGGCTAATGCTGTTAGGTAACTCCTCTAAGAGTCTCTCTACGAGTTCATAGTTTACATCTGACTCAAGAAGGATATCTTCAAACTCCTCTTTAGAGATATTTTTTTTCTTTACAGGTGCTACCTCTTTAATGGCATTATTAGTTTTACCTAGGACTCTTTTTAATAAATTGAACATAATTTTTAAACCTTTTTATTTTTTTAATAGTTGTTTAACTTCATGACGTAACATCTCAAGAGGTACGGCACCTTGATAATGGTTCATATATTTACCCTCTTTATAAAGAACACTTAATGGTGTTGCTATGTTTGATGAGAGATATAAGTTTTTAAGTACTTGTGAAAAAAATGCACCATTCTCTTTACTATGAGAGATAAAGTATGTGGGTTTCTTCTCTTCTAGTCGTTTTATGCTATCACTTTGGTTGCTATCATTGAGCAAAATACCCATAACAAAAAGTGTTTGATTATAATCTTTTTGTAACATAGAAAGATAAGGAACTTCAGCAAAAGCGGGGCTGTCTGATGAGGATAAGAAATTTATTAGTACTATTTTCTCTTTTATATTGGGGAAAATAATATCTTGTTTTATCGTTGTGACTGTGTAGCTTTTTGTACTGTTATCACTCAAAGTAAAAGTATGTGTTTCAATCTTTTTTACCTTAGGTGCTTCTTCTATAGAGAGTATTTGTGTTGTATTCTCCACTGGTACATCTCTGTTTTCATTATTATTGCAACCTGTCAAAAAGAGTAGTATAAAAGTAAAATTTAAAAGAGTTAGGTGTAAAAATTTAATATCTTTGATGTCTTTGCCTTTTAGCTATAATTAGAGATAAGATTATACCTAAAAGGCATTAAAAAGAATGAAATCCCCACAGCGTGATGATATAAAAAACCATTTTAGAAGAGACTCTTTACAACGTTTAAAGAAAATGAGTGAAAAATCCATTTATAAAAAAGATAAAATGGTATTGGCATACTTGTATCAACTGATAGTAGAGCATCAAGCAAAGAAGATTATGCTTTATTTACCGTTAAAACTAGAAGTTGACCTCTATCCACTCATACGTAAACTGAGAAAGGAAAAACGCTTGCTTTATGTCCCTTTTATGGAAGGTAAAAGTTTTAGGGTGGTAAGATATAGGTATCCACTAGAGAAAAAAAAGTTTGGATTAAAAGAACCGAAATATTCAACACAATATAGAACTAAACAAATAGATATGGCTATTGTACCTATCGTGGGAGTAGACGCTACACTTAGACGTGTAGGGTTTGGAAAGGGTATGTACGATAGATTTTTTGAAAAAGAGATTAAAAATATAAATAAAATAGTATTTGTAGCACGAGAGTTGTGTTACAGTAAAGTAATAGTTACAAACGATTATGATGTGAAAGCAGATATAGTTGTTGTACCGTAATTAAGGAAAAATCATGGTAGAGATAATAGGTCTGTCTAGTTTGGCAGGAACAGCAGTTGGGGCAGGTGTTTGCTACGTATGGCTGAAAAACAGTACAAAAAATAGATTTTCACATTATGAGCTTGAAGCCAAAGCTAAAGCCAAGGCAATAGAGAGTGAATCGGCATTTTTATTAAAGTCATCACATATTAAAATAAAAGAGAAAAGTTTAGAACAAGAGTCACTTTTTCAACAACGTGTAACAGAAGTAGATGAGAGAAATCGTGCATTAATTTTAGATACTAAAGCATTAGAGAAAGAGAAAGAACATATACACTTTATGCAACAAAGCATAGAGGAGAGAGAAAAAAACTTAGATAAACTAGAAGAGAAGAAAAAAGAGGAGATAAGCAAAACCATAGAAAAAATGCAAAATATTGCCTCTTTAACTAAAGAAGAAGCCAAAAGTTATATTTTAGAAAAAGTAGAAGAGCAGAGTCGTTCTGAAATAGCAGGTATTGTACGAAAGCATGAGCAGTTAGCAAAAGAAGAGGGTGAGAAGAAAGCCAATTATATTTTAGCTCAAGCTACAACACGTTATGCAGGTGAGTTTGCAGGAGAAAGACTTATCAACCTTGTTAATCTACCTAGTGATGAGCATAAAGGGCGTATTATTGGGAAAGAGGGGAGAAATATCAAATCACTTGAGATGATATTGGGTGTAGATATTATTGTAGATGAGACTCCTGGAGTGATACTTATAAGTAGTTTTAACCTCTACAGAAGAGCCATAGCCACAAGAGTAGTGGAGATTTTGGTTGAAGATGGACGCATACACCCTGGACGTATTGAAGAGGTGCATGAAAAAGTAGAAGCTGAGTTTGAACAGAAAACCTATGAAGATGGAGAAAATGTTCTCATAGACTTAGGGCTTTTCCCTATGCATGAGGAGCTTGTACGCTTATTAGGTCGAATGAAATACAGAGCTAGTTATGGACAAAATGCCTTAGCACATACACTTGAAGTAGCAAGATTAGCCAAAGTGATGGCAGCAGAGATGGGTGGAGATGAAAAACTGGCTCTACGTGCTGGGCTACTTCACGACATTGGTAAAGCACTTACACAAGACTTGGGTGGTTCTCATGTAGAGATAGGTGCAGAGATATGTAAAAGACATAATGAACACCCTACGGTTATTAACGCTATTTATGCACACCATGGACATGTAGAACCTGACTCTGTAGAATCTGCTGCAGTTTGTGCGGCAGATAAACTCTCTGCTGCAAGACCAGGAGCAAGAAGAGAAGTTCTTGAGAGCTTTACGAAACGTGTCAAAGAGGTTGAAGAGATTGCATTGAGTAAAAATAATGTACTACAAGCGTATGCCATAAATGCAGGTAGAGAGATAAGAGTCTTTGTAAATGCACATAAAATGAGTGATCAAGAAGCGGTACTTTTGAGTAAAGAGATTGCAAAAGAGATACAAAATAAGGTACAATACCCAGGTGAAATAAAAGTGAATGTTATTAGAGAAATACGCTCCATACAATACGCAAAATAAAATAAAGGTACAAGATAGATGAATAGATGTAATGAGATAAAAGCAAATGTAAGAATGGAAGAGAGATATGCAGGGCTAAGTCTTACTTTTGATAAAAATCCAGAAATTAGAGCAGAGATAGAAGCAGTAATGATAAGAGTTAAAAAAGAGACAGGTATGACACCTTTATGTTTTGATAACTCCAAAGACCAAACAGAAGCTTCACAAACGATTTATATAGAGTTCTCTGATGATGTTCAACGTGAAAGTGGTGCATTTTTTGAACTTGTACTCAAAGCGTTAAACATAGACAAATGTGTTCATGACGTAGTAGAAAAATCAAATTAATTAAAAAGGAAAATGATGTTTAAAAAATTATTAGCAGGATTACTGTTTGTAGGTGTAATGGGATTAAATGTTTTTGCAAAAGAGGCACCTGTTGTTGTACTTGAAACCAATATAGGAAAGATAGAGTTAAAACTTTATCCTGAAGTAGCACCTTTAGCTGTAGAAAATTTTACGACTCATGTTAAAAATGGATACTACAATGGGTTAATTTTTCATAGAATTATTAAAGATTTCATGATTCAAGGTGGAGACCCAACAGGTACGGGTAGAGGGGGACAATCTATCTGGAAAAAAGATTTCAAAGATGAGTTTGGAAGTAATGTTGTTTTTGACAGACCTTTCTTGTTAGCTATGGCAAACCGTGGACCTACTACTAATGGAAGTCAATTTTTTATTACACTTGCACCTACTCCTTGGTTAAATGGTAAACATACTATATTTGGTGAAGTGATAAAGGGAAAAGATGTTGTACGTAAAATGGAAAATGTTTCTGTTTCTCGTGGTTCAAACAAACCACTGTTTGACCAAAAAATAAAAAAAGCGTATATCAAAAAATAGTATGAATCTTGATACCTTAAGAGAAGAGCGTAAAAAATGGCTTACATGGAAAAACATAAGACCCTATCAAGAAGCGATAAAAGCTCTACTAACCTATGATACTGTTGAAACAACATTTGGAGATAGAGTAAGTGTAAAGATAGATAATCTTTCCCAAGAGGAAGCAGAGCAGATAAAACAGACAGCTCTGCTCATGAAGCCATGGCGTAAAGGACCTTTTGAGTTTAACTCACTCTTTATAGACTCAGAGTGGCAAAGTCAAATAAAGTATAACCTACTAGAACCATACTTTGATCTTAAAGATAAAATAGTAGGTGATATAGGGTGTAATAACGGTTACTATCTTTTTAGAATGCTTACGCATAAACCTAAAAAGCTTATCGGTTTTGACCCTTCAGCTATTTACTATTCACAGTTTCAGTTTGTTAACCATTTTGTAGGCTCAGATATAGTTTATGAACTTCTAGGTGTGGAACACGTAGAGTTTTATGAACATAAGTTTGATACACTCTTTTGCTTAGGTGTACTATACCATAGAAGTGACCCTGTAGCGATGCTCAAGTCACTCTATAAAGGGCTTAACAAAGGAGGAGAACTGATACTTGATACTTTTATGATAGATGGTGAGGGGGAGATGTGTCTTACCCCTAAAGACAGATACTCTAAAATACCAAATATCTATTTTATTCCTACAGTGAATGCCTTAAAAAACTGGTGTTTTAGAGCAGGGTTTGAGAGTGTTGAGGTCTTAGCGACGGTGAAAACAGAACTTCACGAACAGAGAAAAACAGAGTGGATAGACACCCAAAGTCTTGAAGACTTTTTAGACCCTAACGATTTAGAAAAAACAGTAGAAGGTTACCCTGCACCTAAGAGAGTTTACATTAAGGCTATAAAATCTCTATAGCGTAACTAGTTAAATATGCCCCATGAGTTTATCTAGGGTGTATTTCATATCTGTATCTAGTTCCATCTTATCTGTCATCCAGTTAATATAGCCCATATCTTCATTACAAACATCAGCTATCTTACGTCCTTTATGTTTTCCAAATTTAAAAGTCTCTATAAAGATAGGTGTATTGGTAAGCTCAACCATTTTTACCATAGGATTTATACCTTTAAAAGCTTCTTTGGTAAGTAGAACGAGTTTAGATAAGAGTAGTTTCATTACTAAAACATCACCTATTGCATCGTGTGCTTTTATAGTTATATGGTGTTTTTTAGCTTCTTCCTCCTCTAGTTTATAGAGTTCAAGTGCATATCTTAAATACTGTAAGGCATGAGAGTTTGAATCTTTCAAAAGATGCTTCGCTACCCTTAGGGTATCTATAATCTTCATATTAGGCTCAAACCCCTCTTTTTTTAGCATATCCATATCAAAAGGCATATTGTGTGCTATGAGGTAGTTCTCTTGGGTATTTAAAGTTTGAAGTGTTTTGTAAAAGTTAGTCTCAACAAAGCGACCTTTACCCTCTAAAAGATTGGGAGTAATCCCATGTACTGCCATAGCTTCTACCTTGATAGGTAAAGTAGTACTGCAAAGTTCATCAAAAATCTCTATTTGCCCTTTACCATCTACTATCATAGCCCCCACTTGTATGATCTTATCTTCTTCTTGGTTACCCGTAGTTTCTGTGTCAAATAGTATGTATTTTGCCATGATTTGCCTTTTATAATAAGCAGTATTTTAGCAAATGAATTATTTGCTTTTGATAAATAAAACAAAAAATGATAGACCAAAAACCATCATTAGGGCATTGCCTAAAAGATCATGTGACCAGTAAAAGTTGCTTGAACCACCAGAACCACTTACAAAGTGTACCACGATTAAAATACGCAGTAAGTTTACAACACTAAATAAAACATAACCAGATAAAATATAGCCAATTTTTCGTAGTACACTTGAGGGGTATGCAAGTATAGAAGCAGATAAAATAAGTATGGGTATCATCCCATTGCATGCTTTGTTGATAACGATTTTATAGTGTGGATTAATGATAATATCTATACCAATAAGCTGATGGGGTTTTAAAAAATACTCTAAACTATAAAGTGTTAACCCTGTTTGTAACTCATTTAAAAAAAGAGAAACAGAAGAAGTCTGTGCATAAAAGAGCATAAAAAGTAGTAGTAGAAAGAGTGCATAGCGTAATATAAATGTTTTCATAAATTACTATATCAAATTTTACTTAGAAAATATTTAGAATTGGTGTGGTTATTTACTTCTAAAAATCATATTGTCACATTTTTGTCACATCTTAGTGATATAGTATAGATAAGAAAAATAATAAAGGTTTAAAATGAAAAGTGCATGGTTATATTTATTAATCTTATTTAGTGTAAATGTCTTACAAGCAGAAGAGTTTCACCCATATAATGTAAAGTCTGGAAAGATTACTTTTGAGAAAAAAAAGTATTTTATGGATACAAAATTACATGTAGCATCAGATGGTACAACAACAAAAAGTAGGATTAACCCATCTTATGTAGAAGAGGAAATCACTTATTATTGGGATAACTATGGTGATGTAGCATATGAAGTCTCTTATCAAATATCTAAATTTGGTGGAAAACTGTTGCCTAAAAAGGTAAAAAAATATGAAAAGCTTTGGAAAGGTAATTATCGTTACTACTATAATGTTAAAAAGAAAAAAGTCTCTATAGACCCATTTTATAAAAGAAATAGATGTATTGAAAATGCATATAAAGTTAATGGTTGTTTTAAAATAATGCATTCAAAAGCATTATTTATAGCAAATAGTGTTATTCAAAATAAGCAGGTGAAGTACTATAAAGAGAGTGAATCTAATGACTATTATTTATGGAATGGATTGATTTTAAGAGATATGAGTTATTCAACTAAAAAAAGAAATGGTAAATATAAACGTTTTGAGCCAAATAGAGAAAAAATAGCTGTTAAGATAGAAGAAAATATTAAGATTAATGCTTCTGTTTTTAAACCCAGATGGTTAAATAAATAATAAAGGAATAAAATGAAAAAAATAACACTAGGTATAGCAACTGTTTTGCTTGTAGGAACAATAACAGTAGCTACAGCCTCAGGTAAAACAGAGGCAAAGAGATACCGCATGGTAAATATAGAAAAAAACATATCAAAAAAAGAGATAAAAGCATACCATCGTGATGCTAAAGACTTTGGTATAAAACTTATAGATAATCAAAAGTTTGGATGTTTAAATATAGGATATACAAAAGCAGACTTTTTTGAAAAAAATACTCTGTATGGTACAAAAAGAGCAGATGGCAATATTGAAGCAGGTAATAAAGGTGATTTTAAAATATATAGCTTTGTTAAGTATTTTAAAGATGGTGCTTCATGCGTAGAGACAACTTATGAAAAAGGCGACTTACGGTATGGTAAAGGCTCTATTGCCTCACTTATGCGTAAACGTAAATAAGTGCTATAATAATATTTGGTAAAGGGGTTAAAATCAATACAAAGAAAGCTATATCTACATGGAAAAAAGCTTATACTCTGTTTCAAAAATCCTGTAAAAAAGGAAACCAAACAAGTTGTGAAAGTGCAGAACATTGCCAAGCCATGATAGAGATGGCACCCCAATAGAGGTATTTTAACTCCCCCTACATAGATGGGGGAGTAGGGGGGGGTTAAACTGATCCTTGGTCTATCATAGAGTCTGCTACTTTTCTGAAACCTGCGATGTTTGCACCTGTCATTAAGTCACCTTCACAGCCAAACTCTTTAGATGTTTCGTAGGCTGTTTCAAATATGTTACGCATAATTTGACGTAGTTTAATATCTACTTCATCAAAAGTCCAACGTGCCATACTTGCATTTTGGCTCATTTCAAGTTGAGAAGTAGTAACGCCTCCTGCATTTGCTGCTTTACCTGGACCAAACCAAATATTATTTTTTTTGAGATACTTAATCGCTTCAGGTGTTGTTGGCATGTTTGCACCTTCGTTTACTAGCATACATCCATTTTCAACTAGCTTCTTTGCATCTTCAAGGTTTAGCTCATTTTGAGTAGCACTTGGGAATGCGATATCACAAGGTGTATCCCATGTCTGATGACGCCCTTCAGGGTAGTGACTAATAGGAGTATAAATAGCATCGGCATGTAGTTGAGCATATGTTTCTAAGGATTGATGGTTTATCTCTTTAATCGCTTTAAGTGAATTTAAATCAATTCCTTCTTTGTGATAAATAGTTCCTTTACTATCACTACAAGTTACAGGAATCGCACCCATACTATAAAGTTTTTCAATCGTGTAAGTAGCAACATTTCCAGAACCAGATATAGTACAGATTTTGCCTTTTAATGTTTTATCATATTTGCTAAGAATATTTTCTGCAAAGTAAACAGAACCATAACCAGTAGCTTCTTTACGTGCATTTGAACCACCCCAATTAATATTTTTACCTGTAAGTACACCTTCAAAGTTTCCAGTGAGTTTTTTGTATTGACCAAAAAGGTATCCTATCTCTCTTGCTCCCACACCAATATCACCTGCAGGTACATCTTTTGTTTCACCTATATGTTTATAAAGCTCTGACATAAGAGCTTGACAGAAACGCATAATTTCATTGTCACTTTTTCCTTTAGGGTCAAAGTCACTTCCCCCTTTCCCTCCACCAATTTGTAGACCAGTGAGGGAATTTTTAAATATCTGCTCAAATCCTAAAAATTTGATAATACCTAAGTTAACAGAAGGGTGAAAACGTAAGCCCCCTTTGTAGGGACCAATTGCAGAGTTGAATTGTACTCTATATCCTACGTTAGTCTGTATGATACCATTGTCATCAACCCAATTGATACGAAAAATAATCGTACGTTCAGGAACAGTAATACGTTCTAAAATATTGAAAATATCATATTTTTCATTTTCATCTAATAATGGAACAAGAGAATAGAGTACTTCATGAACTGCTTGATAAAATTCATTTTGACCAGGGCTTGACTGCTTGATTTTGTGTAGAATCTTCTCTATATGTTTTTGTGTTGACAAAGTTTTCCTTTAATTTTATAGAATTATATTCTTTTCTTTCTAAAATTTACTCTAAACTGAAGATTATGTTTGACATTTTAGTTAAAAAGGATTATAATATCGACACTACATAACAAATAGCTACTTAAAAAGGTTATAGTTATTATCTCCATTAAATTTTCAACTTCAAAAACAAGAGGCAACATGAGCGATAACAGAACTTCAAAAGACACAAAAAAACCTAACCCTAATAGTAATAGAAAAAATAGAACACACGTACCAGTAGATGGATATAAGATTGAAAATCTTCAAAAACTGCCTTTGACTGAATTAGTAACCATTGCGAAAGAGGTGAAAGTTGAAAATCCAAATGAGTTTCAACGTAAAGACCTTATTTTTGAAATTTTAAAGTCTCAGGTAAGCCAAGGTGGGTTTATCCTCTATACAGGTATTCTTGAAGTAATGAATGATGGATATGGTTTCTTACGCTCAATAGATGGAAACTTTGCAAACTCTAGCAATGATACTTATGTAAGTGGTACACAAGTTAAAAGATTTGCTTTAAGAAATGGTGATATCGTTACAGGGCAAGTACGTCCTCCTAAAGATCAAGAGAAGTATTATGCACTTCTTAAAATCGAAGCTATTAATTACTTAGCACCAGATAAATCTAAGCAGAGACCACTTTTTGAAAACTTAACACCTCTTTATGCTTCTGAACAACTCAAACTTGAGTATAATCCTATGAGAATGACAGGTCGTGTACTTGACCTCTTCTGTCCCATAGGAAAAGGACAAAGAGCGTTAATCGTTGCACCACCAAGAACAGGTAAAACAGAGCTTTTAAAAGAACTAGCACATGGTATTACACACAACAATCCCGATGTTTCGCTAATGGTATTACTTGTAGATGAGAGACCAGAAGAGGTAACAGATATGCAACGTTCTGTGAAAGGTGAAGTGTATGCTTCAACTTTTGATCTTCCTGCACAGAATCATGTACGAACAGCAGAGATGGTAATAGAAAAAGCAAAAAGACGTGTAGAGATGGGTAAAGATGTAGTTATCTTACTTGACTCTATTACAAGACTTGCACGTGCTTACAATACCGTAACACCAAGTTCTGGTAAGGTACTCTCTGGTGGGGTAGATGCCAATGCCTTACATAAACCTAAACGTTTCTTTGGTGCGGCTAGAAATATTGAGGATGGCGGTTCATTGACTATTATTGCTACAACACTTATTGAGACAGGTTCTCGTATGGATGAAGTGATTTTTGAAGAATTTAAAGGTACAGGAAACTCAGAAGTTGTACTAAGCCGTCATGTTTCAGAAAGACGTATCTACCCAGCAGTAGATGTAACTAAGTCTGGTACAAGAAAAGAAGAGCTTATGGTCAATGCAGAGACACTTCAAAAAGTATGGGCATTAAGAAATGCGATGCAAAATATGGAAGAGGTAGAGGGACTTAAATTCCTTTTCTCTAAGATGATGAAAACAAAAACAAATGAAGAATTTTTAAAAATGATGAATGAGTAGTTTTTAGCATGAAGATAGGCATCTTTGATTCTGGTTTAGGTGGGCTTACTATAGTCCATGCTATATCGGAGCTTATTCAAGGTGCAGAGCTTTTTTACATTGCAGATACTAAAAATGCACCTTATGGAGAAAGCACTCCAAAACAAATTTTAGAATACTCCCTAGATATTACCCAAAAACTTATAGATAAACATCAAATTGAAGCACTTATTATTGCTTGTAATACTGCAACTTCAGCAGCCATACACGCATTACGGAGTAAGTATCCTGAGCTTATAATTATAGGTACAGAGCCAGGGATAAAACCTGCAATTGAGCAAACTGTTAGTCATAAAGTAGGGGTTCTTGCTACTCCTGCAACCTTGAAGGGGTTGAAGTATCAGAATCTAGCTCATACTTTAGCCCATAAAAAAAATGTTAGACTTTTTGAACAATCATGCCCTGGTTTGGTAGAGCAGATAGAGAAGGGTGAGATTGATACAGTAAAAACTCTCAGCATGTTAGAAAAATGGCTGGCTCCAATGAGAGAAAACAGTGTAGATACTATAGTACTTGGCTGTACACATTACCCTTTAGTCTCAGAAAGTATTAAAAAGATTATGCAAAAAGATGTCACGCTTATACATACAGGTGAAGCAATTGCAAAGCACTTACTCTATTTAGCTCAAAAAAAGCATCATCACAATGATGGAGTATTAAAAATTTCACTCTATAGTACAGGGGATATTAATGAGAGTATAGTGCATACGATTTTTGATAAGGCAATAAAAGTAAAAAGATGTTATTAATCTAAAAATTTTGAATATAATTAAAATTAATATACTATTATAATGAGAAAGATGCTATTATAATATAGAGTTATTAATATAAATAAGGAGTAAATATGACAATAAAATTTATAATCTTTCTATTGGTGAGTACACTAATATATGCTAATAAGGTTGAAATAGTAAAAGGTTTACCTTTTGTTACCGTAGAGATAGATGGTAAAATGTTTAAAATAGAACGAAATCAAGTGAAGGATAGTTATTTGACAAATACCTTTGCTCTAACATCTCGACCTTCACCGCCATTTTTTATAGAACCTTTTTCTGTTTCAGAGGGTATTGAAACCTATGGTGAGTTAGAGGTATTAGATTTCATATCTAAGAAAAAAGGGCTTTTTATAGATGCTAGATTAAGTAATTGGTATAAACGTTCGGCTATTCCTTCAGCATTAAACATACCTTTTAAACACTTTTTATATGAATCTGATGAGCAAATAAAAGTGTTTAAGAAACTGGGTGGTGTTTTGAATAAGAGTCAGGATGAGTGGAATTTTAAACATGTAAAAATGCTACTTTTTTATTGTAATGGGGCATGGTGTGGACAATCACCTACAGCGATAAATGCACTACTTGAAAATGGATACCCTAAAGAGAAGTTGAAATACTACAGAGGTGGTATGCAATCATGGCAACTTTTAGGTTTAACAACTATTGTACCTAAGGAGAAAAAATGAGAATTATACTATTAGCATTAATCTATACTTTGAGTAGTTATGCTGGGCAGTTCAATAAAGTAAGAATTACACCAGAAATATCATATATCTACGTTTATCATAAAGGTAAAGCCGTTAAAGTACATAGAATTCAAGATACTAAAAATAAATTGACAGGTGAGTATGCTAAAACATACAGACCCAATAAAGATATTCAGCCTATTAAGATAGCTAAAGACGTAAAAACTATTGGTGAGGTTGAGCTTCTTCGTTTTATGAAGAAAAAAGTGAATAAAAAAAGAGGTATTTTAGTTGACCTTCGAACAAAAAAAGAGTACAAAGAGGAGTCTATACCTTCTGCGGTAAATATACCTTCTAAAATTATTACAAACAAAGTAAAAGTTGAAAAAATACTTAAAATACTAGGTGCAGTGAGATTACCTGATGGTTCTCTTGATACAAGTAAGGTATTGGGAGTTGCTTTTTACTGTAATGGATTATGGTCTAAAAAATCATCATCATTTATTAAAAAGTTTTTAGAGATGGGTTATCCCGCAGATAAAATACTTTACTATCGTGGTGGTTTTCAAATGTGGAAAATCTTAGGTTTTACCACAGTTACTAACTAATTAAAGGAGTTAAAGTGAAAAATATTATAGAAAATGTTGCTATAACGTTGTTAATTCTTCTGTTTATGTTTATTATTGCAATGATAATACAGTATAAAATAATTGATAATGAGAGTAATATTGAAAAATCTTATGTTTCAGTTACTGAAAAAGAAGAGATGTTACCAAAGGCTAAAAGAGATAACTATTTAGAAAGCCTTGAAACTTATACAGAAGTAGAAGTAGATGTTGATCCAAGAAAAGAAAAGCATGTAAACAGAGTAGAAATCACATCAGAATTGGCAAATGATGAGATGGAAACAGCAATAAGTAATGCAAATAAATTAACTTCTTATGAAAATAATTTAAATAACTATAGTAAAAAGATTAAGGTTGAAACACATTCCAAAACAGCTGATGAGTTAAAAAAAGAGCAGAAAGAAGATGATAGAATTAAATTAGAAAAAGATGAGATAGTAGATGAGATAGGTATGGCTATAGGGGCTGCATTAGAAGATATTTGATAGGGTTTTAAAGCCCTATCGCATCTCTTACTTTTTCCATTTTGAGGCTAGCAATGTTTCTAGCCTTTTTTGCTCCATGGGCTAAAATGTCATTGACTTCATCCATGTGGTCAAGGTAGTAGGCTCTTTTCTCTCTAGCCTCTCCTAACTCTTCCCATATAAGCTCTTTTAGGTACTTTTTAAAGTGTCCATACCCCTCTTTACCCCTTCTATAACGCTCTTGAAGTTCAAGTTTTTGTTCACTGTCTAAGAATAGTGAAGCTAAGTTATAAATGTGGTCACCATCATACTCTAAAGGTTCACCTAGAGGTGTAGATGAACTTACGATTTTATTACAACGTTTCTGTAAAGGTTTTTCATCCATAAAAAGATCAATAGCATTACCATAACTTTTACTCATCTTCTGTCCATCTATCCCTGGAATAGTTGCAACATTCTCTTCAACTACATGTTCGGGAAGTGTAAAGATATCTCCATATTCGTTGTTAAACTTTATAGCGATATCTCTAGTCATCTCAACATGTTGGATTTGGTCTTTTCCTACTGGTACTTTTTGCGTATCCAATATCAGAATATCAGCAGCCATAAGTACAGGGTAAGAGAAGAGAGCATGGTTAGCAGTAATACCCTTAGCTACTTTATCTTTGTAGCTATGGGCACGTTCTAATAGTCCCATAGGGGTAAACTTGGAGAGTATCCAGTAGAGTTCAAGAACTTCTGGCATATCACTTTGTACCCAGAATGTTGTTTTATTTGGGTCTATTCCTAAAGAGAGATAGTCAACTGCTGCGTCTATGGTGTATTGTTTAAGTGTTGCTGCATCTTTTGATGTAGTCAGAGAGTGATAGTTTGCAATAAATGTAAAAAGCTCATGCTCCTCTTGAAGCTCTATCATGGGTTTCATCGCTCCAAAATAGTTTCCTATATGAAGTTTTCCTGAAGCTTGGATTCCTGTAAGTACACGCATGGTTATTTCCTAAAATATATTTTGTTTGTTGTAGCTCTTGAGTGACAGTTAATCATCATCTTCTACTCTCTGTCCACGTTTTCTTGCGACTATATCTAGTGGTACACCTTCAAAGTCAAACTTAGCTCTAAAGAAGTTTGAAAGGTAACGAATATAAGAGAAGTGTAAAAACTCTGGACGGTTAGTAATCAGTGCAATCTTAGGAGGTTTAGTCTCATACTGTGTTGCAAATTTGATGTTTACCACCGCACCATTATGTGCAGGTACATGGTGTCTTCTAATCGCTTGACGTAGTGTGTCGTTAAGCTCAGAAGTAGAGATACGCACTTGATAACGTTTATATATCGCTGTTATCTGGTCAAGTATTTTGTGTACACGTAGTCCTGTTTTAGCAGAGATAGTAATAAATGGTGCATAGTGTAAAAACTTCAATTCATCGCGTATATCATCTACCACCTCTTCATAGGTTCTCTCTTCATTAATATCCCATTTATTAAGGACGATAAGACAAGCTAGTTTATGCTCTTCTATAAGCCCTGCAACTCTCTCATCTAGTTCTGAAATCTGCTGTGTAGAGTCTAATATCAATAAAACTAAATTAGCTTTTTTTAGTAGCTCTGTAGTACGTGTTAAAGCGTATTTTTCTATCCCTACAATTTTAGATCTTTTACGTATTCCTGCTGTATCTATAAAGGTGATTTTATGGTCATCATACTCTATCATCTCATCAATAGGGTCAATAGTTGTACCTGCTACATCACTTACAACAGAACGCTCTTCACCTAAAAGGGCATTGAGTAGAGAACTCTTCCCTGTGTTTACTCTACCGATAATTGCTACACGTATTTCATTATCTAACTCTACTTCATGTACAGTGTTAATGTCACGGACTATCTCTGCGAAAGGGTCTAACTCTTCATCTTCAGTGAGTTCAAGTCCATTCTCCTCTTCAGGAGAAGGAATATGCTCTTCCATCCATGCATAGAAGTCATTAAAATAACGGTTATGACTTACAGACATAGGAAAAGTTGCATCTGCACCAAACTCTAAAAACTCCCAGTACCGTTCCTCTTCTTTGTCGTTGTCTATCTTGTTAACTACAAGTGCTAAAGGTTTGTTCATCTCTTGAAGTTTATAAAAAAGCTCTTTATCTTCAGGAGCAGGTAGTGTTTTTCCATCTACCATGTAGATAATAATATCTGCTTCTTTAGCAGCTTTAAGTGAAAACTCTGCTACTTTAGTAAAGAGTTCAGAGGAGTAATCTATCCCTCCTGTATCTAAAATTTCAAATTCACGATTTTCTGATATAGTTACAATTCTCTTTTTAATATCTCTTGTGGTTCCAGACATATCTGAAGTGATTGCATCTCTCTGTCTTGCCAAACGGTTAAAGAGTGAACTCTTTCCTACATTTGGACGTCCTACTATGGCTACTTTTTTAAGTGTATGTTCTTGCATGATTATTTATCTTTCTGTATGCACTTCTTCATGTAAATGAAGGTGTTTATTTTATAGTTGGAATTATAGCATATTAATTGTCTAGCAATGTCTATATCAGTATAAAAATAATATAATTAATCTACTAGGAGAAAGTATGAAAATATTAATGTTTCTTATAATATGTATATTTGAGTTAAATGCAGTTAATTTAGATGAAGTTGTTGGTGAGTGGGAGGCTACTACACATAGCGTCACTTTAGGTACAAAAACTGTGGAAAAAGAGTCTTTGCATTTAAATGCAGATCGTACATTTTCTATTGTGCTACTTGTAAGCATAGCAAAAGATGATAGCTTTGTTAAGGATTTACGAATTGAAGCCTCTGGTATATGGAAAGTCTGGGAAGAGACGCTTGTAGTAGTAGTTCGTAAGGTAAATGTTCCTGTTGCAAGAGAGGTTTATGGTGTTACTGCTACTTCTTTAAAACAGGTAGCGAAAACATTTAGACAAACATTTAAGAATGAACCTATACGTATTAGTATAATTGAAGATGTAACTACAAATGGTTTAATTCTTATTAATGAAAAGAAGCAAAAAAGTACATACACAAGAGCTAATGTATCTTTGTTTGCTTTAAAATAATTGATGTCGTAATTTAGTTTTGGTAGATAAATTCACCCTACAGATTTGCACTTAATGCTAACAATCTACAGGAGTTTTCTAAAATAGAGACTTTTTTTGCCATCTCTGTAATATCTCTGTCATAAGAGATAACACCAAAACCTTTGATAAGAAGTAGATGGGTATCGTGTTGTTGAAAGAACTTTGGTATCTCGTAAGGTGCTCGTTCAAACCAATCTTCTATACTTCTTGGATCATAAATAACTACATTGCCTAAGACCATTTTCCCGTGGTAGTCTTGAGGTACTACAACGGTATGCTTAAGTGAATAGGCTGTAGCGTAAGGGGGCATAGTGACACATATATATTTTGCATTTGGGATACTCTCATATATATGTTCATGTATGAATGCATCACTATTTGCTTCATTCCAGCGATAATCTTTCTTTTGGCAGTCAAGTTTAACGAGCGAATCTTCTGTAACTTCATCTAAAATGGTAAGTTTGGAGTTAATAATAAAACTATTAGTATTTACCCTTGCTGAGATAGAGCCATGATACACACCAAAGAAGTTTTTGTTAAACAAAGAGAGTGAAACATGTTTGATATCATCGATAAGATATTTATCCATAAAAGAGCCTTTTCATCTAATTTTGGTATTATAGCATTGATAATTAAAATGTTTAAAAGTACAAAGAAGGAAGCCTGTGGAAACACCCCATATACCCGTATTATTAGAAGAAGTATTAGAGAGTTTTAATGAAGTAGCTCAGGGTTATTTTGTGGACTGTACCTTAGGGTATGCAGGGCATAGTTCTGAAATACTAGCAAAGTTTCCACACTTTAAACACATAGGCATAGACAGAGATGACGAAGCGTTAGCATTCTCTAAAAAAAGACTTGAACCTTTTGAGGGAAGAAGCAAACTCTACAAAGGCACGTTTGCTACGGTAGTACCTACATTAGAAGAAGCACCTATTATGGCTATTTTGGCAGATTTTGGTGTCTCCTCTTTACAGCTAGATAAAAAAGAGAGAGGTTTCTCTTTTACCTCTAAAACTTTAGATATGCGTATGGATGCAACAGCAGCACTAAGTGCGCATGAAGTGGTAAACACATACTCAAAAGAAAAACTTGAATACATCTTTGATACTTACGGTGAAGTACGCTCTTACCGTAAGTTAGCCTCAGCAGTGGTTGAAGCTAGAGCCATCGCACCCATAGAGAGTGCAGTAGCATTAAGTGACATAGCCAAGCAAGTCATACCCTATGGTGGAAAGATACACCCTGCAACATTAATGTTCCAAGCTATTCGCATAGAGGTAAATAATGAACTAGGAGAGATAGAGGGCTTACTCGATGCAGTAGAGGCAAAACACTGTAAAGGTGAAGTTGTCTCTCTTATAACTTTTCACTCTTTAGAAGACCGTTTAGTTAAAAACCGTTTTAAGACTTGGAGTTTAAACTGTATTTGTGAACCACAAGCTATGCGTTGTACTTGTGGTAAAAACCATGCGTTAGGTAAAGCACTCTCACGTAAACCCATCACTGCTTCTAATCATGAGCTTAAAGTAAATCCTCGAAGTAGGTCGGCAAAACTTCGTAGTTTTAGGTTTAAGAATGACAGCAAATAAAAATAAAAATATAACCACAAATGGCATAAGTTTTAAGATGCTTAGCATGGTAGTTATTATCATGTCTATAGCACTTATTCTCTCTATGATAAAGATTTATTTGAGTAATCAAATCTATTATGAGAGTAAAAAAGTCAATAAGATACAAAGAGAAGTACAAGCACTCAAAGCTGAAAAAATTATACTTCAACAAAATATTGAACTTTTAAAGTTCCAATATAAAGTAGCAGATACTATTTTTAACATAGATGAAGGAAGTGAGTAGATATGAGAGCTTTTATAACATTTGCTGTAGATAAACCTATTATCAATCATGTGTTAATGCTCTTTATGTTACTTCTTTCACTCTTTTCTTACCAAAATATAGCCAAAGAGATTTTCCCTGCTTCAACACTTGACCAAATCTCTGTAACAGGAGGCTATGTAGGTGCGAGTGCAGATGTATTAGATAAGATGATTGTCACGCAAATAGAAGATGAACTCAAAAGTCTCTCAGAGATAGACACACTATATACTAGCATACAAAATGGTATGTTTTTAGTTCAAGCAGATATAAAAACAGGAAGTGATGCACAGTTAGTTCTCTCTGATGTAAAAGATATTATTTCTAATTCACGACGTGATTTACCCTCTGATATGGATGAACCCATAGTAAAGATAGTAGTCCAAGACTACCCCTTACTACTTGTTGCTATCTCTGGTGATGTAGAAAAAAATGTACTCATAGATGCTGCTGATGATATAAAAGGAAAATTGGCACTTATTAAAGACCTCTCAGGTATTACTATTCGTGGTGACGCAGATGATGAAGTGTTGATTGTTTTAAATCAAAAGAAGTTAGAGGCGTATGGCTTAGAGAAATCAGCTGTCTATCGAGCCATTAGTCAGATAGCTTCTATTTTTCCTGCTGGTACACTTGACGGTCAGGGTGACCATCTTTATGTCTCTACTATCAATGGTGAAAAAACCCAAGAGGAGTTAAGCTCTGTACTTCTAAGTGTCAATGGTAAACGATTTCGTCTGCGTGATGTAGCAGAAGTAAAGTATGGCTTAGGGGACTCTACACAACTCTCTCACTTCAATGGAAAACCAAATATCTCACTTAATATTAATAAAACAAAAGAGGGAAACGCCATAGCACTTAGTAAGGAGATACGACTACTTCTTAAAAGCTATAATCAAAAGTATGAAAATCTCTCTTTTAAAGTCTATACTGACACTTCCGTCTGGATAAAGAATCGTCTAAATCTTGTCTCTTCTAATATACTCTTTGGGCTTATACTGGTCTTTTTAGCACTCTTCCTCTCTGTCAATATGCGTATAGCATGGGTTGTAGCCATAGGTATCCCTACAAGTTTTATGATAACACTTATCTCAGCAGATATGATAGGATATAGTTTAAATATGCTTACACTTTTAGGTGCATTGATAGCGTTGGGGATGTTAGTAGATGAAGCTATTGTTGTAGCTGAAAATATTTATAGACATTTAGAGATGGGAAAAACACCAAGAGATGCTGCCATAGATGGAGCATTAGAGATGTTCCCTGCTGTGCTTACGGCAACACTTACCACTGTATTTGCCTTTTTACCTCTACTTATTATGAGTGGTAAGATGGGGATGTTTATGCAAGTTTTACCTGTCATGATAAGTATTTTACTTCTCTCTTCGTTATTTGAAGCTTTTTACTTTTTACCTCTTCATGCTAAAGAGTTTTTTAGTGTAGGAAAGATAGAGATAATAGATGGTTCAGGTGGTTTTTGGGATAAGTTTATTTGGGACTATAGAGCATTTTTAAGTAAACTCCTAAATAAAAAGAGGTTCTCACTCATAGCCTTGGTACTCTTTATTTTCTTATCTACAGCAGGAATATTGAAAATTACAAAATTTCAACTCTTTCCAGAGTTTGATGCACAGCAGGTTTATCTCAATGGAAAGATAAACATTAACAACGACCTTACAGAAACAGAAGCTTATGTCACGCAGATAGAAGAGGCACTTTTAGCTTCACTTGATAAAAATGCAGTTGACTCTGTCACTTCAGTAATAGGCTTTAAGTTTAACCCAGATGCTAGTTTTGAGATAGGAGATAACCTCTTTCAGATTTTTATTAACTTACATGAAAAAGCTCCAGAGAACTTTTTTGATACTTACATCAACCCTATTTTCTCATTGGAGTATGATGATAGCGATATGATAAGAGAGAGAAAAGCTCAAGAGATTAGTAAAGATATACAGCGTGATGTTATAGAGAAGTTTAAAAACCAAGAGGTCAAGGGTAAAAAGCTCTATGAAGAGTTTAATGTTTACGTGCAACAAACAGGCATAGTAGGGCATGACATAGAGATAGGTTTTAGTGCAATAGATGAAGAAAAAGTCTTAGCATCTATACAAAAAGTACAACAGGCTTTAAGTTCACGAGAAGGGGTAGAAGACATCTCCAACAATGCCAATGAAGGGGAGAGAGAACTCAAACTAAGAGTCAACGAATATGGACAGTTACTAGGCTTTAGTGAGGGGTATGTGACTACGTTACTTAGGGGGGCATTTTTAAAAGCAGAGTATGCCAAAATGTTCAACAGCAAAGGTTTAGTACGCATCAAAATAGAAGACCACTACAAGCAAGACACCTCTGCAATAGCTAGTTTTAAGTTAGCCACTCCAGATGGTAAAAGTGTGGTACGTCTAGGAGATGTCTGTGACTTTACGTACCAAAAAAGCTTTGTCAAGATATTTAAAGAAGATGGAGACAAGGTACGCTCTGTATTTGCACGGGTAGATAAAGAGATAACCACAACCACCGAAGTAATGAGCCAACTCCAACCACTACTTCAAAGTATAAAAGACTTAGGGGTAAAAGTCATCATTAAAGGTGAAGAGAAAGAGAATACAAAACTAAAAAGAGAGATGACCAAAGCAGCTGTTATAGCTGTTTTTCTTATCTTCATTACTTTAGTTTGGATGTTTAACTCCTTAGTCTTACCACTTATCATACTCTCCACCATACCGTTGTCCATTTTGGGTGCATTGGTAGGGACAAAGCTTATGGGTATCCACATGAGTATGCCTGGCGTCATGGGACTCATAGGACTAGCAGGAGTGGTGGTAAATGATGGGCTTATTATGTTAAGTTTTATTCAGGGAAGTAAAAGTTACGCAGAGATGGTAGAAAAAGCAGGAATGAGACTACGCCCCATCATGCTTACCTCAGTTACCACAGTTCTAGGTCTCTCTTCCCTCATATTTTTCGCCTCAGGACAAGCCCTCATACTCCAACCCATGGCAGTAAGCCTAGGCTACGGCATAGCATGGGCAACAGTACTTAACTTACTATATGTACCTCTTATGTACGCTGTGATTTATAGAGTGAAGTGAGTAGGGGGACTGAGTACTTAGTATAGATAAAGTTTTACATTAAAATGAGGAGTTAAAATGTTTAAATGGATAAAAATCGGTGTGATTATAGGGAGTCCTGATAAACCTCCGTATTTTATAGGCTCACAACTTCGTGGAGCTTTTGGTTACGCACTTAAAAAAGTTACTTGTATTAACCCTAGTTTTAAGTGTGAAGAGTGCTTTGCTCAAGAGTCTTGTCTGTATTATGAGTTTTATGAACAAAAAAACAGACCACACAAATACAGATTTGACTTTGAACTAGGTAAAGAGTTTTACGACTTTAGTCTCTACCTCTTCGATGATGCAACGAACAAACTACCTTACGCTCTCTCAGCCCTACAGATGATGCTCACACAAAATGGATTTGGAGTAGAGAGAAAGACTTACAAACTATTTGACTTATATATAGAAGACAAACTCATAAACAAAGACCAAAATATAAAAATACCAAAAGAGAGTACAAAAACTTTTCAAATAGACAAAATTTGTCAAGACATTACAATAGACTTCAAAACACCATTAAGAGTAAAGAAAAACAATAGGCTTATACGAGATGACAACATAGAGCTTAAAGATATAATAAACTCCATCTACCAAAGGCAGATGCAACTTCTAGGACTTGGCTACAAAAAATTCCCTTATACGATAGAGGGGCAGATAGTGAGCAAAAACCTCAAATACAAGGAGCTAACACGCATGAGTAACCGACAAAAAAGCACGATGAACATGGGAGGAATACTAGGAACCATGAAGATAAAAGGTATAAATAAAGAGGTGTATGAAGTGCTAAAAGTAGGAGAACTCATAGGTGTAGGAAAACAGTGTGTATTTGGGCTTGGAAAGATGGAAGTGGGGGAGTTGAAGTAATGGCTAAATATTTATATGGTGCATCTGTACAAGGGATACAAGATTTTATCTTTGCTACAAATAAGCTTCAGGAGATTGTGGGGGCTAGTGAGATTGTAAAAAATATTGCAAATGCCTTTAGTGAAAATTATAAACCTGATGAAGTTTTAATAAATACAGCAGGGAACATCAAAGCAATATTCAATGATGAAAAAGACTGTCAAAAGGTGGTTTTAGAGTTTTCTAAGATGATAAGTCAAATGGCTTATGGGATTACTTTGTCACAAACAGTCATAAAAATAGGAGAGAAGCATACTAAAGAAGATATAGATAACTTAGTAGAAAATCTTAAAATCCAAAGAAATAAGCCTTCTATTCCTTTAGACTCTAGCACTAATATTATGAAGTTAAATCCATCAACATCGAGACCTAAAGTAAATCAAGATGAAGATATGGCAACAAGTCAAAAACTAACATCGTATAAAAAAATTGAAAAAGATGAAAGATATAAAGAATTAAAAGATATATCAAACAATAAAAATAAAATAGCAGTTATTCATATTGATGGCAATGGTCTAGGCAAACTTATCCCCAAATTAAAAGAAATATGTGGCTTAGAACTTAGTGAATTTTCTATTAAATTAAATGAAGCGACACAAGAAGCCTTTAACTTTGCAAAAGAGAATAAAAGAGTAAGAGATATTATTTTGGGTGGGGACGATGTAACGGTTATTTGTAATGCTGATGATGCTTTATCTTTTACCCAAGCGTTTTTAAAAGATTTTGAAAAAAACACCAAAGAGATAGGAGCATTAACAGCCTGTGCAGGAATAGCCTATTGTAATGAAAAATATCCATTTCATTATGCCGTAGATTTAGCAGAGGCTCTTTGTGGAGTGGCTAAAAACCATTCCAATAGAGAACACTCTTGTTTGATGTTTCATAATATTCAAAGTAGTAACTATCAAAGTTGGGATAAATTTATAGCAGATGAACTTACTATTAAAAATGATACTCAAACTATACGATGTGATTTTGGGGCTTATTATCTAAATAAAGAAGATGAAGCTAATATAGAAGATTTGATGAATACAGTAGGTGCATATAGATGTGAGAATAGTCCCATTAGTAGATTGAGAGATTGGCTTAGTGAGCTATATAAAAGTGATAAAAATGCTCAAAATCTACTTAATAGAATTAATGCCATTACCAAACAAAATAATAATTGGAACTGTGAGATAATGGATAAAAATTTAAAATTCTTTGACAAAAACTTATCTAATGATACACTTATCATAGATAAAGATGGTCATATAAAAACCCCAATCTATGACATACTTCAAATTCTCTCAACAACGGAGGCAAAATAATGGATTTACAATATAAGATAATATTTTTAGACTATTGGCATACAAGTAGTGGGCTAAGTGCTGGGGCAAAATTAGATAGTAGTGTGCTAAAAGATAGTGATAATCTCCCCTATCTTTCAGGTAAAACTATCAAGGGATTAGTACGAGAGATGGCAGAACTTTTAGGTAGTAATGATTTTGTAGATAGCTGTTTTGGTAGAGAGGGGGTAGATATGGGAGAGTGCTATTTCTCCAATGCCTCTTTGGATAATACTACAAAAGATGAGATAGTATCAAATAAGCTACAAGATAATCTATATGATACTATAGCCTCTACCAAAATAGGAGATAATGGGGTAGCCGTAGATGATAGCCTACGAGAGATAGAGGTGGTTATTCCTATCACTTTAGAGGGGTATATTGATGATGTATCAGATGAGTACCAAGAGGATTTAATCAAAGCTCTAAAGATGATAAAAAGAGTAGGATTAAATAGAAATCGTGGTTTAGGTAGATGTAAAGTGGAGGTGATAAAATGAGAGAGTTGATATTTCAAGTAGAGTTTAAGAGTGATATAGTCCTACCCTCTACATCTAATACAGAGGGAAATATCCAAAACCTAGATTTTATAGCAGGGTCTAACTTTTTGGGAATGGTGGCTAGAGAGTATAGTAAATTTAAAGATAGCTTTGATGTTTTTCATAGTGGCAAAGTGAAATTTGGAGATGCTACGCTTTTGCATAATGATAAACAAACTTATAAAATGCCTCTCTCATATTTTTTTGATAAAGGTAAAGAAGAGACTCTATATAACCATCATCTAATAACAGATTTTAAAATCTTTGATCAACTCAAACAAAAAAGAAACGGTTATATCACAGAAAATAAAGAAATAATGTATATAGACTATAACTATTCTCAAAAATCAGCCTATGATACAAAGAAAAGAACAAGTCTTAAGGGTTCTATGTTTGGTTATTCTGCTATGAAAAAAGGTTTAAAATGGCAGTTTAGTATTAAAGTTGATGATAGTATCTCTAAAAATGATTTAGAGTTACTCAAAAAAACAATATTAAATTCCAAAAGATTAGGTAAATCAAAATCAGCTCAATATGGACTAATAAACATTGAATTAAAAGGGCAAAAAGAGAATATAGAAGAAAAAATTTCAAATCAAATAAGACTCTATGCCAATAGCAGAATAGCTTTAGTAAATGAAGCAGGAAACCCTACTTATGATTTAAAATATATTTGTGAGGGATTAGAAGATATTAATATAGATTATGCAAAGTGTCAAATCAAAACCTCTACATTTACCCCATACAACGGAGCAATGCAAACGAAAACTTATGAGAGAATAGTTATTGATAAAGGTTCAGTAATTGTTTTAAAAGATATTTCACAAGAGCAACTAGAAGAGATTAAAAATGGTGTAGGTGTTTATCTTGTAGAGGGCTTTGGAGATATTTTAATTAATCCTAGTTTTTTGAGTCAGTATAGTTTTGAGTTTAGTGATAATAAAAAAGATGAAGAGAAGAGAGATAAAGAAGATATTAAAAGTCCTTTAGCTAAATTTCTAAAACAAAGAGAAAAGAATAAACAAACTAAACTAAAAAAATTAAATGAAGTTGATGATTTTATAAGTAAGTATCATAAACCTCTCTATGAAAATATAAAACCCTCACAATGGGGCAAGATAAGAAGTATATGTACAAGTGGAGTAGATGATTTTGAAAAAGATATAAGAGACTATATCTCAGATGGTATTAAAAAATGGGAAGATAAACAAATATCAACTTTATTAGATACAAAATATGATTTAGAGTTTACAAAACTCCTATCTATTCAAATGCCAAAAAAAAAAGGAGCAAGTAATGGAAACTAGACATATAGCCCACATCATCATAGAAGCAGAGACTCCACTTAAAGTTGGCTCAAACGCTAGTGATTTTCTACAAGATAGCCCTATACAAAAAGATTGGAATGGGTTACCTATAATTTTGGGAACTTCTATTGCAGGAGTGCTTAGAAAAGATTTTAAAGGTGATAAAAATAAACTGTTTGGAGATGAAAATAGTAATAATAAAGATGCTAAAGGTTCAGAACTCATTATTTCAAATGCTCTACTTTTGGATGAAAATAAAAAAGTTTGTGAAGAGTTACTTTTAGAAAAAACACCATTTTTAAAACTATTTGATAACTTACCCATAAGAGAACATACAGCCATAAATGATAAAGGTGTAGCCAAAGAGCATAGTAAATTTGATGAAGAGGTAGTTTATAAAGGTACACGATTTAAATTTAGTATAGAGATGATAGAAGATGAAAAGAAAAGTTTTGAAGCTATATTAAATCTACTCCATAGTAATGCTTTTAGATTGGGTGGAGGAAGTACAAAGGGCTTTGGAAAGATTAAAGTGATTGAGATAAAAACACAAAGTTATACGATAGATACTTATGAAAATTATTCTAGTAGTTTAAATCATCCTCTTGGAAGTGAGGCTTCAGCCTCGCCAAAAGGTGGAGCTAAAGCACCACATCCGATAGACGATAAAAACTATATAAAATATACTTTAAACATAGAGCCTGAAGACTTCTTCATCTTTGGTTCAGGCTTTGGAGATAGTGACGCAGATGCTACGCCTGTGTATGAGAGAGTGATAGATTATAAAATAAAAGATTTAACTAAAAATCAAATACTTATCCCTGCTTCTTCCATTAAAGGAGCATTGGCTCATAGAACTGCATTTTATTATAATAAAAAAATGATGGAAGATGGTAAGGATTATAAACAAGTTGGTGAAAATAATGATGCAGTCAAAGCTATTTTTGGACACAAAAAAGAGTTTCTAAATGGTACAGAATTAGGACAAAAAGGAAAAATCTTAATCTCTGATTGTTTTAAACTAAATAGAGAAAAGACAAAAGTATTTGACCATGTAGCCATAGATAGATTTACAGGTGGAGCGATAGATGGGGCATTATTTCAAGAGAAGACCATAGCTCAAAAAGATGAGTGGGAGATAGAGATACTTCTTGAAAAGTATCAAAAAGATACAAAATTGTCTAATGAAGAAAATCAAGAAGAGAAGAATAAATATGATAAGGTTATCAAAGCCTTTGAATATGCCTTAAAAGATATTTGTAATGGAATGTTGCCATTGGGTGGTATGACAACTAAAGGGCATGGGGTGTTTAACGGAGAAGCTTTGAAAGATGGAGAAAAAATATGAAAAATAGTATTGAAATATATCAATCAGATAGTGGTGAAATTAGTTTAAAAGGTGATATAAAAAATGAAACTATTTGGGCAAATCAAAATGATATGGCTAAACTATTTTCTATTGATAGAACAGTGGTGTCAAGACATATAAAAAATATATTTAAAGATGATGAATTAAATGAAAAAGTGGTTAGTGCAAAATTTGCACTAACCACTGAACACGGTGCAATTCAAGGCAAAACACAAACTAAAGAAGTAAATTATTATAACTTAGATATTGTACTTGCCGTAGGCTATAGAACAAATTCAATTAAAGCAATACAATTTAGAAAGTGGGTTAGTTCTATATTGAAACAATACCTCATAGATGGCTATGCTATCAATGAGAAGAAGATAACTCAAACAAAAGCACTACTCAATAATCTAAAACAAACAATAGACTTTTTATCTCTCAAAGAGATAGGTCAAGAAAAAGAGATTTTAAATCTACTACAAAACTATACAAAAACACTAAGTCTATTAGAGAGCTATGATAAAAGCTCTATTGATGATTTTGATGGGGCAACTTCTAGTTATTTTCTTAGCTATGATGAGGTCAAGAGAGTATTAGCAGAGGTTAAATTATCGCTTATATCAAAAGGAGAAGCCACAGAGCTTTTTGCCAAAGAGAAAGATGCTCAATTAGACGGTATTGTAGGTAATCTCTATCAAACCTTTGGAGGAGTTGAACTCTACCCTAGCATAGAAGATAAAGCCTCTCATCTACTCTATTTTATCATCAAAGACCACCCATTCAATGATGGAAATAAACGAAGTGCCTCTTTTATGTTTGTCTATTTTCTTGATAAGTGTGATTATCTATATAAAGCCAATGGAGAAAAAAAGATAAATGACAATGCCCTAACTACCCTCACACTTCTAGTAGCTAGTAGCGACCCCAAAGAGAAAGAGATACTTATAAAACTAATTAAACATTTGTTGTTTGAAGATGGAGAGAAATGATGAAAAAAACAAGAGAAGAAATTATAGACTATATCAATGCGTTAAAAGACTACCAAGGCTATGTACAGTTCTCACATCGTCCAATAGACAAAGATAGAGATATTTTTATAGACAAAAATCCAAAAGTAGAAAATGAAAATGGCTTTACCTATGAAGCTCATTTCTATAATGGTAAAGATACTATCACTATAAAGCAGATAAATGAGTATTGGTTAGTTGATGAGACAAAAGATATCCCTCTAAGTGATATACAAAGCTATATTACAGAGATAAAAAATTTTAATTATAGAGTAAGAATGGCTCAAATTTGGGAAGAAGAGAATGATGAGCTATGTGAGGGAATGAAAGTAAAGAGGCTTAAAAGAGTAGTTTTCGCAGGATTTGAAAAGGAGAAAAAGTAATGATAACAGCACCATTTAACTTTGTACCACTAAGTGATAAGGTATTTTTTCCTGATTGGAGCGAACAAGTAAGCCACGATATACCATTTGAAGATGGAGAGAGTGGGGTTATAGATATTACCATTACAGCTAAGAGTCCTATTTTTATACGAAATCACTCTAATGATAAAGATAACCCATCATCCAAATTTTGTAATCATAATGGAGAGTATTATATACCTAGTACATCCATTAAAGGAATGGTTAGGAGTGTTTTGGAGATTATGAGTTTTTCTAAGATGAGTCAATTTAATGATGATACTTATGCTGTGAGAGATTTGTCTAATAAAGAGTTATATCTATCTAAAATGAAACCAACTAATACTTTTTGTGGGTGGCTTAAAAAAGATAAAGAGGGTGGTTATGTTATAGAGGATTGTGGCATACCTGGAAGAATTAGACTTGACAAGATAGATTCTAAATGTAGCACAAGGTTTAATAATAATTTTGATGAAAAATTAGATAATGATAAAACAGCTAAATTTAAATATGAATTATTTGATGATATAGCTCTACCTACAAAATTTTCCCATAAAAAAAATGATAATGGTAGAGATATTTATATTGTTGGAGATGATAAAGAAGGAACAATAGTCTTTACAGGACAGCCTAGTGCTAGAAAAGAGGGGGAAGAACCTAGTGGTAAGATTTATGAATTTATCTTTTTTAATTCACATAATGAGATTGAAATAGAGAAAAAGATATATAATAATTTTAAGTTTGCTTACTTTGATGGTAAATCTAATATGTCTGAAGATTGGAAATGGAGAAAAGAACAGCTAAATAATGGAGAACAAATCCCAGTATTTTTTCAAAAAAATAGAGATGGAGATATAATTCATTTTGGATTATCATATCTCTATAAATTACCTTATACTTATAGTATCAAAGATGCTATAAAACAAGATATAGAAACAGTGATTAGAAAAGATAAAGAGTATATAAGCTTAGATTTAGCAGAAACTATATTTGGAACGACTCAAAAATCAATAGATAAAAAAGAAGATTACTCACTTAAAGGTAGAGTTCAATTTAGTCATTTTAAAGCAGATAGTAAACCACCTATAGTTAAAACAGTTACTACAGTTACTACAGTTTTAGGAAGCCCAAGAGCCTCATATTATCCTATATATATCAAACAAAATTATATAGATGGCGAAAAAATGGTAGAAAATGGTGATTATAATACCCTTATGAATGAAAATAGCCAAATAGCAGGTTGGAAAAGATACCCACTTCATCAGAATATACCAAATCCTAAAAAATATGATAAAGATGTAGATTCAGCTACTACTTTTACACCATGGGGTAATTATAATAAAGAGAGTAATAAGTTTAATGAATTTACATTTAGTGGAAAACTACGATACCATAATCTTAAAGAAGTGGAGTTAGGGGCTATTATTTCAGCTCTAACTTTTCATGGTTGTAATGATGATTTTTATCATAATATAGGAATGGCAAAAGCTTTTGGATTTGGTAAGATAAATATAGAAATATCTCTAAATGCAGATAAACAAGTTAAGCTATTGACAGCTTTTGAAAAGCAAATAAAAGAGTTTAATGTAGATTGGATAAATTCTCAACAGATAAAAGAGTTATTTATAATGGCAGATAAAGAATTAGCTATAGACCATAAATTAAAATATTTAACTCTTGACCCTAAAGAAAAAATTGATGAATTTAGAGATAAAAAGAATGATAGAGAGTATCTACCTTTAGTAAGTACTTTATTTAAATCCGAAAATAGAATAAAATCTATTTTGATAGAAGATAATATTAATAGTTTTTTAGAAAGAGAAGAGATAAAACAACAAAATTTATATAAACAAAGAGAAAAACTTTTAAAAGAAAAAGAGCTTTTAAATAGTACACCTCCAAGAAATTCAAAAGAATTTAAAAATACCATTAAAAATTATGTTGAGAGTAAGATTAGCCTTCCTTATTATGACTATTCTGATTTAAAAAAGGTTTTTGAAAAAAAAGAAGATGATATAATATCTGATGATATATATGATGCCTATATGAACTTATTGGATAATAAATCATTTGAACCTATTGAAAGGCTTTTATTAAAAAGAGAACAAAATAAAGCAACAGATTTAGAACTTGCAGAGTTGTATAATCTACTTCTAAAGTCTTAATATGCGACTAACCAAACAAGAACAACAATCAATAAAAAAGACCTTTATAGAAATCTTTTCAAAAGGTTCTATATGTCTCTTTGGTAGTCGTGTAGATGATGCCAAAAGAGGGGGAGATATTGATTTGTATATTCAACTAGAAGATACTCAATCATTTTCTGAAATTTATGATAAGAAAATAGAGTTTTTGGGTAGATTGCAGAGTAGGATTGGGGAGCAGAAGATTGATGTGCTTATATCCAAGGATATAAATAGAGCTATTGAGCAAGAGGCATTAAAAAATGGAATTGAATTATGAATAGAGTGATTGTTAAAGAGAGAGTAGATAGAATTATATATGAGTGTGATAGACATCTACTTAGAATAGATGAAGCTATGGAGGATTTAGTGGAGTTCATGCCACTAGATGCAGAGAAGTATATAACACTTACCAAAGATGAAGTTCAAGCACTTGACCAATTTCTTTTTAGATTTTCTAAACTTCAAGATGCTGTAGGACAAAAGCTTTTTAAACAAATTTTGATACTCCATCAAGATGATAATCTTTTAGTAGAAAATATGCCATTTCTTGATATCTTAAATAAGTTAGAGAGAGTTGGCGTACTGGATGTTGAGAGTTGGAGAAGATTGAGAGATAGTAGAAATGAGTTGGCACATAATTATGATGATGAACCTAATGAGATGGCAGAAGCTATCAATAAAATCTATAGAGAGAAAGATAAATTAGTTGAGATATATTTTAGACTCAAAGATTTTTATAATAAAATGTTTTAAATTATTGATTAAATAGTTGATTAGCCAAGATACGTCTAGTCAACCAATTATAATACGCCAAATCAAAAAGGATAAATATGAAAATAGCAACACATAAAGGTATCTTCCATGCAGATGAGGTGACGGCAATTGCTCTTCTGAAAGTTTTTACTGATGAAGATATAGCAGTAAGTAGGGTAGAACATGATAGTACTGATTTTGGCTCTTTTGATATGGTCATAGATATTGGTAAAAAGTTTGATGGTGTTAAGCTTTTTGATCATCATCAGTACAAGGGTGGAAAGAGTAGTGCAGGGTTGATTTGGGACTATATAGGTTTGCAAGAGGATTACCCTAAAATCTCTAAACTCATTAAGATAGTAGATGACAATGACACAGGTGTAGCTAAAGCAGAACCTTTTGAGTACTCCTCTTTGTTAAAGTGCTACAACCATCGTGACATACACTCTCAAGCCCAAGAGAAGCAGTTTGAGAAGGCTGTAAAGTTTGCACAGACTATGCTCATCTCTATGGCAGAGGCTCAAGAAGACTTGGAGGAGGCTAAAGAGATAGTAGCAAACTCATTTCTCTTTGACAGTAACACTGCCATACTAGAGCTAGAGAGGTTCACTCCTCACTGGACTAGCTACATCAACGGAGTGCTAACACCTCATATAAAAGCTGTGGTATGGGAAGATGAAGAGGAGGGCAACTACAAAGTTAAAATACCATCTAAAAGGTTAGGTTCATTTGACCTTAACGGCAAAGCCCTACCACAAGATGACTCGATGGAGTTTGTACACAGTGCAGGATTTTTCGCTATTGCAAAAGATGAAGAGACGATGAAGAGTTATTTAAAAAAGGTTGTATAGTCATTAACCCTATCATTTTTGATAGGGTTAGCTTGATTAATCGTATCATTCTTTAAACAAAGGAGTAAAAAATGTCACTAAATAAATATAAAATAGTCCTAGAAGAGTTTCATACTAGAAAAGTACTAGATAGTTATGATGAGAAATTGAGAGAGCTTCTTGGTAATATGTCTGTTAAAAACTTAAGTCTTATACTTAAAGAGTTTGAGCGAGAGTTTGATAATATTGTCTTAGAGAAGAACGGACGAAAAAATGTATATAGACTCATAAAGCCTTTAGATATTTTTAAAGAATCATTCAATAATGCTACAGAAATAGGTTGGTTTTTTAATATGGCTCATGATGGAGACCCTGAGATATTTGCAGGACTTGAAGAGCTTACACAAAAAGACAAAGACATATATTTGTTTAAAAATACTCCTTTTGAAGATACAAACACCATAGAATCAAGCCAAAATTTTAAAAGACTCAAAAGAAATATAGAAGCTAGAGAATATACTAAAATAACATTTTTTTATGATGACAAAGAGTATGACAATCTAAAACCAATCAAACTGGTATTTGTAGACAATAACTGGTACATTGCCTATGTAGACTGTAACAACTTACTTAAATTTGGAAGAATAAGCTTCATAAAAAGAGTAGATTATGGCTCTAAAAGTGGACATTTCCAACCATCATCGGTAGAGAAGCATAAAGCATTTTTAATCCATGACTTACAAAATGCTATGACTCTGTGTGGTAAAGAGAAAAAAACAGCTACCATCAAAGCCACTCCTCTCATAGCCAAATACTTTAAAGAGGATATGAAAAAGTTCCTCTCATCTCAAAAGTTTATAGAGGAGCTTGATGATGGGAGTGTAATATTTACGGTACAATATACCCAAGAGCTAGAGGTACTACCATTTGTCCAAAAGTGGTTGCCAGACCTTATTATACTAGAGCCTAAAGAGCTTAGAGAAGCGTATGTTGAGAAGTTACAAAGTGGTATAAATAATCATAAGGATAAAAATGGCAAAGATATTAATTAGTTTATTAGGTACAGGAAGACAAGCAAAAGGTGATAATGAAAAAAATGAATATGAAAGAACAGATTATATTTTAGATAATAAATTATATGAAAATTTAACTTTAACTTCAAATGCAATCATAGAACATTATAATATTAATAAATTATATATTATTGGTACAAATCAATCTATGTGGGATAATATAGCTGATGTTTTTGAGGCTGATGATGACTCCACAATGGAACTTTTAGAGAGTAAAGAAAATCATAAATTAAATGATAAGAGTTTAATGAAATTAAACTCTTTTATAGACAAAAAACTAAAGAATAATGGTTCTAAATGTTATGTTGTAGAAGATGGAGAGAATGAAGATGAGCTTTGGAATATTTTTGAGAAGTTTTTAGAGATTTTAGATAAAATTGATAATAAAGATGAACTCTACTTTGATATAACACATCTTTTTAGGTCAGTATCTGTAATGAGTTTTATAATGGCAGAACTTGCTCAGATTGATAAAAATATAAAAATAAAAGGCTTTTTTTATGGAATGTTAAAAAAAGATGAACCATCTTTAATTATTGATACAAGTCTCTTTTTTGAGCTGCTGCAATGGTCAAAAGCAATTGAAGAACTTGAAAATTTTGCCTCATTAAAAAGATTGGTTGAATTATCAAATGATAGAGTAGATGTAAATGCCTATAACTCTTTAAAGTCTCTTCAATTTTCTTTTGATATAGCAAATATGAGTGCAATATTTAATGCTATTAAAACTTTAAATACTCAAATAGGTCACTTTAAAAAGAGTCAAGATAAATTGATGCTTTTAATTCTTCCTAGATTAGAACAATTTATTAAAAGATTTTCAAAAAATACACTAAGTAACTTTCAATTTGAATTGGCTGTATTTTTTGAAGAGAAACATAATTATGCTCTTGCTTATATGGCATTAGCTGAGGCTATTGTTTCTAAAGTTGCAGAGATACAAAACTATAATGTTCAAGAATATAGCGATAGAGAGACAGCAAAAAAAGAGATAAGTGAAGTTGATGATGATTTGTATTCTAAAGTATATAAAAATGTAAACAAAATTAGGAATAATATTGCTCATCAGCTTGAAAATCAAAGAGATACAAAAAAGGATATA
>Ga0256837_1000303_pt1 | contig 43697 bp, 42 predicted proteins | sample 4562384metaG_FD_185976 | JGI IMG/M metagenome (GOLD analysis project Ga0256837, IMG submission 185976) | Hydrothermal vent microbial communities from Guaymas Basin, Mexico - 4561-384 | ecosystem: Environmental > Aquatic > Marine > Hydrothermal vents | place: Mexico: Guaymas Basin | collected... | reverse complement strand
TGTGTGAATCGATGATGATTCTGCTCCAACAGCACAATATGAAAGAGGAGCAGATGCTCTATGCGATGTGTGATAGAGTCCTGCCTGTAGAGATGAAAGAGGCGACACTAGAGAAGATGAAAGCAGTCGAGCTATAGCGTGATGGGGGAGCTTAGAAAGATTGTACTCGATGCACGAGAGTTAGAGCATCCCAAGCCACTCGAACTGGCGATGCAAGCACTACGAGCATTGGATCGTGAGAGTTATCTCTATATGATTCATCGTAAAAACCCTATCCCCTTACTTGATTTGGCAAAAGAGCAGGGCTTTACGCTACTAAGTCAAGAGGATAGTGACGCGGTGTGGCATATTTTGATTAGTAAAGATCCCTCTGTAGAGCTACACGAGTATCTGGATGTTTAGTCAAAATGGACTCTCCCTAGATCAAGCCCCGCCGATCTCTGTGGTGTTTCGGTTTTTTCTCTCTGGTGCCCTCTTTGGTATGGTGGCGGGGGGCTTAGTGCTTTGGTATGGTGTTGATATCTTTGATGCTACGAGTGTGGGGGCGGTGACTCTGACACACACCTTGACACTGGGCGTGATGCTCTCGTTTATGTTTGCGGCACTCTTTCAGATGTTGCCTGTGATCGCAGGTGTGACCCTCACCACTCCTGTCCAGAAAGCTAACTGGGTACAGTACCCACTGGTCACGGGGGTTTTAGCACTTCTTATCGCCTTTAACCAATCTGACGGTACGCTACTCTTTGGAATCGCCTCACTACTGTTGGGTGGGAGTATCCTCTCGATTGGGGTGGTGATGCTCTCTCGGCTGTTGAGACTTCAGCACCACAGTGCCTCCTCGCGAGGTATGCTGATGGCACTGGGTGCGTTGATGGTTGTCGTACTCTTGGCACTCTATCTCACCGCTACACTGACAGGGCTTGGGAGTGGGAGCCACTATCTCCTGCTCAAAGAGGCACACTACTCGTTTGGACTCTTTGGGTGGGTGGCTCTGCTGATTATCTCGATCTCTTTTCAGGTGATTGAGATGTTCTATGTCACCCCCTCTTATCCTTCTTTGGTGAGTCGCTATCTCCCGATGGCATTGGTGGGTATCTTGGGACTCTCGACACTCCTCTCACTTGTTGTGCCGTGGATATGGCAGGTGAGTAATCCTCTCTTGGCACTACTGCTTGGGGGGTATGCACTCTTGACACTCAAGCGTCTTACCGAGCGTAAACGCCCCCTTACCGATGCGACGGTGTGGTTTTGGCGTATAGGGTTGGGGAGTCTACTGCTTAGTATGTTGACCCGCTTGGCTTTTGGGTGGGGGGCTGATCCTATCGTTGGGCAGATGAGTTATCTCTTTTTTACCTCATTTGCTCTGAGTATCGTCTTTGCGATGTTCTATAAGATTGTCCCATTTTTGACATGGTTTCATCTCAACTCACAAGGCTACTTCACGGCTCCAATGATGCATGAAGTGATCCACCCCAAAACGGCCAAACAGCATCTTGTGATCTATCTAGCAACGATGGGGAGTTTTCTACTCGCCCTCTGGATCGATGGGTTCATTATGGTAGCGGGACTCTTGACTATACTGCTCTTTGGGTGGATTGGCTATCAGGTAATCCATGCGTGGCAACTCTACAAGAAGACACAAGCCACGGGAGAGAAGTTTGATATGCAGATGGGAGCTACCGTCTAAAGCGATACCCCAACGCCTCAAGCTGTTGGCGTAGGGTATCTCCCACCTCTCCTTGAAACTCCAGTCTATCGTCTTTGGATGTTCCCCCTCTTCCTAGTGATTTTTTAAGCTGTTTGAGAAGTGCTTGTTGTGTGGATTTCTCTAGAAAAAATGGCTGAACAAGAGTTACGATCTTACCTCTGCGTCGCTCTTTTTGTAGATAGAGTTGATGGGATTGGGGGGATTTGACCTCATGGGTACTTACAGAGGAGGGTGTTTTATTGTCCGCAGACCATCCTGACTCAAACTGACTCCCCATCTCAAATAGATTCTCTCTCATAGTAGCTCCTTACGCTGTAATCGTATAGATGATCTCGGTATGTTGCTTTTTGGTCTGTATCTCGTAGAGGGTCAGTCCCTCAATGGGTAGACGCATAAAGGCTTCAAGGCGGGTCACCTCTGCTTTGGCTATCGCTCGCAATACAATCCCTCTATAGGCTTTTGCCCAGTGGCTTACGACTCTCCCCTCTTTGATAAACTTCAGTGTCGTATAGGGGAGAGAGGGTTTGTAGTATTTGTCATAGAATCCTGCTCGCAGATCCAAGATCTCCTCCCCCTCCAAGTAGTGATCGAGTCGTGGTTGGAGGAGTGGCTTGTAGAACTGTGCAGGTTTAATCTCCCCTATCGCTTTGCCCTGTTGGAGTCGATACTCAGGAATGTGATCATTGGCACGCACAATACCAAAGAGATTGGAGAAGATAAGTAGATGCGTATCGATATAGGTCTGTGCTGAGAGGCTGAGGCTTGGGTAGTCAAGGTACTCAAAGGCGACCCCACTATAGCGTGCCACAGCTTTCATTGTAGGTTCATGGATTAGCTCCTTGATATGATAGGTGATATCCGCCTCTTTTTTGAGTCCAAACATCTTAGAGAGTTTGGAGAGATCTCTCTGTTGAAGCAGATTGCTATAGTGATGGAGGAGTTGGGTGCGAGAGGAGAGGAGATCTTCAAAGAGTAGTTGCTCAAGATGGAAGGCATTTTCCCCTCCTGCTCGCTTGCTCTCACTAGGTGCTAGTAGTATTTTCATGATTTTCTCTTTTAATGCTATATATTATGGAAAGTATTCTAGTATAAAAAGATAAAAAAGAGAAATTCTTAGACTTTTTTCTAAAAACCCTTGACATTCATCTTATTTTTGTCTATAATTCTCGTCCATTTAAAGCATAACAGCTTTTTATGTTGGCGCTGGTGTAGCTCAGTTGGCTAGAGCAGCTGATTTGTAATCAGCAGGTCGGGGGTTCGAGTCCCTTTACCAGCTCCATAGAAATATAATTATCAGTGTTTGACCAGTAAACGACAAACAATATAAGTGGTGAGTTACTCAAGTGGCCAACGAGGGCAGACTGTAAATCTGCTGACTATGTCTTCGAAGGTTCGAATCCTTCACTCACCACCATTCGTTAAGTCATAATGCGGGCGTAGCTCAGTGGCTAGAGTTCCTGCCTTCCAAGCAGGCTGTCGAGAGTTCGAATCTCTTCGCCCGCTCCATAAACTGGGAGCTGTGTGAATTATGTACTTAAATGATAATAACTTCACATTCAAAAGCTTTCCACAATTTACTGTATTATGTAACTAATCAAAACACACTATTTAATAGTGCCCATATGGCTCAGGGGTAGAGCACTTCCTTGGTAAGGAAGAGGTCGTGAGTTCAAGTCTCACTATGGGCTCCACTCTCTAAAATTATATGGACAAAAGTATTACAGCTCTGTAATAGTTTTGTCCATATGGCTATGGGGTCTAAGAAATTTTAGGTATAATACTGCCTTTAAAACATTTAAAGCTAGGAGAAAAGCATGGCTAAAGAAAAATTCGAACGAACAAAACCGCATGTAAACATCGGTACTATTGGTCACGTTGACCACGGTAAAACTACACTTACAGCAGCAATCACTATGTGTTTGGGGCTTAAAAATGGTCAAGCAACTATGGATTATGATCAAATTGATAATGCTCCTGAAGAGAGAGAAAGAGGAATTACAATTGCTACTTCTCATGTTGAGTATGAAACAGAATCAAGACACTACGCTCATGTAGACTGTCCAGGTCACGCCGATTATGTTAAAAACATGATTACTGGTGCTGCTCAAATGGATGGTGCAATTCTTGTTATTGCTGCAACTGATGGACCAATGGCTCAAACAAGAGAGCATATTCTTCTCTCTAAGCAAGTAGGTGTCCCTTACATCGTTGTATTCTTGAATAAAGAAGATCAACTTGATGATGAAGATAAAGAAGAGATGTTAGAGCTTGTTGAGATGGAAGTTCGTGAGCTTCTTGAAGAGTATGAGTTCCCTGGTGATGATACTCCAATCGTAGCTGGTTCTGCATTCCAAGCATTGGAAGAAGCAAAATCTGGTACAGCAGGTGAGTGGTCAGAAAAAATCTATAAACTTATGGATGAAGTAGATGCTTATATCCCTGAGCCTGTAAGAGAGACTGATAAAGACTTCTTGATGCCTATCGAAGATATCTTTACTATCCAAGGTCGTGGTACAGTTGTAACTGGTAAAGTTGACCGTGGTCAAGTATGTGTTGGTGATGCGATTGAGATCGTAGGTATCAAAGATAACCAAAAAACAACAGTAACTGGTGTTGAGATGTTCCGTAAAGAGATGGATTGTGGTCTTGCTGGTGATAACTGTGGTGTTCTTGTTAGAGGTATCGACAAAGAAGCAGTACAAAGAGGTATGGTTCTTTGTAAACCAGGTTCAATTACTCCTCATACTCAGTTCGAAGCTGAAGTCTATGTATTGACTAAAGAAGAAGGTGGTAGACACACTCCATTCTTTGACAACTATAGACCACAGTTTTATGTTCGTACAACAGATGTAACAGGTTCAGTTAAACTCCAAGAGGGTACTGAGATGGTTATGCCTGGAGACAATGTAAAAATCAATGTTGAGCTTATCGCTCCTGTAGCACTTGAGCAAGGTACTAAATTCGCTATCCGTGAAGGTGGTAGAACTGTTGGTGCTGGTGTAGTAAGTAAAATTATTGCATAAGTATGATGTGAGAGGGTTCTCCCTCTTACATGATACGATCTAATAGGAGATTGAGATGAGAGAAACAGTTCATTTAGGTTGTGAAAAGTGTACAAGAAGAAACTATCACACCAATAAGAATAAAAAAACAACTACAGAAAAACTTGCACTTAAGAAATATTGTAAGTGGTGTAAATGCCATACTGTTCACAAAGAGATGAAACTTTAATCACTCTTTGTAACAGGCTTGTCATTTGAGCTTTGGCTCAGGTGACATCCTAAATAGTATTTAGGCCAATAGCTCAGTTGGTAGAGCACTGGTCTCCAAAACCAGGTGCCGGGGGTTCGAGTCCCTCTTGGCCTGCCATAACAAAAGGTAACACATCATGGAAAAAATTTCAACATTTATTGCACACGCAAAATCAGAGATTCAAAAAGTAATATTTCCAACAAAAGTACAAGTAAGACAAGCATTTTTAGCAGTTATTCTCGTAGTAACTGTGATATCAATATTTTTAGCATTGGTTGACTTTATGATGTCATCCATCGTATCATCAGTTTTATAGGGTTATAAATGGCTTATCAATGGTATGCAATCCAAACATATTCGGGAAGTGAACAATCTGTCAAACGAGCAATTGAGCAACTTGTAGTTGATCATGGTATCGAAGAGAAGGTAGAGCGTATCGTTGTCCCGACTGAAGAGGTTATCGAAGTCAAAAACGGTAAGAAAAAGATCACTGAGAGAACACTCTACTCAGGGTATGCTTTTGCTCATATCGATCTCGATACCGATCTTTGGCATAAGATCCAATCTCTACCAAGAGTCTCTCGATTTATCGGTGAGCAGAAGACTCCAACAGCACTTACAGAAGCAGATATTAAAGTCATTTTAGACAAAATGGAGAAGAAAGCTGCACCACGACCTAAGGTAGATTTTGAGACGGGAGAGATTGTCCGTATTGTTGATGGTCCTTTCGCAAACTTTACTGGTATGGTAGAGGAGTATGATCTCGATCATGGTAAGTTGAAACTTAATGTTTCAATCTTTGGTCGAAATACGCCTGTAGAGATTCTCTATACACAAGTAGAGAAGATACTCTAACCCAAGCAACTCTGGAAAGCTTTGATAGAGCTTTTTTAACAAATTTAACTAAAAGGAAGATTAGATGGCAAAAAAGATAACTGAAAAGTTCAAAATGATGATCCCTGCTGGATCAGCAAATCCATCACCACCAGTAGGTCCTGCACTTGGACAGCGTGGTGTTAATATTATGGAATTCTGTAAAGCGTTCAATGAGAAAACAAAAGAGATGATGGGCTTTAAAGTACCTGTTCAAGTAACAGTTTACTCCGATAGAAGCTTTACTTTTGAGACTAAGCAACCACCTGCATCGGAGCTTATTATGAAAGCTGCGGGGATTAAGAAAGGTACAGATAACCCTATCACTACAAAAGTAGGTACTATCTCTCAAGCAAAACTTGATGAGATTATCGAGAGAAAAATTGTCGACCTTAACACAGACAATAAAGAGATGGCAGCAAAAATTATTGCTGGAACTTGTAGAAGTATGGGTGTTGAGATTACTGAGTAATCTATCGTATAAACTATAATACCACACCCTTATAAGGTGTGGGAGCATAAAAGCGGAGAATAGAATGGCAAAGAAATTAACAAAAAAAAGAGAAGCACTCCTTAAGAAAGTAGATGCAACAAAAGAGTATAGTGTTGATGAAGCGATTGCAACACTTGCAGAGCTTAAGTCAGCAAAGTTTGATGAGACTGTTGAAGTCGCATTAAATCTTAATGTTGATCCAAGACATGCAGACCAGATGGTAAGAGGTTCGGTAGTACTTCCTCATGGTACAGGTAAAGTTGTGCGTGTAGCAGTCTTTGCTAAAGATGCAAAAGCAGATGAAGCAAGAGCGGCAGGTGCTGATATCGTTGGTGCAGCAGACCTTATCGAAGAGATTCAAGCAGGTAATATCAACTTTGATACTGTTATCTCTACACCTGATATGATGGGTGTTCTTGGTAAAGTAGCAAGAATCCTTGGGCCAAAAGGTTTGATGCCTAACCCTAAAACAGGTACTGTTACAATGGATGTAACAAAAGCTGTTACAGAAGCTAAGGGTGGAAAAGTTAACTTTAGAGTAGACAAAAAAGGGAATATCCACGCAGGTATTGGTAAAGTAAGTTTTGGTAATGAGAAGATCAAAGAGAACTTTACAACATTAATCGAAGCAGTGAATAAAGCAAAACCAGCTTCTGCAAAAGGTCGATATATGACAAATGTAGCTGTATCACTTACCATGAGTCCATCTGTTAAGATGAGTGCTTCAGAAGTAATGGACATTAAATAAATCATAGTTTTTTATCACTTCAATATCTCCTTGGGAGATATTGAAGCCTCTTAGACTATTTTCAAAAAAATATGTTTCGACAGCTTTTTTTGAGAATATTCTCAATTAATTTTAGGTCAAAGATAGTAGGGGCGAGAGCTTAATAGGGGTTACTTGAAAGAGTAGTTCATGTAGCAGATGCTACACCCTACTAGAGGTCGAAAGGAGAAAAAATGTTAACTAGAACAGAAAAAGCACAGATCGTTGCAGAGATGGCGGCTGAGTTCAAGGAAGCGGGAGCTATCGTAGTTTGTGACTACAAAGGTATGACCGTTGAAGCCCTTGAAGCAGTAAGAAACAATGCGCGTAATGAAGAGTGTAAAGTAAGAGTTGTCAAGAATAAACTTGCACAACTTGCACTAAAAGATGCTGGGTGTGAAGATGTAGTTTTTACAGATACTAACCTTGTTATCTGGGGTGACACACAAGTTCTTCCTTGTAAAGTAGCAGATAAAGCAGCTACAGATAACAAAGAGAGCTTCTCTATCAAAACTGGTCTTATCGAAGGTGAAGTGGCAAGCATGGATACTATCAATGCTATGGCTAAACTTCCAACGAGAGATGAGCTTCTTGGTATGCTTCTTAATGTTTGGAATGCACCAGTACAGAACTTTACGATCGGTATGGATGCACTCGCTAAAAAACTAGAAGAAGAGGCATAGAGTGGTGAGAGCCATGAGGCTCTTTTGATTTAAAAAATAATAATTTTAAGGAATTAACAATGGCAACAACTAAAGAAGATGTTCTTGAGTTTATCTCAAACATGTCAGTACTTGAGCTCTCTGAGCTAGTAAAAGAATTTGAAGAGAAATTTGGCGTATCTGCGCAAGCTACAGTCGTAGCAGGTGCTGGTGCAGCAGCTGAAGCAGTTGAAGAGCAAACAGAGTTTAGTGTGGTTCTTACAGATGCAGGTGCTAAGAAAATCAATGCAATTAAAGTAGTAAGAGCAATCACTGGTCTTGGTCTTAAAGAGGCTAAAGCAGCAGTTGAAGAGACTCCATCAGTACTTAAAGAAGCTGTTTCTAAAGAAGAAGCTGAAGAGTTCAAAAAACAAATTGAAGAAGCTGGTGCTTCTTGTGAGCTTAAATAAGTCTACTTATTTAACGCAGTCTAGGCTCTCGCCTAGACACCCATACACTCTATAGATATAGTTAAAAGCTATTTGGAGACATTTCATACCCTCCTCTAATAGTTTCTTTGTGTATCTAGCTTTTGGAAATCACTCTAAACCGACGATATTAATCAACTAATTAACTGCAAATCATACAAACACCACTCATAAGGATAAATATGTTAAATTCTTTATACTCGGGTAATAGACTTCGTGTTGACTTCTCTAAAACTCCCCGTGAGATAGAAATCCCAAACCTTCTTCAACTCCAACAGAAAAGTTATGAAGACTTTTTAATGTTAGGTGAAAAGGATAGAAAAAACTCTACACTTGAGAAGGTCTTTAAAGCCTCTTTCCCTATCCACGATCAGCAAAATCGATTGACACTTACCTACAAGAATTCTGAAATCATTAAACCAAAATATACGGTAAGAGAGTGTATGGAGAGAGGATTGACCTACTCTGTATCACTTAAGATGAATATCGCATTGACTATCTGGAATCGAGATGAGAAGACAGGTGAAAAACTAGATGCCAAAGAGATCAAAGAGCAGGCGGTATTTGTGCGTGATATCCCACTGATGACAGATAGAACCTCGTTTGTTGTCAATGGTGTTGAGCGTGTTATCGTCAATCAGCTTCACCGATCACCAGGTGTTATCTTTAAAGAGGAGGAGGGGACAACTGTTGCGGCAAAACTACTCTACTCTGCACAGATTATCCCTGATCGTGGGTCATGGTTGTACTTTGAGTATGACTCCAAAGATATCCTCTATGCTAGAATCAATAAGCGAAGAAAGATTCCTGTTACCATCCTCTTTAGAGCCTTAGACTACTCCAAAGATGATATTGTCAAACTCTTCTATACAACTAAAGAGATCGTAATCAAAGATAACCGCTTCCTTGAGCGATTTAATGCTGAAGCCTTTAGCGGAAGAGCAGAGTATGATGTCAAAGATGTCAATGGTAAAACCATTGTCGCTGCGGGGAAAAGACTCACAAAGAAAAAAGCACAAACACTTATCGCTGATGGGTTGGAGTGGGTAGAGTATCCTATCGAAGTCCTTATGGAGCGACACCTTGCGAGACCTGTTATCGACCAAGAGAGTGGAGAGATTCTGTATGATGTCGTAACACCACTTGATGAGGCAAAACTCAAAAAGATGATAGAGCAAGGTATCGAGAGTATTGAGGTAATTAATGACTTAGAAGATGGTGCGGATAAGTCTATCATCAACGCCTTTATCGCGGACAATGAGAGCCTAAAACTTTTGAAGCAAACCGAAGAGATCGATGATGAGAACCTCCTCTCTGCTATTCGTATCTATAAGGTGATGAGACCAGGGGAACCTGTCACACCTGAAGCGGCTAAAGCATTCTTGCGACAGCTCTTCTTTGATCCTGAGCGTTATGACCTTACCAAAGTCGGTCGTATGAAGATGAACCACAAACTCGGTCTTGATATCCCTGCGTATGCAACGGTCTTGACTGCTGAAGATCTTATCAATACGGTAAAATACTTGATCAAAGTCAAAAATGGTCAAGGGCATATCGATGATAGAGATCATCTTGGAAATAGAAGAATTAGAGCCATTGGTGAGTTGCTTGGAAATGAGCTTCACAATGGGCTTGTCAAGATGCAAAAGGCGATCAAAGATAAGATGACGACGGTCTCTGGTACACTCGATGAGTTGATGCCTCATGACTTGGTCAACTCGAAGATGATCACCAATACGATCTTGGAGTTCTTCTCAAGTGGTCAGCTCTCACAATTTATGGATCAGACCAACCCACTCTCAGAAGTGACACACAAACGAAGACTCTCCGCACTTGGTGAGGGGGGACTTGTCAAAGAGCGTGCAGGATTTGAAGTGCGGGATGTCCACCCTACACACTATGGTCGTATCTGTCCGATTGAGACACCTGAGGGACAAAACATTGGTTTGATCAATACCCTTGCTACCTACTCCAAAGTCAATGAGCATGGATTTATCGAGGCACCCTATAAGGTGGTCAAAGATCGTCAAGTCACCGATGAGATTGTCTATGTCACCGCAACACAAGAGGAGGATAAGTGTATCGCTCCTGCCTCAACTGAGGTTGATGAGAATGGCTACATTGTACAGGAATTGATTGAGACGCGACTCAATGGTAATATCGAGCTTAATGATGCGACGCGTGTGGATTTGATCGATATCTCTCCATTGATGATCTCAGGAAGTGCGGCTGCGTTGATTCCATTCTTGGAACACGATGATGCCAACCGTGCCTTGATGGGGTCAAACATGCAACGCCAAGCTGTACCACTACTCAAAACAGATGCTCCTGTCGTAGGTACAGGGATGGAAGCGGTGGTGAGTCGTGATGCTTGGGAGTGTGTCAAAGCGAAGCGTTCAGGAAGTGTAGAGAAGGTAGATGCTAAAAATATCTATGTGATGGGGGAGGATGAGAGTGGAGTCTTTATCGACCACTACCCACTTGAGAAAAATATGCGAACCAATCAAAACACCACCTTTACACAGACTCCTATTGTCAAATTGGGTGATAAGATTGAGGCGAAGCAGGTGATTGCTGATGGTGCCAATATGGATCAAGGTGAGCTTGCGATTGGTAAAAATATTATGGTTGCCTTTATGCCATGGTATGGATACAACTACGAAGATGCGATTATCATCTCTGAGAAGATTATCCGTGAAGATACCTTCACCTCAGTGCATACCTATGAGAAAGAGGTAGAGGCGAGAGAGTTGAAGCATGGTACCGAAGAGATCACACGCGATATCCCTAATATCCGTGAAGATGAGTTACTCCACCTTGATGAGAGTGGGATTGTTCAGATTGGTACCTATGTCAAACCAGGAATGATTCTTGTTGGTAAAGTAAGCCCTAAAGGGGAGATCAAGCCTACACCAGAAGAGCGATTGCTTAGAGCAATCTTTGGTGAAAAAGCGGGACATGTGGTCAATAAATCACTCTACTGCCCAGCCTCTATGGAGGGTGTAGTAGTCGATATCAAAGTCTTTACTAAAAAAGGGTATGAGAAAGATGCTCGTGCGATCCAAGCCTATGAAGAGGAGAAGTCTATCCTTGATAGTGATCACCACGATCAGCTTCTGATGATCGATAGAGAAGAGATCTTGCGTATCGCTAGCTACCTCTCTAAGCAGACATTGGCACACGATGTAACGATTGGTGAGAGTGAGTACCTTGCAGGATCACAAATCCCTGAAGAGGTAGTCAAAGGGGTCAACCGATTTGCACTACGCGGTGTGGTACAGTCCTATGACGATGCAGTTCAAACAGAGTATGAAGCACTGAAAAACTACTTCCTCAAGCAGAAAAAACGCCTCAAAAATGAGCATGAAGAGAAGCTTTCTGTCTTGGAGAAAGATGATATTCTCCCTTCAGGTGTGACTAAACTCGTCAAGATCTATATCGCAACCAAGCGTAAGCTCAAAGTTGGGGATAAGATGGCGGGTCGTCACGGAAACAAAGGTATTGTCTCCAATATCGTACCAGAGATCGATATGCCTTATATGGAAGATGGTCGCCCTGTTGAGATTATCCTCAACCCACTAGGGGTACCGTCTCGTATGAACATTGGACAGATTCTTGAGGTACACCTTGGGCTTGTTGGTAAGCGTTTGGGTGAGCAGATTCAAGAGATGTTTGAGGCAAAGCAGGATAACTTTATCAAAGAGCTTAGAGCTAAGATGATTGCGATTGCCGATGTGGCGAAGTTGATGAATGCCAAAGAGATTCTTGGAAAGATGAGTGATGAAGAGCTTCTCAAATATGGTAGAGATTGGTCTACAGGGGTACGCTTTGCAGCACCTGTCTTTGAGGGGACAAATCAAGTTGAGTTTGATAAACTCTTTGAGATGGCAAAAATCGACTCTGATGGAAAGATGAAACTCTTTGATGGTAAGACAGGTGAAGCGATGATCGAACGCGTCAATGTAGGGTATATGTATATGCTCAAACTCCACCACCTTGTCGATGAGAAAGTTCACGCCCGTTCAACAGGTCCTTACTCACTTGTCACACAACAACCAGTGGGTGGTAAAGCCCTCTTTGGTGGACAGCGATTTGGAGAGATGGAGGTCTGGGCACTTGAAGCGTATGGTGCGTCACATATCCTCAAAGAGATGTTGACCATCAAGTCAGATGATGTCGATGGTAGAGCCAAGGCCTATCGTGCGATTACCAAAGGTGAGTCTGTCCCTGAGTCAGGGGTTCCAGAGACGATGTTTGTCTTGACCAAAGAGCTTCAAGCCCTTGGATTAGATACAGAGCTATATGAGAGTAAAAAAGAAGTGGAGGGTGAAGATGAATAAGTTTTTAGAGAATTTAACACCAATTGATCTAAACAGTGAAGAGAGACCAACGGATATCGCAGCACTACAACTACGGGTTGCAAGTCCAGAGAAAGTACTCTCTTGGAGCTTTGGAGAGGTAAAGAAGCCAGAGACCATCAACTATAGAACCCTTAAACCTGAGCGTGATGGACTCTTCTGTGCGAAGATTTTTGGCCCTATCCGCGACTATGAGTGTCTCTGTGGTAAGTACAAAAAGATGCGTTATAAGGGTGTTGTCTGTGAGAAGTGTGGGGTAGAGGTGACCTCCTCTAAAGTGAGACGAAATCGTATGGGACATATCGACTTGATCGCTCCTGTCGCACACATCTGGTATGTCTCTTCACTCCCCTCTCGTATCGGGACACTGCTTGGTGTCAAGATGAAAGATCTTGAGCGTGTACTCTACTATGAAGCGTATATCGTCAAGACCCCAGCAGATGCGAGTTATGATAGTGAGGGACTTAACCCACTTAACAAATATGATGTTCTCAATGAGGAGCAGTATCAGCAGATCCTTCAGCGTTTTGGAGATACAGACTTTGATGCGCGTATGGGTGGTGAGATTGTCCAAGAGCTTTTGGCAGACCTTGACTTGGTTGAGATGTTCAATCAGCTCAAAGAGGATATCCAAGCGACCAAATCAGAAGCCAAACGCAAAACGATTGTAAAGCGTCTTAAGGTGATTGAAGCGTTCCTCCACTCTGGTAACCGTCCTGAGTGGATGATGCTCACACAGCTTCCTGTCCTTCCTCCAGATTTGAGACCATTGGTGAGTCTTGATGGTGGGAAGTTTGCTGTCTCTGATGTCAATGACCTCTACCGAAGAGTCATCAACCGTAACCAGCGTCTTAAGCGTCTGATTGAGTTGGATGCTCCTGAGATTATTGTCCGAAACGAAAAGCGAATGCTTCAAGAGTCTGTCGATGCACTCTTTGATAATGGTAGACGAGGAAATGCTGTTAAAGGGGCTAACAAGCGACCACTCAAATCACTCTCAGAGGTGATTAAAGGGAAGCAGGGACGATTTAGACAAAACCTCCTTGGAAAAAGGGTTGACTTCTCGGGTCGTTCGGTTATTGTTGTGGGGCCAGATCTGCGTATGGATCAGTGTGGATTGCCTAAGAAGATGGCGATCGAACTCTTCAAGCCACACTTGATGGCAAAACTCGAAGAGAAGGGGTATGCTACAACACTCAAGCAAGCCAAGAAGATGATTGAGACCAAAGCCAATGAGGTATGGGAGTGTCTAGAGGAGGTAGTAGAGAACTACCCAATCCTCCTCAACCGTGCCCCAACACTGCACAAACTCTCTATCCAAGCGTTCCACCCACGCTTGATTGAAGGAAAAGCGATCCAGTTACACCCACTGGTCTGTTCTGCGTTCAACGCTGACTTTGATGGGGATCAGATGGCGGTGCATGTACCACTCTCTGATGAGGCGATAGCTGAGGCAAAAGTCTTGATGCTCGCATCAATGAACATCTTGCTTCCTGCGTCAGGTAAAGCGATTGCAGTACCCTCTCAGGATATGATTTTGGGACTCTACTACCTTACACTAGAGAAAAATGATGTGAAAGGGGAGCATAAGCTCTTTGCCAATGTAGAAGAGGTAGAGATCGCCTTTGAGCAACAGTCACTCGATCTCAATGCACGCATCCGAACACTTATCGAAGGGAAGATTGCTACTTCCACTGCGGGTCGTTTGATCTTGAAGTCTATTATCCCTGACTATGTACCAGAGAAGTACTGGAATAAAATCTTGAAGAAAAAAGATATCGGTGCGTTGGTTGACTACATCTATAAGATTGGTGGTGTGGCTGAGACGGCTGGATTCCTTGATAATCTTAAAGATATGGGTTTCAAATATGCGACTAAAGTTGGGGTCTCTATCTCAGTAGAAGATATCAAAATTCCAGAGCTCAAAGAGGAGCGTGTCCGTACTGCCAAAGAGGATGTCAAAGAGATTCAGAAGCAGTTTGCTGCGGGTCTCTTGACCGATCAAGAGCGTTATAATAAGATTATTGATATCTGGACAGATGCCAACAATGGTATTGCTGAAGGGTTGATGAGCTTGATTAAGCAAGATAAGAATGGATTCAACTCTGTTCACATGATGGCAGACTCTGGGGCGAGAGGTAGTGCGGCTCAGATTAGACAGCTCTCAGGTATGAGGGGATTGATGGCGAAATCAGATGGATCGATTATTGAGACACCGATTACCTCAAACTTCCGTGAGGGATTGAATGTACTAGAGTACTTTATTTCAACGCACGGTGCGAGAAAAGGGCTTGCCGATACCGCACTGAAGACTGCCAATGCAGGATACTTGACACGAAAGCTTATCGATGTTGCACAAAATGTGAAGATCTCTATGACAGATTGTGGTACACACGAAGGGGTTGAAGTCTCAGATATTGTTGTAGGTAATGAGATGATTGAACCACTCTCTGATCGTATCTATGGGCGTGTACTTGCAGAAGATATCATCGATCCTATCACCAGTGAAGTGTTGGTGGGTGAGGGTACCATGATAGATGAAGAGACGGCGATGAAAGTCGAAGATGCAGGGGTTCGCTCTGTTGTGATGCGTGCGCCATCCTCTTGTAAAGCTCCTAAGGGTATCTGTGCGAAGTGTTATGGGCTTAATATGGCAGATAACAAAATCGTCAAACGCGGGGAGGCAGTTGGGGTTATTGCTGCACAATCTATTGGTGAGCCTGGTACACAGCTTACCTTGCGTACCTTCCACACGGGTGGTACCGCAACCGCAGGAAAAGAGGAGCGTTCAGTTACCGCAACCAAAGAGGGGTTTGTGCGTTACTACAACCTCAATGTCTACCGTAACAGAGAAGATAATCTTATCGTTGCCAACCGAAGAAATGCAGGTATCCTCTTGGTAGAGCCTAAGATTAAAGCGGTTGTCTCAGGTAAAGTCTCTATCGTGACAACACATGATGAGGTGATTATCTCTGTTCAAGATGGTAGCAGTGATGAGGTGAAGTACAACCTTAGAAAATCTGATGTTGCCAAATCCAATGAGCTTGCAGGGGTTGCAGGTAAGATTGAGGGTAAACTCTACCTTCCACTCAAGCATGGTGAGAGCGTGCTAGAGGGTGACTCTATTGTTGAGGTGATCAATGAAGGGTGGGCCGTACCTGGGCGTATCCCATTTGCGTCAGAACTCAAAGTAGAAGATGGAGCGCCTGTGACACAAGAGGTGGTCTCTGAGTCCAAAGGAGCGGTGAAGTTCTTCCTCCTCAAAGGAGACTACCTTGAGCCACACAATAGTATCAAAGTGGGTGAGACAGTCGAAGAGAAGGGACTCTTTGCAGTAATCGTAGATGAGAACAACCGTGAGGGATCTCGTCACTATATCTCAAGAGGCTCTATCGTCAAAGTTGATAATGATGCCTTAGTCCAACGAGGGGATGTCCTCTCTGCTCCTGAGAAGCAGACACAAGTGATTATCGCTGAGTGGGATCCCTACTCTGAGCCTATTATTGCAGAGCAACGCGGTACCTTGAAGTTTGAAGATATTGTACCAGGGGTGACGGTCGTAGAGGAGTTTGATGAGGTGACAGGAGATACACGACTCGCCCTCAATGACTATATTCCTACAGCCTATAAGCCTGCGATCATCTTGGCGACAGAGTCGGGTGAGTTGATCCGTTATCAGCTCGATCCTAAGACAATTTTGTTTGTCAAAGATGGGGATGATGTGAGTATCGCTGATATCCTTGCGAAGACACCAAAAGCGGCGATTAAGTCTAAAGATATTACGGGGGGTCTTCCAAGAGTATCTGAACTCTTTGAGGCGAGACGACCAAAAGATATCGCACTGATTGCACAGATTGATGGGGTGGTGAGCTTCGGTAAGCCATTGCGTGGTAAAGAGCGATTGATTATCTCTGGTGAGAATGATCAGATTACTGAGCAGTTTGTCGATAAGAATAAAGTGGCACTCGTCCATACAGGTGACTATGTCCACGCAGGGGAGAAACTCACCGATGGTATCATCTCAAGCCACGATATCCTTGCTGCACTGGGAGAGAAAGCACTCTATGAGTATATCGTCTCTGAAGTACAGATGGTCTACCGTAGACAAGGGGTTAATATCTCTGATAAACACATCGAGATCGTTACCTCGCAGATGATGCGACAGGTAAAAGTTGTCGATAGTGGTGACTCGAAGTTTATTGCAGGAGATATCATCTCTCGACGCAAGTTCCAAGAGGAGAACCAGAGTGTAATCGCCTTGAGTGGTGAGCCAGCGATTGCTGAGCCGATGCTTGTAGGTATTACCCGTTCAGCGGTTGGTGCAGACTCTATCATCTCCGCGGCATCATTCCAAGATACCACCAAGGTACTCACCTCTGCATCTATCGCAGGGACAGTTGATACCCTAGAGGATCTCAAAGAGAATGTTGTCATCGGTCGCTTGATCCCTGTTGGTACAGGGATGATCAATATGGATGATGTGCGTCTTACGCCAGCAGAGTAGCCTATAGAGTCTGAGGACTCTGTAGGATGATGTGGTGAGGGGATTTGGTATGCTCCCCTCTAGCCTTAAGGTTAAACCACTTTTTTGATATTATCACCTTCACAACCTCTTTATTTCTACTCCCTAGCCTTTTAGCTCTGGTGGAAGTTGTATCACTTTAGAGGTAATTTCCCCAACTCTTGTCTAAAATCAACTCTCCAACATAAAAAAGCTGTTATTATCCCTACATTATATCAAGGACAACCATTATGAAGAGACTCTCTATCACTTTCTTTATCCTCTATCTCCTCTCACAACCACTGATAGCTCAGAGTGGTAAGCGTGTGTTTGAGACCTACTGTTGGGGGTGTCATCATCAAACTGCTATGGCATTTGGACCCTCATTTACCCAGATCGCATCCAAACGAAGTGCCGATGAGATACGCGCGATGATTACCAATCCCCAAGCGGTCTCCAAGCTCTTTGGCTATACACGCAATGCGATGCCTGCCTTTCCAAAGATGAATCCTAGTGAACTACAAGCGATTACAGATTATATTTTATCGTTTAGACCCAAGCCCACCATCACCCTACACGAGAGCTACTCCACCGTCGCACTCACCAAGGAGAATTAACCATGTTCAGACTCTCAAATCTACTCAAAAGTGTCACAGAGGGTAAGCCCGCACGGGTACTCAATGGGAGTATTGCCATCTGGAACTTTACCAATCGCTGTAACCTCTCGTGTCTACACTGCTACTCCAAAGCAGATCTTGATGCTATCGATACCCTCTCCACAGAGGATATCCTCTCAACCCTCCCCAAGCTCAAAGCCAATGGAGTAAAATTTTTGATCTTCTCAGGGGGAGAGCCTCTCACACGCAAAGATCTCTTTGAGATTGCCACACGCTGTAGAGCGCTAGGGATTGTCACCTACCTCTCTACCAATGGACTCTATGTCAAGAAGAGCAATGCTCAGAAGATTTTGGATACCTTTGACTATATTGGGATTAGTATCGATGGAAGTCCTGAGGTACATGATGCGTTTCGTGGACTCAAAGGCTCATTTGATGCGTCGATGGAGGCGGTCGATCTCCTCAATAGTTATGGTCAAACCAAGGTAGGTATCCGCTTTACGATTACCAAAGATACCTATGATGATTTGGCGTTTATCTTTGAGCTTGCCGAACGACACAATATCCCCAAAGTCTATATCTCCCACCTTGTCTATAGTGGACGAGGATTAGAGAACTTGGAGATGGATTTGAGCAAAACCCAACGCCTCACTGCGGTGGACTATATCCTTGATAAAGCCTTTGAGTACCATGAGAGTGGTAGAGATATTGAGATTGTCACGGGCAATATGGAGATGGATGCGATACGCTTCTTGAAGCGATTTAGCCAACAGTACCCTGCGTTAGCCGATGAGATGGAGTCTCGACTACTCGCATGGGGTGGTAACTCCGCAGGACGCAAACTGCTCAATATCGACAGTGAAGGGTTTGTCAAGCCTGACCCCTTCTTCCCTGTCAAGATAGGCAATATCCTCCACCAAGATTTCTCAGATATCTGGACAAATCAACCAACTCAGTTACTTGAAAAACTGAGAGTGCACCCTAGAGCGCTAGAGGGGCGATGTAACACATGCCAATATCTGAGTATTTGTAATGGAGGCTCACGCAGTCGTGCCTACGCTATCTATGGTGATATGTGGGCAGAAGATCCCTCATGTTACCTTACCGAAGAAGAGATTAAAGGAAAACAATAATGGGAAAAGTCTATTTAACAGGAGCTGGACCAGGAGATATTGAACTCTTGACTGTCAAGGCACTGCGTGTCGTACAAGAGGCCGATGTGATTATCTATGATAGATTGGCAAACCCTGAGATACTCAAAGAGGCAAAAGATGGCTGTGAGTTTGTCTATGTGGGCAAAGAGGATTCACACCATATCCTCCCCCAAGAGGAGATCAATGAGGTCATCTACCAAAATGCTTGTAAACATACAACGGTGGTGCGTCTTAAGGGGGGGGATCCCTTTGTTTTTGGACGCGGAGGAGAGGAGGGGATCTATCTCCAAGAGCGTGGGGTGTCGTTTGAGTTTATTCCAGGGATCACCTCGGCGATAGCCGTACCTGAGTATGCGGGGATCCCTGTGACCCACCGTGGGGTGACAGTCTCCTTTCGTGTAGTGACAGGGCATGAATCGAGTGGCAAAGATCACTCTCAAATCCCTTGGGAGAACTACAAAACAGACGATACGATTATCTTTTTGATGGGGCTTCACCGTCTAGAGAGGATTACCAAAAAACTTATGGAGATAGGCAAACCTGCCTCTCACCCGATTGCGGTCATTAGCCGTGGAACGCGTATCGATCAGCAGACCGTGGTAGGGACGCTAGCCGATATCCATGAGAAGGCAAAAGAGTTGCCTACACCTGCATTGATTGTGGTAGGAGAGGTGGTCAAACTACGCCAACAACTCAGCTGGTTTGAGGGGCAAAACGCATAGAGATTAGTAGATATTTATCCTTTGTGGTGTATAGTACGATTTCTATATAGCAAAGTTATATAATAATGCAATCAAATGAGGAGTATAGATGTTGAAACTAGATGATCTACCACTCTTCTCTGCTCTAGATAAATCCTATATCAAAGAGCTTCAAGACTATACCCATATCAAACATTTTACTAAAAATAGTATCGTCTTCTATGAGGGGGATAAGAGTGAGTATCTACATATCTTGATTAAAGGGAGTACCAAGCTCTATAAGACCTCTCCCAAAGGTTCACAAGTCCAGATCAATCGCCTTACTGCTCCCGCACTCATCGCTGAGTTTGCCTGTTTTGAGCAGGAGAGCTTTCCTGCCACTTGTGAGTTTGTGACCGATGGGAGTATTGGACTTTTGCCTTTTAGTAAACTCTATGAGTATCTTAGTCAGCCTGAGTTCTCCTTGGAGCTTATCAAGTCCTTGACAGGGAAGGTGGTACTCCTCTCCGCACTGGTACACAAAGAGACGATCCTCTCCTCTGAAGCGAAGGTGGCAGACTTGATGATTAAAAAGGTCGATATCTTCAACCGTCTCAAAAATAATGAGATCGCTTCGATCCTTAACCTTACGCCTGAGACCTTCTCTCGTATTATGACCAAGTTTAAAAAAGAGGGGATTGTCACGGTGCAGAAGCATCAGATAGAGATTCTAAACCCCACCGCACTCAATATGATAGTAGAGACCAATACGCTTAAAGATTGTACCAACTGCCTAGCAGGGTTTAAGCAGAAGATAGGCTACAAGGGGTCGTGACAACCCCCGCTTGTCTCATTAGCTATTGGCTCTCTCCCACGCCTCAAAGCTCTCATCGAAGTAGACCAACCGCTGTTTTTTGAACTCTTGGGTAGAGTAGAGTTTACTATACTCACTGAGTCCACTCTCTTTTGCCATCTCATCAATGAGGGCATCACACGCCTCTTGGGTCTTGGCGTGTACCATCGCAAAGAGGTTGTAGGGCCAGTTGGGGTAGCTCGGGCGGAGGTAGCAGTGGCTTACCGCTGAGAACTCTGCCATCTCTCGTCCGATACGCTCTCCTTCTGCTTCAGGGACAGCCCAGACACTCATCGCATTGGCACCAAAGCCTGCTTTGCGGTGGTTGAGGATAGTGGCAAAACGACGCATTACCCCCGCTTCTTTGAGCGTTGTGGCGATGGTAAAAAACTCTTCATACCCCATCCCCAATCGCTCGATAGCCTCTTTGAATGGCTCAGGTGTTACACTGATATCTTGTTGTAGCTCTTTGATGACAGCGATATACTTAGGGGTTAGCGCTAGAGGTTTGTGTGTGACGCGTTTGACCTTCTCTTTTTTGGCTCGTTTGCCTGTGGTATCCATCTTGACAGAGATCTTAAACATCTTGAGTGTTGGGAGGATGATCGCATCACTCGCACCACTCTGCTCTTGGAGTATGGCGATGGTCTGCTCTAGTCCTAGTATGGAGTCGGGAGCGACAGCCATCGTAAACCAGATATTGTAGTCGTGGTTACGAAGGTAGTTGTGGCTCACTCCGGGGTGGGCATTGATTAGTGATACTGCATGGTCTATCTGAGAGGGGTCAACCTTGAACGCGACCAAGGAGGAGCGATAGCCCAACCGCTTGGTATCGAAGATCGCAGAGGTCTGTCGGATGATTCGCTCCTCTTTAAGCTGTGAGACCAAGGAGAGTACCTCCTCCTCAGTAGTATTGAGTTTATGTGCGACCGCCTCAAAGGGTCTCTCTATAAGGGGAAAGGCATTTTGCATCTCGTAAAGTAGTTCGTTTTTCATTGTGTTGTACTCCATCATAAATCGTTTGGGATTATAGTCAATCATAGTCTACCTAAGATTGACACATATCAAAGTAACAGAGGGCAACTTTTGTTATAGTATCGGAGCGTTTTGACACAAAGGTAGCAGATGGCATTTTTCCCGATGTATATGGATATGAACGCATGTCGTGTCTTGGTTGTAGGTGGTGGGGTGATCGCCTCCGAGAAGTTGGTAAAACTTTTGGACTTTACCCAAGAGATTACGGTGATTGCGTTAGCCGTCGTCCCTTCTACCCAGAAGCTCATTGATGCCCATCAGCTCACTTTCCATACACGAGCCTACCAACATGGAGATATTGAGGGGTTTGATATGGTGATTGTTGCGACTGATACCCCCACGCTTCACCACGCTATCTATAAGGAGTCACGAGGGAGTCGTATCTTGGTCAACTCCGTAGATAACACCGCCTATTGTGACTTTATCTTCCCCTCTTATGTCCAAAAAGGGGACTTGACTGTGGCATTTTCTACAGGGGGAGCCTCTCCCGCATTTGCCAAGCAGATACGACGCTACTTTGAGCAGGCACTTCCCGACTCTATCGGAGATTTTTTGCAACAGATGAAGTCTTTGCGTGCTACAATGCCCAAAGGTAAATCGCGTATGCGTTACTTTGATGGACTGGTTAAGGGGTACTTTCAGAAGCACTTTCGGTAAGTTAAACGCTATTGACATAGGTCAAGCTTATATTAATTAGAAGTTAATATAATACAAAAAATTAAAACAGGAGTAAATATGTCTGAGATAACAAAAGAAGTAATAGAAGTAGCAGGAGCAACGGTTCCATTTTTTACCTATACTATGGGTGAGGATCAATATTTTGAGTTTGATACCTCTAAGTGTGGACCACCAGATCCAATGGTCAATGCGATGGCAGGACTTAAACTTATCGATAGTGCGACCAAAAAAGTGGTGATGATCAACCATAAAAACCCTGGAGGGTTGATTGCTAAGATTGGAGAGAACTATGATATCGCTACAGAGAACCTTGAAGATGGTACGGTAAAGCTTACCTTTTCTTACAAGGTGGGAGAGAGTGAAAAGGCTGATTTGACCAAAAACAGTTGTGATGGTTAATCGACCATGAATGCAATCTCTAGTGATTTTGCACCCCCTCTCAAACTCATCGCCCCATTTTTTCGTTATGGGGTGATCTTCTATCTTCTCTCCATGATGGCACTACTCTTTTTTGATCCATCATTTAGCTATCAGCAGATGGAGGTAGCGGGGTGGTTGCACCTCTTTTTATTGGGCTTTGTGATGATGGTGATCTTCGGTGCGATGGCACAGCTGATCCCTGTGGTACTTGAGGTGGGGCATGTGGTTGTCGATGTCTACTATGTGATACTTCCGCTTCTAGGTGTGGGGACGACGATGATGATTGCGGGGTTTTGGCTTGTGCCTCCACTCCTCTCCTATGGGGGACTCCTTGTCCTTACAGGGATGGTTATCTTCGCCTTTGAAAATATCGCCACACTCAAAAAGAGTGCACTGCGTAACCTCACGGTAGATACGGTGAAGTGGAGTAATGGTTATCTTCTATTGGGTATCTTGACAGGCTTCTCTATCGCATTAGGTTTTGCGGGGAGTGTGAGTATCGATGTAGCACTGATGCTCAAAGCCCATGTCTACGCGGTGCTTGGAGGGTATGTACTCTTGACGATTATGGGACTCTCTTTGACCCTTATTCCGATGTTCTCACTCGCACATGGGTTTGATGAGATGCCGATTCGTCAAGCGTTTAAGCTTGTTGTCTTGGGCGTGGGTACAGTCTTTATTGGAGCCCTTTTGGGTACAGAGTGGGGGATGCTACTAGGCTATCTCCTTAGCTTTGCGGGTACACTCTTCTATATTTGGCAGATCTATATCATCGCGATGCTCACCGTGCGTAAAGAGGTGGATGTTTGGGCAAAATCGATGATCTTTGCTTTTGGCTCATTGATCTTTGCGATGATGGCAGGGATGGTCTATCTCTTGACCGATGCGGAAAGTATGCTCCATACTGCGGTGTGGTTTTTCCTCTTGGGGTTTGTCTCGTTGATGATTATCGGACACCTCTACAAAATCATCCCCTTTTTGGTATGGTTTGAACGCTATGCCCCGCTTGTCGGTAAGGAGAAGGTTCCCATGTTGCATGAGATGTACTCTAAAGAGGGTGCCTCTGTGATGTTTGGGTTTACTGCGTCAGGTGTTGTGTTGGGTGGATTGGGTCTACTCTTTGAGTGTGATATCCTCTTTAAGGCAGGGGGGAGCTTCCTCTTTGCGGGGGCAATCTTCCTCTATATCACGACCAAAAAGATGTTGGCCTATGGTCAATAATAATAATAGGAGAAAGTAGTATGTGTAATATAACCAAAGAGACGGCATTTGAAGCCATCAGTACGGTAATCGATCCTGAAGTAGGATTTAATCTCGTAGAGATGGGATTGATCTATGATGTTATCGTTGATGAGGCGTGTAATGTCCATGTTGTAATGACACTCTCAACCCAAGGGTGTCCACTCCATCAGATGATTAAGCAGTGGGTACAAGAGGCAGTTGAGAAGCTCGAAGGTGTGGGTACGGTTGAGGTCGAAGTCGTGTGGAAACCCGCATGGAATATCTCTATGGCAGATGAGAATGTCAAGCAGGCTCTCGGTGGTGCGTAGTGGTACACTAGGAGAATTTTTCTCCTAGTTTGACCCTTAGAATGATTATCTTTTGATTGAGATTAGGGGTCTCTTTCAAAAAAGTGTACCCTTTTGTATCTCTCCTTAAACTCCATCTATTAAATCCTCTTTTTTTGATATAAATCAACATTTCCATAGTTTTCGATAGCTATAATGATTAGGTATCTTTATAGTATAAATCAGTTTTATCGATTTGTGGTGTATAGAAAAATTAAACTATGGAGGAAATAGTATGGCTTTAGATAGAAGAGAGTTTCTAAAAAGTGCAGCAGCAGCGTCAGCAGCTTCTGCAGTAGGGATTGCTGTTCCATCAACACTTGAAGCGTCATCAAATGAGGCGCAAAAAGATTGGAGATGGGATAAGGCAGCATGTAGATTCTGTGGTACGGGTTGTGGTATCATGATGGCAACTAAGGGTGGTAAGATTGTTGCAGTCAAAGGTGATCCAGCAGCACCAGTCAACAGAGGGCTTAACTGTATCAAAGGGTACTTCAACGCTAAGATTATGTATGGTGCGGATAGATTGAAGCAACCACTTCTTAGAATGAATGATAAAGGTGAGTTTGATAAAAAAGGTAACTTCAAACCTGTCTCATGGCAACGAGCCTTTGATGAGATGGAAAAACATGCGAAGAAAGCACTCAAGGCATCTGGTCCTGAAGGTGTAGCGGTCTTTGCTTCGGGTCAATATACTGTTATGGAAGGGTATGCTGCTCAGAAGATGATGAAAGCAGGATTCCGTTCAAATGCGATCGATCCAAATGCTAGACACTGTATGGCATCTGCGGTTGTTGGATTCTACCAAACATTTGGTATCGATGAGCCAAGTGGATGTTATGATGATATTGAGTTAACAGATACCGTTATCTCTTGGGGATCAAACATGGCAGAGATGCACCCAATCCTTTGGTCTCGTGTAACAGACAGAAAACTCTCTGATCCAGATAGAGTAAAAGTTGTCTCAATCCAGACCTATACACACAGAACTTCAGATATCGCAGATATCGAAATCCTCTTCTCACCAAACACTGACTTGGCTCTTTGGAACTATGTTGCGCGTGAGATTGTCATGAGAGACAAAAAAGGTGGCGGTAAAGAGGACATTATTGATTGGGATTTTGTCAATCAAAATATGATTTTTGCAGCAGGTCCAGTCAATATCGGTTATGGTATGAGACGAGCGGGTGAGAAGTCACTCAAAGAGGGTAAATATAATGCTAAAGAGATGGAGATCATCAACAAAGAGATGAAAAAAGTTGTCTCTGCTAAAGAGGCACCTGCACTCGCACCATTTGGATACAAAGAGGGTGATGTGATGGAGAATACCGCTGGTACACTCAAGCACTGGCATATCTCTTTTGAGGATTACAAAAAATCACTAGAGCCGTATACACTTGACTATACTGCAAAAATCGTGAAGGGTGATCCAGATGAGGATATCGAAGCGTTCAAGAAGAAGCTTCAAGCACTCGCAGAACTCTATATTGAAAAAGGTAGAAAAGTCGTATCATTCTGGACAATGGGTATGAACCAACACACAAGAGGTACTTGGGTCAATACACTAAGCTACAATGTTCACTTTATGCTTAACAAACAAGCCGTTCCTGGTTCTGGAGCATTCTCACTTACAGGTCAACCATCAGCATGTGGTACGGCTAGAGAGGTTGGTACATTTACCCATAGACTCCCAGCAGATATGATGGTCAAAAACCCTAAACACAGAGCGATTACAGAGAAAAAATGGATGATCCCACAAGGGACACTCAATGGTGTAGGTAAACAACACATCATGAAGATCCATAGAGATATCGAAGATGGTCTTGTGAAGTTTGCATGGGTTAATGTCTGTAATGCCTACCAAGATAGTGCAAGTGCAACACACTGGATCAAAGCAGCTAGAGAGATGGATAACTTCATCGTAACTTCTGATGGATACCCTGGTATCTCAGCAAAAGTTTCTGACCTTGTTCTTCCTTCTGCGATGATTTATGAGAAGTGGGGTGCGTATGGAAACGCTGAGCGTCGTACACAACACTGGAGACAACAAGTCCTTCCTGTAGGGGATGCGATGAGTGATACATGGCAGTGGGTAGAGTTCTCTAAGAGATTTACCGTCAAAGATCTTTGGGGTGAGCAAGCACCAAGTGGACCAAGAAAGAAAGCACTTCCAAGTGTTATCGAAGAAGCGAAAAAGATGGGATACTCAGAAGATACAACCATGTTTGATATCCTCTTTGGTAATGAGATAGCACGAAGCTATAAACTTGACCAAAATGATCCAATCCAAAAAGGGTATGATAATACTGAAGGATATGGAGATAGCAGAAAAGTTATCGGTTCTGATGGTAAAGAGTTTAAAGGGTATGGATTCTTTATCCATAAGTACCTCTTTGAAGAGTATGCAGCATTTGGTAGAGGGCATGGACATGACCTTGCTCCATTTGATATGTACCACAAAGTGCGTGGACTTAAGTGGCCAGTTGTTGATGGTAAAGAGACACAATGGAGATTTAATGTCAAGTATGACCCGTATGCAGCGAAGGCGGTTAAAGATTCAGGTAATGGTTCTTCTCACGCATTCTATGGTAAGTTGGCAAAAAAACTTCTCCAAGGTAGCCTAACCGCTCCAGATAAGAAGTTGGGTAAAAAAGCGTTGCCAAACAAAGCGAAGATCTTTGCTAGACCGTATATGGATCCTCCAGAGATGCCAGATACTGAGTATGATACTTGGTTGTGTACAGGGCGTGTTCTTGAGCATTGGCACTCAGGTACGATGACAATGAGAGTTCCAGAGCTCTTCCGTGCTGTACCTGAAGCACTCTGCTATATGCACCCTAAAGATGCAAAAGCTAAAGGACTCAAACAAGGTGGTCTCTGTTGGATAGAGTCACGAAGAGGAAAAGTCAAAGCCAGAGTTGAGACTAGAGGGCGAAATAGACCTGCTAGAGGATTGGTATTTGTACCTTGGTTTGATGAGAAAGTCTTTATCAATAAAGTATGCCTTGATGCTACTTGTCCAATGTCTAAACAGACAGATTACAAGAAGTGTGCAGTTAAGATTACCAAGGTATAACTAGATGGCTACCTCCGACAACAACAGACGAAAGTTTATAGCAACGACCCTTCAAAGCGTTGGCTTGACGGCACTTGGTGGATTGTTGTGGAGTGGTTATAGTGATGAGGTGAAAGCCTCAGCACTGGTACTACGACCCCCTGGGGCTATCAAAGAGGAGGATTTCCTCAAAGCCTGTATCAAGTGTGGGTTGTGTGCCGAGGCGTGTCAAAACCGAGAAACAAATATCGATAGACATACAGGACTTTCCAAAGCAGGAACCCTTCAGATGGCAAAGGGGGGGGATCATCAGTTGATTGGTACCCCTTTCTTTGTCCCTACTGAGGTGCCGTGTTATATGTGTGAGGATATCCCGTGTGTTCCTGTCTGTCCCTCGGGAGCACTCGATCAGCTCTCTGTCTCCAATGAGGCGGGAGAGCTAGATATCAATAAGTCCCGTATGGGATTGGCTGTCGTGCATAAAGAGTCCTGTATCGCCTTTTGGGGGATTCAGTGTGATGCGTGCTACCGTGCGTGTCCGCTTCTTGGTGAGGCGATTACGATTGAGATGCACCGCAATGAGCGGACAGGTAAACACACTTTTATGTTGCCTATCGTACATGATACAGTCTGTACGGGGTGTGGATTGTGTGAGGCAGCCTGTGTGACAGAGAAACCAGCGATCTTTGTACTACCCAATGAGATAGCCAAAGGAGTCGCGGGGGATCACTATGTCAAAGGATGGGATAAAGCGGATGAAGCGCGTATCGAAAATGCCAAAGCAGAAGAGACCGTCACCGAACTCTCAAAAGAGGGAACGGCTGCGGGTTACCTTAACTCAGGAGATTTGTATTGATGAAAAATATAAAATATTTACTGCTTAGACGGGTGACACAGATTGGTATCTTACTGCTCTATTTTGGTGCCAATGCGTATGGTTGGAGTATCCTCTCTGGTACATTTGGCTCCTCACTACTCTTTGGGAGTGTCCCATTAGCAGACCCCTATACCACACTACAAGTGTTGGCGACAGGGTTTGTCTTGGGGAGTGATGTACTCTTAGGGGCAGCGATTATTACGCTGTTCTACTTTGTGGTAGGGGGACGGGCTTTCTGTTCATGGATCTGCCCTATCAATATGGTCACTGACCTTGCCAACTGGCTAAGACGCAAGCTTCAGCTAGATAAAGAGCAGACGACACACCGTTTTTTGAAACGCAAGGCACGCTACTGGATTATGGTTTTAGGACTCATTGTATCCGCAGTTGTGGGTATCGCTGCATTTGAGGTATTGAGTCCGATTACCATCATGCAACGGGGGATTATCTTTGGTTTTGGTGCGGGAGTCTCTGTGGTGATTGCGATCTTCCTTTTTGATCTCTTTGGGGTCAAAAATGGATGGTGTGGACACCTCTGTCCTCTAGGGGCGAGCTACTCTCTCATCGGAAAAGCGAGTCTGATTCGGGTCGATCATGACCATGAAGCGTGTACCAACTGTATGAAGTGTAAGGTAGTGTGTCCTGAGAGTCATGTCCTCCATATGGTCAACAAAGAGAGTATTATGGTGACCGATGGAGAGTGTACAAACTGTGGACGCTGTATCGATGTTTGTGGGGACGATGCATTAAAATTTAGTATTAGAAACTATCTCAAAAAAGAGCAGTAGTATCTAAGAGAGTTTATAAGAGATCAAAAAGGAGAAGATGATGAAAAAAGTGATAAAAGTAGCAGCTTTGGCTTCACTGATTGTACCAACACTATATGGTGCGAGTACAGCAGCATGTATAGGATGTCATGGTGCTAGCTTTGAGAAGAAAGCAATGGGTAAATCAAAGGTTGTTCAAGAGATGAGTAAAGCTGATATCGTGGCGGCACTCAAAGGCTATAAAGCAGGTACCTATGGTGGTGCAATGAAAGCGATGATGAAGGGGCAAGTAGCTGCGTTGAGTGATGCAGATATGGAAGCACTTGCTGCGAGTATCAAAGGGGGTGCGAGTGCTGCTGCTCCTGTAGCAACGGAAGCCAAAGCGGTTACTGTTGTCAATATCAATGCAAAGGTGATCACAAAAGAGAGACTCTCTCAAGATGATCTTGGTAATAAAAAAGTGGTTACTGAAGAGGTGCTTGGACTTAGAAAAACAGACCTCTATAGTGAAACAGATGATACAACAGGGATGAAGACTAACTACATCTCAGCAGCACCTGGTACTTCAAAAAGATTGGAGAGAGCGTTCCAAGATGCTCCTCCAATGATCCCTCACTCTGTTGAAGGGCTTCTTCCTATCAAAAGAGGTAATAACCAGTGTATCGGATGTCACATGCCTGAGGTTGCTAAAGGGGTAGGTGCTACACCAATTCCAAAGTCTCACTTCACAGACTTTAGACCTAAGCATAAAGTGATTGATGGGAAGTTTCAGAAGAGTATTGATAACTTGAGAAATGAGACAGCGATCTCTAAACCTAAAGATACATTGGTTCAAGCGCGCTTTAACTGTTCTCAGTGTCACGCACCACAATCTCAAGGGGATCTTGCTGTCTCTAACACATTTGAGGGTGGATTCTCTGAAGCCAATGGTAAGAGTGCTTCTACCTGGTATGATCATATGAATGATGACTTGGCTACAGTAGGAGAGAAAGACTCTGTAGTGACTGCAAAAGACCTTGCCAATGAGCACTCTGCTGCGGGTCATATGGATTCAGGTCACTAAGATGCAAAGAAGAGAACTCTTTCGTTCTCTTGGTACCTCCTTGCGTGGTGACACGCAAGAGGAGGTCAAGGAGAGTCCTATCCGACCCCCTTACTATGTGTCGCTTGAAGCATTTGAGCAGTGTGGTGAGTGTGCGGATAAAGCGTGTGCTACTGCGTGTGAAGAGGAGATTATCCTTATCCAAGATGATGGTACCCCGCGACTCGACTTGACAACCCCTACGGGGTGTACCTTTTGTGATGCGTGTGCGGAAGTGTGTGAAGCGGATGTGCTTCAAGTGGAGAAGATGCGTACTATCGATGCAACTATCGAGATAGATATACTTAAATGTTTAGCGTGGAATCAAACCATGTGTTTTTCGTGTAAAGAGCCGTGTATTGATAACGCCATTGAATTTCTAGGTATGTTTAGACCCACCATTGATCAGCAGAAGTGTACTGCGTGTGGATACTGTCTCTATCGATGTCCCACACAGGCGATCACCATTACCCCCAAAACTACTTAAAAAGAGAGAATTATGCGTATTTTTATCCTTATGCTATGGAGTCTTGTCCTCCTTAACGCTTCACTACTAAAACCCACCACTGTCTACACGGGGAGTGGGGGGGTGACCGATATGGTCTACCACGATAGCAGACTCTATGTCGCAACCGCGGAGGGGATAGTCGATATCTACGATACCACGACACAGAAGCGTGTTGAGATGATTAAGGTTCCTGATATCACTGATTTTATCGGTGATAAAGTCCCCTCCAAGCTCTACTCTGTTGATGAGATAGCAGGGCGTGTGATGATCACCTCTCAAGGGAAGATGGGCTACCGTCGGGTACACCTCTATGAGCAAGGCAAACTCACCGAAGTGATCTCCATCGCTCAATCCTACACCATTGCCAAATCAAAGTTTGTCGATAGTAACCACCTACTCATCGCACTGCTAAGTAATGAGCTGATACTCTTTGATATCGCTCAGAAAAAAGCACTCTATCGTCAGCAGATCTCTGCGTCTAAGTTTTCGAGCTTTGCACTCAATGAGGCACACGATGAGGTCGTCATCGCAGATGAGAGTGGGGAGCTGAAACTCGTCTCCGTCAAAGAGGGGAAAGTCCTCAAGATACTCAAAGGGCAAAATGTCGATAATATTTTTCAGGTAGATTACAAACATGGCTATATCCTCACCGCAGGACAGGATCGTAGAGCGGCACTCTACTCGCGTGATGGACGCACCGCCTACTACAAAGATGCCTCATTTTTGATCTATAGTGCAGGGTTGAGTCCGAGTGCTAAGCTTGGAGCCTACGCCTCAGATGAGAACAACCAAGTCACCCTATTTGATACCACAACCAAGGCAGATCTCTATACCCTAGGCTCCCACAAGGCAACACTGAGTGCGATTGTCTTCTTAGATGAAAAGCGACTCTTTACCTCCACGGATAGCCGTGAGATCAACTACTGGGAGCTTCCCTAAGATGGCGATAATAGAAGTCGATGAGGAGAGCTTCTCCCAAGCGTTGACCAAGGCATTTGAGAGAGAGATGCCAGTGATCTTGAAGTTTGGATCGGAGTACTGTAGTGGGTGTCAGGCGTTGGATATGGAGCTAGAGGAGTTAGCCGACTCCCAAGAGGAGTTTACAATCTTCTCTATTGATACTGATGAGTCCCCAGAGTTGGCAGAGGAGTATGATATCTTTACACTTCCTACACTGGTGATCTATGACAAAGATCAAACCATTCTCTATCAGAAAGAGGGTATAATTCTCGCAGAAGATATCAACCAAATCATAAATTTCAAGGAGCAGTAGCGTGAATATTTCCAGTATTGTAATACAGACATTACCCCAAAATGTAGAGAAGGTGATCGAGATCATCAAGGAAAACCCTGAGATATGTGAGTATCATCTCCATGACCCCAAAGGGAAGATTATCGTCACCGTAGAGGGGAAAGATGTCGAAGAAGAGGTGAATAAGCTAGTCGATATACAATGTTTTGACTATGTCATCGCTGCGGATATGATGATGACCTACCAAGAGGATCAACTCGATGAAGAGGTGCGTAAACTAGAAGCAGAAGATCCTGTCCCTGCGATGCTCAATGATGGCAACACAGACCCAAGAAAAATCGTCTACAATGGCGATCTTAGAAAACGCTTTTAGGAGTTAGTATGTCAACTATTATAGAATCAGTCATCAAGACAAATCCCGTGGGGCGTTGGTATATCGAATTGAGCGATACAATGAAAGATGAGAGTATGGAGATCTGTTTGGATATCCATGAGTATGCTCAAAAGATCGAGATGATGGGAGAGGAGTACAATGGTGAGATTGAGATCGCATGGTCGAGTGATGAGGGGGTAACCCCTATCCAGATCAATGAGGTACGCCAGCAGATGATGGCGTATGAGGCGGAGCAAGAGGCACTCAAAGAGAGTGGTATCTCCCCTGACCAAAACACCACCCATCAGCCTGATGGTACCCCCAACTTCCAAGGCTAAGGTGTGAGCAAGATACTCAAAGAGCTATATGGTACGGGGATACTCTTCTTCTACTATAGTAAGTACTTTATCCTCATTGGGTGGCCTATCTTGCTCTATGGGTTGGAGTATAAACCCAATCTTATTATGGATCTACTCTGGGTCTACTCCCTTGCACTCATGACCAAAGATCTCATTATGAAGTTTGTCTTCAAGAAGCGTTACTGTGAGAGTGGTGCGTGTCAAGTGAAGCCCAAGTCCAAGTAGCACGCCCTAAAGTCCCCTCTCCCATAACTCTTTTAACCCTCAATCTGCTATAATCATCTAATTTTACATCATAAGGTGCGTGATATGTTAGAGTTATTTGATAGTATGGTAGAGGTCTCTGAAGCGAAGATATTTTTTGGTTCGACCCAAGAGGGTCGAGAGCAGGTGACACAACGCAAAAGCCCTTTTGATGGGAGTGTGGTGAGTGTCGCTCCTGTCTGTAACGCAGAGGATACCCACAAGGCGTTGCGTATCGCCCAGCGTGCCTCACAAGAGAGCCGAAGCGTCCCCCTCTCTCAGCGTATCTCGTGGCTTGAAGATGTCGCCATACGACTCCAAGAGACGCGTGAGTCTATCGCATTGATGTTGACCAAAGAGGTCGCCAAGCCGATCACCTTTTCGCGTATTGAGGTCGATCGCTGTATCGAGACGATCAAGCTCACTGCGATGGAGCTTGCCAACCTCCACGGGGAGACGATCCCTACAGATATTATGCCTAGTGGCAAAAAAACCCTCGCCTACTACCGCCGTGAGCCTGTTGGGGTGGTGGCGTGTATCACCCCGTTTAACTTCCCTCTCAACCTTGTCGCCCATAAGATCGCTCCTGCTCTTGGTGCGGGAAATGCGGTCGTACTCAAGCCCACCCCTGAAGCACCTATGACCGCCTATCTCCTTGCCAAACTCTTTATCGAGTCGGAGTATGCCATAGCAGATGCCCTCAGTGTAGTCTATGGGGACGCAGAGGTGGGGTCTGCTTTGGTGCAGAGTCCTATCCCACGGGTGATTAGCTTCACAGGCTCTGTCCCCGTGGGCAATATCATCACCAAACAAGCAGGGATCAAGAAGGTGAGCCTAGAGCTTGGGGGCAATGCCGCGACCTATATCGATAGCAGTGCGGATTTGGCACTAGCTGCCAAGCGGTGTGCCTTTGGTGCGTTTGTCAACTCTGGACAGGTCTGTATCTCGCTTCAGCGTATCTATGTCCACCATGCGGTCTATGAGGCGTTTACAGCGTTGATGGCATCAGAGACCCAGAGTCTGAAGGTCGGCTCTCCGTATGAGGAGGAGACCTTTATGGGACCCCTCGTCGATGGTGAAGCCAATGAGCGAGCGAGTAGTTGGATCGCCTCTGCCCAAGCAGAGGGTGCCAAGGTGGTAGCAGGGGGTGAGGTGATTGAGGGTATCTTCCCTCCTACAGTGATGGCAGAGGTAACCGATGAGATGAAGATTGTCTGTGAAGAGGTCTTTGCTCCAATTGTGAGCTTGGTATCTGTTGAGGGGTATGAGAGTGCCATAGCCAAGATGAATGACTCCCCGTATGGGTTGCAGTTTTCGATCTTTACCAATGATTTGCGTATGACGCAGGCGTTTATCGATGATGCTCAGTGTGGTGGGGTAGTCATCAACGACATCCCTACACTGCGTTTTGATGTGCAACCCTATGGAGGCTCTAAGCTCTCAGGAGTCGGGCGTGAGGGACCCAAGTGGGCATTGGAGGAGTTTACCGAGGTCAAATCAATCGTAATCTGCTAGGAGGAGCGTATGGGGTATATGTTTGAGGTAGGATTTTTGGGGACACGCGCCCCATTTTTTATGGATTTTGTGACACTGATTGTGGGGCTACTCCCTCTGCTTGTGGGGATTGCTGTAGGGTTTGCCCGCAAACGACGCTACGCAACCCATCGGCTACTACAGATACTTATCTTTTGGGTCTCGGTATTGGTGGTCGGGTACTTTGAGTATGGGGTGCGTCTGATTGGAGGCTATGAGAGACTCTCTGAGGGGAGTGGTGTCTCGTTGCTTTACATTCAAGGGGTACTGCTCCTTCATATCCTAATCGCTGTGGTGACACTGGGGATTTGGAGCTATACTCTCCTACACGCCCGTGCCGACTACCGACGCGGTACGCTCCCTGGACTCTACAGTCAACTTCACAAAAGAGCGGGACGGCGTACCTTTATGGGGATTGTTCTCACCTCCTTGAGCGGGATTGGGGTCTATCTGTTCCTCTTTGTGTTGTAGATGAGAGAGATTGCTATCTCTGCGTGCCTACTAGGTACCAACTGTCGCTACAATGGTGAGATCAAACGCGATGATAGGCTCATAGAGATGCTCGATGGTCTGGAGCTTGTTCCCTTTTGCCCTGAGGACTACTGCTACGGTACCCCCCGCCCCTCGATGGATCTCATCGAGACAGCTGAGGGGATTGAGGCGTACTCCAATGCCACAGGGGAGAACCTCTCCGCCCCCTTGCGTCACTACGCCCAAGCATTTTTTGAGCAACACCCCGATATCGAACTCTTTATTGGTAAAGATCGTAGCCCAAGCTGTGGAGTGAAGAGTGCCAAAGTCTATGACTCCTCCAAAACCCTACGCTCTACGCAGGGCAGGGGGGTGATGGCAGAGAAGGCGGAGGCGTATGGTATCCCTACGATTGATGCGGAGCAGTTTGCCCTATCTGAAGAGGCTTTAAGTTAGTTGTGTTGGAGTAGTACCTCAGTCTCTAGGGCAATAGCTTGCTCTTCGTTGGTGGGGATGATGAGGAGGGGGATGGTACTTTGGGGGTGGTGTATGGTTGGGGTGTTGTGTTGGTTGTTAGAGGGGTTGAGTCGGAGTCCTATGGACTCCTCTAGTCCATGGATGATCTGCTCACGCACTTGGGGGGCATGCTCTCCGATGCCTCCTGTGAAGATGATCGCATCCACTCGCCCCAAGATCGCCCAGTAGGCACCGATATACTTCTGGATTCGGTAGGTGAACATCTCTAGTGCGAGAAGGGCATGGCGGTCGTTATCTTCTGCTTGGGAGAGGATCTCTCGCATCTCATTGGTACCACAGATGCCTTTGAGTCCGCTTTGGGTGTTGAGGAGGGTGTCGATCTCCTCCAGAGACATCGCAAGGGTACGAGAGAGAAAGGGGATAATCGCAGGGTCGATATCGCCCGAGCGTGTCCCCATCATCAACCCCTCTAGCGGACTAAACCCCATAGAGGTATCCACACTCCTCCCCGCCCTAATCGCCGTGGCACTAGCACCATTGCCAAGGTGTAGGGTGATGAGGTTGAGCTGATGGAGTGGTTTTTTGAGGTAGATGGTACTCTGATGGGCAACATAGGCGTGAGAGATACCATGAAACCCATAACGGCGAACCCCCGACTCCTCATAGAGGTTGAGGGGGAGTGGATAGTGGGCAGTATGGGGTGGTAGGGTCTGATGAAAGGCGGTATCAAAGAGGGCTACTTGGGGGAGATTGGGGTAGGTGTGAGAGAGGTAGGTGATCCCTTCGAGGTTGGCGGGGTTGTGTAGGGGGGCGAGTGGGATGAGATTCTTAATAGTCTCTATGACCTGCCCATCGATGCGTACAGAGTGACTAAAGGTACTCCCCCCATGGACGACACGGTGTCCTACCCCGTCAAGCTGTGTGATAGAGAAATCAGGTAGGGTATGGTGTAGATGCTCCAAGAGCTGCTTCAGAGCATGGGCGTGGTTGGCTATGGGGGTGGTGTCGTGGTGTGTGACCTCCTCATAGCTGATAGTAGTCTCACTCTGAGCCTCCCCAATCCGTCCGATACTCACCGAAGCGATGGCGACTTGGTCGATGAAGTATTGGGATTTGAGAGAGGAGCTTCCTGCGTTGAGGACTAGGATCTTCATGATTGTACCTCCTGCTGTGCTTGGATGGCGGTGATGGCGACGGTGTTGACGATATCCTCTACAAGACACCCACGGCTGAGGTCATTGATGGGGAGGCGAAGCCCTTGGAGTATGGGTCCAATGGCGAGAGCATGGGTGGCGCGTTGTACGGCTTTGTAGGTGTTGTTCCCTGTATTGAGATTGGGGAAGATAAAGACCGTCGCCTCTCCTGCTACTTTGCTCTGAGGGAGTTTCTGCTGTGCGACTTTGGGGTCGATTGCTGCGTCATACTGGATAGGGCCTTCGATGAGCAGATCGGGGCGTGCGGTCTGGGCAAGTTGGGTGGCACGGCGTACCTTCTCCACCTCAGGGCCACTCCCTGAACTCCCTGTGGAGTAGGAGAGCATCGCCACTTTGGGGGTGATACCAAACTGAGAGGCGGTCTCTGCGGAGGAGAGGGCGATTTGAGCTAGCTCCTCTGCGGAGGGGTCAAGGTTGATCGCACAATCAGCGTAGACGAGTACCCGATCGGCTAGACACATAAAAAAGAGGCTAGAGACGATGGAGATATCGGGTGTGGTCTTGATGATCTGGAGGGCGGGACGCACGGTATCGGTGGTGGTGTGTATCGCTCCTGAGACCATCCCCTCTGCCATCCCCTCATAGACCATCATCGTCGCAAAGTAGTTGAGGTGAGTCATCGCATCTCTTGCCACATCGAGTGTCAGCCCTTTGTCGCGTCGTATTGCATAAAAACGGCGTGCAAACTGCTCTTGGAGGGCTTTGTCATGGGGGTTGATGATGGTAGTTTGGGAGAGGTTGAGTCCGAGTAGGACGCTTTGGTGTTCGATCTCGAGGGGATCACCTAGCAAGATCACCTCGACGATATCACGATGGATGAGTATCTCTGTGGCACGCAAGATACGCACATCACTACTCTCTGGGAGGACAATCCGCACACGCTGAGAGCGTGCCTGCTCAAAGAGCCGATACTGGAACATCATCGGAGTGACCATCTCTTGGGGGGAGTGCTGGAAGCGTTGGGTGATCTTGAGCTTGTCGACTGAGGCATCAAAAAGTCCTTTGGCGAGGGTGATTTTGCGGGTACTCTCAGGGGTAATCTCGGCAGTGACATGCTCTAGGGCGATAGCGGTCTGGTAGCTGTCACTCTCAACACTCAGTATAGGTACGGGGATGGTATGGAAGTCCTCAAGAAGGGTGATGATCTGTGGACTAGGGGTGATACCACCACTGAGTATCATCCCTGAGATATTGGGGTGGTTCTTGGCATGAAAGGCAAAGAGTGATGCGAGGATAATATCGATACGATCACCTGGGACAATGATGAGATCACCTGTCTTGATACGGGTGAGGTAGTTCTCCACCCCCATCGCGGCGATCTTGTTACCGTAGACGAGATGCTCTAACTGTTTAGGATTGCCAATGAGCATCTTGGCTTGGAGTACGGTGATGACTTGGGCGAGGGTGGGAGTCTCTAGCTCCTCTAGGGTTGGGAGTAGATAGACCTGCTCCTCTGTCGTCTGGGCATCAAGATAGGCTTTGATCGTACCAATGACGGTGCTATCGCACTGGTTGACAAAGGTCGCAAGCAGTGTACACCCCTCTGTGTGTACCGTCTCTGAGATGATCTGTATCTCATGGATGAGCTTGGAGGAGGATTTGCCTTTGGCATTGAGGACGGGGATGAAGACGGTGCCGAGGTTGCGTGCGATCTTGAGATTGATATCGAAGTCAAAGACCGAGGCGAAGAGGTTGCGGGGGTACCCCTCAATCAGTACAAAGTCGTAGTGTTTGTGGAGCTGGTCGACCTTGTGGATGAGGGCTTCATAGAGCTCCTCTTGGCTCTCCTCTGCGTAGGCTTTGGCGTAGTCACTCACGGGAAACCCACAACACTCCGCATAGGGGATATCTAGCCCAAAGTGCTGAAGCATAAAGTCGATATCTCCCTCCCGCATCTCTCCATCAGGGATAATCGGACGAAAAAACGCAACCCGTTGGTAGCGTCCTTTAAGCATCTCCATAAATCCGATAGAGATGATAAGACTCCCTGCACGGGGCTGAAGTGAAGCGATATAGATACTCTTAGGCAACATTACACCCTCTTCTCATACTACTCATATTTTTTAAACTGCTCTAGCCACGCCGACTCCTCAGAGGAGAGTGTGTTTACTTTTTGTGTGAGGCTCTGCTTGATACTCTGAAGCTCCGCTATCTCTAGGTAGGCAAGTAGATCAGGATGGATAGTTGGCTCACTCCGTCCATACGCGATGAGTGTCTCAATCTCCGTAAGGAGGGTCTCTTTGGTGGGTTCATTTTTGGTTTGCATTCTGTTATACTACCAAAAAAACTCTCAAAGGATACACTATGTTAGAAGTAGGAACACCAGCACCGCTTTTTTGTCTGCCAAATCAGGATGAGGAGGAGATCTGTCTTAGGGATATACGGGGGCGTTGGATTGTACTCTATTTTTATCCTAAGGACAACACGCCAGGGTGTACGACACAGGCGTGTGGGTTTACGGAGGCGTTACCAGCGTTTGAGGCACTTGATGCCTATATCTTGGGGGTGAGTCCTGATAGTCCTCAAAAACATCGTAACTTTATCACCAAAAAATCACTGGAGATTACACTACTGTCCGATGAGGAGAAGAGCCTCTGTAGTCGCTATGGGGTGTGGCAACTCAAGAAGTTTATGGGTAAGGAGTATATGGGTGTGGTACGAAGCACCTATATCATCGACCCTGAGGGTACTATCGTCGCGGTGTGGGAGAAGGTCAAGGTCAAGGGGCATATTGAGGCGGTCAAAGCAAAGCTCCAAGAGCTTCAGAGCTAGTTTAAGTCATTTTGGGTATAATCGCGTTCCTCTACTCTCTGGAGTTGTGGAAATACAGCTATGGTTATTCCTTGAACGGTTGCGCAGTGTGCGTTGATGACTGTAGTGGGTTCAAACCTAACTTGAAGCAGATGCTTCCAAACAATTATATTTATACCAAGGAGACAAAATGGTAACAATGAAAGACTTACTCGAATGTGGTGTACACTTCGGACACCAAACAAGAAGATGGAATCCAAAAATGAAAAAATTCATTTTCGGTGCTAGAAAAAATATCTATATTATCGATCTTCAAAAAACACTTAGATACTTCAAATATACTTACAATGTCGTAAGAGATGCTGCGGCTGAGGGTCAAACTGTACTCTTCGTAGGGACTAAAAAACAAGCACGATCAGCAGTCAAAGAGCATGCTGAGAGATGTGGTATGCCTTATGTAGCGACAAGATGGTTGGGCGGAATGTTGACAAACTACCCAACCATGAAAAAATCAATCAGAAAACTCGAAATCATCGAGCAGATGGAAGAGAATGGTCAACTTGATATGTTGACAAAAAAAGAGGCATTGATGCTTTTGAGAAAAAAAGAGAAACTAAGCTCTTACCTCGAAGGTTTCAGACATATGAAAAAATTGCCTGAGATGATGTTTGTTGTCGATGCAGTTAAAGAGCATATCGCAGTCAAAGAGGCAAGAAGACTTGGTATGAAAGTCGTTGCACCACTCGATACAAACTGTGACCCAGATGTCATCGACTACCCAATCCCAGGAAACGATGATGCAATCCGTTCTATCAACCTTTTCTGTAAAGAGATGGCAGAAGCGATCATCGAAGGTAAAGCAGCGTATGCAGAAGCAAATGGTGAAGTAGTCGAAGAGGTTGTCTCTAGTGAAGAGATGGCAGCAGTCGTAGAAGAGAGTGCAAAAGAAGAGACAACTGAGACACCTGCTGAAGAGAAAGCAGCGACAACTGAGGAGGCGTAAGTATGGCAAATTTCGGACCTAAAGATATCAAAAAACTCAGAGAGATGACAGATGCAGGGATGATGGACTGTAAGAAGGCATTGGCTGAGTCTGATGGTGATATGGACAAAGCCGTTGAGTGGTTGCGTGACCAAGGTATGGGTGCTGCGGCGAAAAAAGCCAACAAAGTAGCTGCTGAGGGAGCGATCGCTCTTAAGGTAGAGGGGAACAAAGCTGTCATCGTAGAGATCAACTCTCAGACTGACTTTGTGGCACAAAATGATAAGTTTAAAGCACTCCTTTCAGATGTAGTGAATCACGCATTTGATAACAACCTTGCCAATGCTGAGGCGATCAATGCTTCTACTATCAATGGCGAGCCATTTGCTGATTACCTCTCTCAGCAGATTGCAACAATCGGTGAGAAACTTGTTGTAAGACGCGCAGCGTTGATCAATGCAGATGAGACAACAACGGTCAGTGGATATGTCCACTCAAACGGACAAAATGGTGTCATCATTGAAGCAAAATGTGACTCTGCTAAGACAGCAGAAGCGATGGGTGAAGCACTTAGATCTGTGGCGATGCACGCAGCGGCGATGAGTCCTTCTACACTCTCTTACAAAGACTTTGATGCGAACTATGTCGCAGAAGAGACTCAAGGTAGAATCATCGCTATCGAAAAAGAGAATGAAGAGCTTAGCCGTCTAGGTAAACCACTCAAAAACATCCCTCAGTATATCTCTATGAGTCAATTGACTGATGAGGTACTTGCACAAGCAGAAGAGCGACTCAAAGAGGAGCTTAAAGCAGAGGGTAAACCAGAGAAAATTTGGGATAAAATCCTCCCAGGTAAAATTGCTCGATTTATCTCTGACAACACAACACTTGACAAAGAGCAGTGCCTCCTTGATCAAAACTTTGTAATGGATGACAGCAAAACAGTTGCTCAGTATATCCAAGAGCAAGCAAAAGCTGCGGGTGGTACCGCAGAGATTGTAAGCTTTACAAGACTTGAAGTGGGTGAAGGTATCGAAGTAGCAGAAGAGGATTTTGCTGCTGAAGTTGCTGCACAGATGGCATAGTCCCTCAACACTTTTGAGGTGTGTACCCTTGGGGTATGCACCCCCTTCTCTCTCCCTTTTTTTCTATACTACCTCTCCTTTTTTATGTTAAAATACGCCTAAAATACTTACAAGGCTCTCGCTATGTTACCCCCTCTTTTAGACGCTACAGGACTTACACAGGCATTTGACTATCGACTCTTTGACACAGTGGATCTCTCCGTTATGGCAGGAGAGAGTGTCGCAATCGTAGGACGCAGTGGGAGTGGGAAGTCTACGCTTCTTCATATTCTCTCTACTTTTCTCCCTCCCGATGCAGGGCGTGTGACGCTATTGGGGGAGGATCTCTACCGCCTACCCCTAGAGCAGATCGAGGCACTGCGACGGTATGATGTGGGGATTATCTTTCAGTTTCACTACCTCTTCAAAGGGATGCGAGCGATGGAGAATATCCGTGTTGCTACGATGCTCTCAGGCTCTGTTATCGACCCCAAACTCCTAGAGAGGCTAGAGATCGCCCACCTTATGGAGCATAAGACCTCAGAGCTTTCGGGTGGAGAGCAACAGCGTGTCTCTATCGCACGGGTACTGAGCAAGTCCCCTCGTATTATCTTTGCCGATGAGCCTACGGGCAACCTTGATAAAGAGACCGCTACACTGGTGATGGATGTCCTACTCGCCTATACCCAAGAGCATCAGGCGGGGTTGGTACTGGTCACCCACGATATGCAGATGGCACAGCGGTGTGACCAGACCTATCGGCTTAGTGACAAAAAATTGATACTTGAGGGAGTTTGACACATTTTTGGCACACTTTGTGACTATAATTAAGAGAGTATAATTTGCATAGATCAATTTTAGGAGGTAGAAGATGGCAACACAGTGGTTTTTAGAGTATGATAATGGTGTAAAGTATGGTCCTATCAGTACCGAAGAGGCGGTACGGCTAGTGGGGGAGGATACCCAAGGGTATGCGTGGACAGAGGGGTTTGCCGACTGGAAGCCTATGGGCGATGTCGCAGAGCTCAGTAGTCTCAAAGCCCAACACCTTGCCCATACCGCACCCCCTTCACGGGTGACCTTAGGCAAGACCAATAAGGCAGATGAGATTGATTATGAGATCTTTGGTGAGGATATTCAGTATGTAGAGATCGAGCTAGACCCTTATGAGAGTGCTATCTCTGAGGCGGGTGCGATGATGTACAAGGATAGCCATATCGTTATGGATACGGTCTTTGGGGATGGATCAGGCTCCAAAGAGGATACGGGTGGCTTTATGGATAAGATGCTAGGAGCGGGTAAACGCCTTATCACTGGAGAGAGTCTCTTTACGACGGTCTTCACCCACACAGGTGAGGGCAAAGCCACTGTGGCGTTTGCTGCTCCCTACCCTGGGCGGATTATCCCTGTAGATCTAGAGGCGTTTGGTGGGACACTTATCTGTCAAAAAGATTGCTTTTTGTGTGCGGCTAAGGGGGTCTCTGTGGGGATTCACCTCCAGAAGAAGATCCTTACGGGTCTGTTTGGTGGAGAGGGGTTTATCATGCAGAAACTCGAAGGGGATGGGATGGCCTTTATCCATGCAGGGGGGATGCTCAAAGAGATCGACCTTGTAGAGGGGCAGACACTCCACCTCGATACAGGGTGCCTGGTTGCGATGGAGCCACATATCCAGATGGAGATAGAGCAAGCAGGAGGTATCAAGACGGGTCTGTTTGGGGGAGAGGGGTTCTTCTTTGCCAAACTTCGAGGTCCTGGTAAGATATGGATACAGTCGTTGCCATTTTCACGCTTGGCAGGGCGGATGCTTGCAGCCGCACCACAGCATGGTGGTAGTGATAAGGGTGAAGGCTCAGCATTAGGAATCCTTGGTGATTTGGCTATGGGTGACAGATTTAGTTAATAGGAGAAGAAGATGGATCATTTTACAGAGACGAGTCGTACCAGTTACGGAGAGAATATAGGTAACTCCTTTAAGGGGATTTTTATAGGGTTTCTACTCATCATTGGGTCGATTATCCTACTGTGGTGGAACGAAGGACGCAGTGTCGAGATGACCGAAGCACTCGGAGAGATGCAACAACAGATTGTCACCCTTCCTGATAGTAAGTATGATGCGAAGTATGAGGGTAAAGCAGTCTTGGTCCAAGGGCTTGTCACCCCACTCAATGCGGTGGTCGACCCTGAGTTTGGGGTGCAGACAGATGCACTGGTACTCCGAAAAAATGTCCAGATGTACCAGTGGAAAGAGAACACCTCTACCAAGACAGAGGAGAAGCTAGGGGGAGCAACAGAGACGACTACGACCTATGATTATGTCAAAGAGTGGTCCTCTTTTGCGACGGACTCCTCCTCCTTTAAACACCCTGAGGGACACCACAACCCTGCGATGCACCACAAGAGTCAGACCTATGTGACAGATGCACAGCTTGGTGGGTACTATCTCGATAGAAGTATGGTGGGGCAGATTAGTACCTCACAGACCTATACAGGACTCGCCTCTCTCCCTGAGGAGATTGGTGTGGCGAGAAACTACCATAGCTTTTTGTATATCGGGTATGCTCCTGATAGACCAGAGATAGGAGATGTGAAGATCACCTATAGC
>Ga0256837_1000302_pt1 | contig 43711 bp, 50 predicted proteins | sample 4562384metaG_FD_185976 | JGI IMG/M metagenome (GOLD analysis project Ga0256837, IMG submission 185976) | Hydrothermal vent microbial communities from Guaymas Basin, Mexico - 4561-384 | ecosystem: Environmental > Aquatic > Marine > Hydrothermal vents | place: Mexico: Guaymas Basin | collected... | reverse complement strand
CCAATGTGTATCATCATATCACAGAGTTCCCAAAGTCCCCCATAGCCTCTCCAAGATACTCAGGCTACCTCAGAGTTTCTTCAAGTTTCTTTAAACACCTCCAAATCACTCACTTACTATTGTTAATTGTTACCTTATGCTACACTATGAGCCTTTAAGAGCCTTATGGTTACACCTTGCTACACTTTATCAAATCCTTACAGCCACTTCAGCTTTCTTTAAGTTTCTTATGATATCCTTCGCGTGTATGTGCGTATCCATATACTTTTTAGGGCTTTAATTCTTTTGTAATTCTTTTATATATTCAGCTTACTTTAAGAAACACTATGTCATACTTACACCATCAAGACACCGAGTTGGTGTTTATGGCTTTAGCCCTTGATTTGATTTTAACTTTATTGTTTCTTTAAGATTACTTTAAGTTTCTTATGGTATCATTTCGGTATCACTTGATTTAATGGTGTGTATATGACTGTATAATAGCTTTTTGCTTTACGGGTATATGCTTAATATAAGACTGATTAACTTCAGCTTCCTTTAAGTTTAATGTGGTACAATACGGTATCCAAAGTTTATTAGTTGATTTAAGCTAAAAGGCTTCAGGAAACTTTAAGTATCTTTATGATACAATTACAAATATCGACCACCAAACGGATTAAGTGGTTAAAAGGTTCGCACTTTAAGGTAACTTGAAGTTTAAGTATGATACAATACGATATTCAGTTTGAAGTCCTGAATTAAAGCAAAACTTTAGCATTGACTTAGGTGTGCTATATCAACCAAGCAACTAGATTATATCTATAATAGGCGAATTATGTAAACTATTCTGTTTATGTATTACCTTAGATTTGACACTATGCTCTAGTATAAATAAAAGTAGAAGTGATGACACCTCCTAGAATAGGGATTGTAGAATATTGCCCAGCCATAATGGACTGTAAGCAATTAATAAAAGACTACAATGGTAACGGTGGGTAAACGATAGCGAGAGGCTATTCTAGTGCAGAATAGGTGGGGAGGCTACGACCTTTGGAGGCTACTTCAAAGCGATATGCCAATAGTGAGATACCACCCTAGATAGTTTATAGTGTAGCAACTATATAACTCATAAAGTTATCGGGATTGTTGTAATCCTTGAGAGTTCTCAGAGCTTTCAATGGTTTCAACAGATGTGCCTATTTTGGCTAATGAATAACAAAGAAAAGGAAAAAGAATTATGAGTAATCAAATCGTAGAAATTAAAAACACAATGGTTGAGGCTGTAAGCCTTATGGAGAGAGCAGATATAAGCAGTAAATCACTGTTTAATCAAAGTTTAAAGTACCTAAAGAGTGTCTCAAACCTTAGTGATGGAGAGAAAGCTCTCAATGGTCTTGCAGATACCTTAGAAACGACAAAACACTATCAACAGAGAGTGAAGAAAATCGTACACTATGCAAAGATAGCAACAGATACAAAGCTGTTTATTGACGCTGAGAGTTTATTGTGGTATAACATAGAGAAAGCCTTAAAACTTATGGAACACCTTGCAGAACACTACACAGATGATGTAAGTAAAGTAAAGAATAAACTGAATAAACTTAGACCTAAAGGTATCAATGTAGCTACTCCAGCCGAGCAAAGAAAATACAATGATGTATTTGCTACGGAATTGGTGGAGTTGTATAAAGAGTATAAGCTTGAAGATGATGAAGAGCAAAAAGGTGTAAAGATTGAGAAAGCCTTTGAGAGCTTAAGTGCTGAAACACAGGCTAAACTTATAGCAAAGCTTCTTAAAGCTCAAAAGAAACTAGAGGTAGCATAATGACTACCTTTGCCTTTATTGTAATCCAAAGCGTTGTGGTGTTTGCCATAGGAATAACTAGAGTAAAAGGATAAATTATGGCTAGATGGCTCATACCAAAAATACACACATTAGAAACGAGAGAGGAGTGTAAAAAGCTCCTCGAAAATGGCTATACCCTTATAAATAATGAGGGATATACAGTAGAATTGCGACCTAACGGCACTCAAAAGTGGAGCAATCCAAACAGAAAGAAAGCTTACGACTTTACACATCCATATTATTGGCAATGTATCGACTTTGATGAGGGTAATACTTACAGAGAGCAGATACAGGATACACAATCACTATGGTTTAAATTCAATTATATGCTAGTATGGTGTGGGAGTAGATTTCTATAAACTTAAAAGTGGCTTAAGAGAGGACATATTAGAAAGAGCCTCTCTAAAGAAGCTAAAGAATAATACTATTATAATTACTAAAGATGATAGATAAAGAATAATAAGGAAAAACAATGAATAAGATAATTAGCTTAATAGCAATAGATAAGGTAACAAAAGGGCAGGTATTAACCAATCGTAAAGACTTTAAAAGATGTATGAATAGCTTAAGAATATTGATTAACACATCAAGGCAAGAAATGAAAACTAATCCTTTTAATAGTGAGGTAATGTTTAAGAATGAAATTCTTGATGTAATAGATACAATAAAAACTGAGTTCAATGTAACAGATGCAACTATTTGTGGTATTCTACAAGTCAATAAGCTCTTTATATACCATATGAGAAAGGTATGTGATAGATTGCTTAGAAAGATAGACAGACAGCCTCAGAGCCTCTTAAAAGACCGTTTAAGCTACATTACTTTAGTAAAGAATAATGTATTGACTCGTAAAGAAGCGGCTGCACTTTCAGGCTACTCTTATGAGGCTGTAAGTTCTTGGGTTAGAAATGATAAATTGTATGGTTTACACCTAGATAAAGCAGTAGCTTTTAGACACGCTAAGATTTAAGGAGATTAGTTATGCCAACTTTAACAGAAATGATTACTTTAACAGAAACGACTCGTGCTGAGGAAGTTATAGAACAGCCTAGTAAGCCTGAGAATTTATCTAAATATTTATATATTTCTCGTAATACACTACAAAGAGTGAAACAAATATGTAAGTTGCCTGAACACGATGCAAGTGCTTGGACTGAAAGGGTGTTTACAGGTTATAAAATACCGGTTCGTAATGCTCTAAATACCACAGAAGAAAACTATGTTAAGAATGCGGACTCAGGAGAGTTTTGGATTAATGGGAGAGACCAAAAGCTAAAATTAGGTAAGCTAATTAAACAGTTATGGGGTCGCTTAGACTCAACAGAAATTGAAACAGCAGTAACAAATTGGAAAGCAGTCTATACAGTTGATACAACGACTGTTAAAGTTTCTTCAGATATTGGAGAAGTTTACGATATTAGCAGTGTTGGCGGTAGCTGTATGGCTGGTCACGGAGAGTGGATGGCAATTTATGAAGAGTTAGGCTGTAAAGTAGCTTATTTACTTGATGCAGATGACAGGCTTAGAGCTAGAGCTATTCTATGGGACAACAATGTGTATCAAGATAACAATAAAAACAAGGTGGTAACTATACTCGATAGAATTTTCTTTCAAAAAGAGAATGATAAGATTACATTAGAGCGTTGGGCTCAAGAGAAAGGGTATCTAACTACATTTACTACTGATACGAGAACTTGTAAAGGTGTTGGGAGTGGTTTTGACGGTGTTCCTTATATTGATAATATGTACACAGTTATTAAGTCAGAAGTTGGCAATGAATACCAATTATCTAATGGCTATGGTGATGAGTATGATACCTTACAATCAACTGCTGGAAACTCAGAGTGTAACTGTGGTATTAGTGATTATGACAATGAAGATTATGTTTGGTGTGAAGATATTGAAGAAGATAGACATATAGATGATGTATATTGGAATAATACTCACGAGAGTTACTACGCTTATGATGATAATTTAGTCTATATGGATGATGGTTATTACCATTGTGAAGATGATAGATTAGAGCATACTGAAGATGAAGGGTGGTGTTGGAGAGAAGAGTGTACCTTAGCTTATGACAACGACTGTTGGTATAGTTCAACTAATCACTTAATTTACTGTGATGATATTGAAGAATATGTTACAGAAGGTGCGGCACACCTAGTTGAAGATTTAGATGAATGGCACTACGAAACTGATGGTCTGTACGAAGACAACACCGGTCACTATTGGAGTGACGAAGAAGCTTATATTGAAGCGAATGGAGAAGATGATGAATAAGGTATTAGAAGAAATTACAGAAACATTACGGCAAACACAGGGTGGTCTTAGAGAGACTATAAAAACCAAAGCTACTATGGAGGTTATAGGTAAAGGCTATATGATTTATAGTAAGAGTAATACTCCTAAACCAATGTTATGTGTTCACTTGGACACTATAAATACTCACAGACCTAAATGTAAAATCAAACCTCAAAGAGATTTTGAGTACGACGAGAACTTAGGTATCCTAGGACTTACAAAACATAGCCCATTAACTTGTTTAGGTGGCGATGATAGAGCTGGTGTATGGATAGCTATGGAAATGATAGCTTATATGGAGGCTTCAGGAGATTACAAATATGATATAGGTTTCTTTGAAGACGAAGAAATTGGCTGCCACGGCTCAACTGCATACAATAATGACAAAGCTGCGATACAACTTAACACCACTTGTTATATTGGTTTAGATAGAAAATCAACTAAAGGTGTTCAAGAGGTTGCATTGTATGGTGATGATAACAAGGAGCTTATGGAAGTATTCAATAAGTTAGGTTATGTAAGCGATATGGGAAGTGTTACAGATGCTTCAAACTTAGCTGGGGATGTTGCCTGTGTTAATCTTAGTATTGGTTACGATAACGAACATACAAGTTCAGAAGTTCTTTATCTCCATTGTATGATTGATACACTAGAGAAACTTAAAGCCCTTGATTTGAAAGCAACACCTTATTTAGCTGATTATGACCACTTCTACAACACTAATCCGTGGGTTTATGATTATAAGGAGGATTGGTATCAAGAAGAACTTGAAACAGAAAATGAGATACTTAGAGGTGCATTGGAAGCACTAAACATTGATGTAGATAAACTACTAAAAGCTCACGAGGAGGCTCTAAATGATTTTTAATCCTACAAAGCCACAAAAAGCTAAAACATATGGTAAAGATAAGATTAAAGACCTTTCAGGAGAGTGGGCTTGGTCTATCAAGTACGATGGGCATCAAGTATTCATTATGAAAGTGGGACATACAGTATCATTCTTTACAAGTAATTGGAAGCCTTTTGATATAGCTTATATTAGAAGACCTTTAGAGATACTTGAGGGTGACTTTATGTTAGTTGGAGAATATATGTATGGTATTGAAGGTAAGTTAGGTGCTAGAGCACATTCAACTAAGATTACTACATTCAGAACTAACTTTAAGAAAGGCTTTCCAAACCTAGTAGGAGATGAACACCTTACAAATATTAGAGTGTTTGATTGTATTCCAATGACTGATGCTGGGCATCTTAGAGTTGATACTCCTTTCTATATGAGAAGAGAATATCTTAATAACCTTGAGTTACCAAAAGGACTTAAAGCAGTTGAGTTTATGATAGATACATTCGATACTGTAATTATGAAAGCTAACACTATGACTAAGAGAGGCTGGGAGGGCTTGATGGCAATAAAAACTGATAGTCCTTATATGATTGGTAAACGAGTACACCACGCAGTTAAAATTAAACCTCGGCTAACAGCAGATTTACTCTGTATTGATGTAAGACCGGGAACAGGGAAATATGAAGGGTTGATAGGAAGTCTACTATGTAGAGACTCCTCCAATCGAATTGTTGCAGTAGGTAGTGGGTTGTCAGATGAACAGAGAGCTAAAACTAAAGCAGATTTCATAATGTATGTTGTTGAAGTAGAGTACGAGAAAATCGAAGATACTTACATTCAGCCGGTATTCAAATGTATCAGATATGATAAAAGTAAAGAGGAGATAGATTAATGAGTAAATTAGGAACAGGATTAGGTATCGGAATGGTACTTGTGTATTTAAGTTTAGCGGTCATAATGACAGCTGGTTGGGTTAATAACGTTATATGGTTGATTACAAATTCAGACCCTGTACCAAAAGGACAACTAATTGTATCAGCTGTAGGTCTTCTTATAGCACCTGTAGGTTCAATTCACGGTCTTTTGGTTTGGTAGTAACTTTACTCAACCACACTCCTTTAGAGATAGCTGATAAAGCTATTGGGAAGTGTTGGGATAAACCAAAGGACGAATGTGATGTTGCGAGGATTGAAAGAGTTGCTAATAAACATAAGCACTCAAGTACCATAGAACATCTTACCTATAATTTTGATATTGATGGTGTATCTAGGGCTCTTCTTCAAGAGCTAGCTAGACATCGAATGACTAACTTAAGTGTTAAGAGCAGTCGGTATACTCTTAAGGAACTTAAAGGTATACCAGCCAATGAACTTCACTTTGAATATGATAGGTTCTTAGTCTCAACAAAGAATGTTTATGTAGACTGTGCTATGCAAACAGCATTAGAAAATTTACATGAAGTAATACAAAAAGGTGTAAGTAACGATGTAGCTAAGTATTGTATGCCTGAAGCCTACAAGACAAGTTTAGTATGGACTATAAACGCTAGGAGTCTACAGAACTTTCTAGCTCTACGAACAAACAAAGCGGCACTATGGGAAATCAGAGAATTAGCTTATGAGATATTTAAGCAATTACCTCAAGACCATAAGTTTCTATTTAGAGATAACTTATATTTAGAGGACAAACTAACGGAGAACTAAATGAAAATAACAGACTTACAAGAAGGTATGTTTTGTACTAGAGATAATTGGGGACAAAGAGGTTCTCGAGGACTCTGTATAGGAATATATGGTGGGTCATTAGCTTACTTTAACAATGGCGAATTTAGCTCTAGGGTGCGAAGATTTTCTTCCGCTTTTAGCTATGATGACTTTAGACTATGTAATGTAAGAGGTGAAGACGTCCTACAGGCTGGCTTCAATAAACAAACGGCTCAAATAATGCCAAAGGAAAACACAATGAAATATGAAGATGTAAAAGTAGTAGTTATTACTAACAAAGATAAGAACCCTGTGCCATTCGCTAATGAAGAAGAGGCTTTAGATTGGATTGCAGATGTATTGGAAGATACTCCAAGAACAAATTTTACGATGTTAAAACCGTATCAGGAAATCAAACCTAAGAGAATGAGTTTAAAAGATTTGATTACAAAGATTATCTAATGAGTAATATTACTTTATTTGAAGATGGGAAATTAGTTGTAATGGATGAAGCTGTTTTCACGACTCAAAGAGAACAACTAGCTGGTATGGATTTGATGTTACTGAGTAATCAAGCTATTGATATAGCCTTACTTGAAGACCAAAACGAAATCGAAGAGCGAGTATTGGCTTTCAACCTTACTTTCGCTAGACTTAAAAATAACTTAGTTGCTGGAGCAATCGCTCAAGCCAAGCTGGATAGCTTAACTCAAGCTTAATCCTAGACATATTAGATAGAACAAAGGAAAATTATGAATTATTACAAGAAACAACCAAGCAAACAACAAGGTATGATGGGTAACAATAACTTTAAGTTAGTTAAAGCAGACCAATCACCATTACTTCAAAAGAGTGCAAACGGAGTAAGATTTAAGATGGTGTTAGCTCCTAATGGACAAAGATTTGCAGTAGTTGTACACAAGAAAGGTGACTTAAAACCTTATCGCAACGAGGATAGATTACCAAAGGCAGTTAGACGACACCGTATAAAAGCGGCTTAGTTATGGTTGAGGTTCAAAAGAGGCTTGAAGATGAAGCATATAATGTATCGGTTATAAAAGCTAGAAATATCTTTAATAAAAGTACAGAAGATGGTAGAGGAAGTGAAACAAATGAAGGAATTATCCTCATAAAGAAGACGATACCGGAAGTATCACTCAAAATACACGAGTATTTAACCTCCAAGAGTCTTCGAGGAACTTCATTTGCCACTAGAGAACCTATTATGGATTACCTAGGGAACGAAGACACCTTAGCTTATATGGTATTGGCTTCAATTATGAACAATGCATTAGCAAGTGTCAATGGTAAATATCCAACTTATCACGTCCCAATCCTCGTAGTAGCTAGGACTATTATGGGATACATCAAACAAGAGTATAAACTTGAGACTTTTAAAGAGGAAGCTCCAAGACTTAACAAGTATATTGACGAAAAGTATAGAAAGTTGAGTGTTAGAAGACGAACTAATAAAAAGATGATGCTAGGTAAGAAGAAATTAGAACTGAGTAACCCTGATAACACACAAGGTTTAACATTAGGTGTTAATCTTATTGATTGTGTAATAAAATCAGGTGCTGGGTTGGTTCAAACAGTTACTATCAGAACTAAAGGTAAGAAAAAGAGAACTTTGTTGAAGCTAACCGATGGTGCTCAGGCAATTATAGAGAATATGAAGGATTTAAGTCCTTTCTTTACCTATAGTTACCCTATATTCGTAGTGAAGCCTAAGGAATGGATAGAGTTTAGTAGTACCGGAGGGTATTACCAAGATTACCTCGATATAGATTTAGTTAAAATGCATAACGACAGAGTGAATAGGAAAATGGTCAAAGGTTATTTCGATAATCACCCTGAGTTTGCTAAAAGATATTTCAACATTGTCAATGCGGTACAAAGAGTTCCGTGGCAAGTTAATACAAAGGTACTTCGAGTTTTAGAAGAAGTGTATGATAAACATCTAGTGGATTTCCAAACCGATTACTCGTTAATAGGTGGATTACCAAGTGATGACCTTCCAAATCCTTATGATATTATTGAGGCAGTCGAATACGACAAGGAAAATTACGAACCTTATGCAAAGTATAGGGAAGAGTTAATGAAACTTGAAGATAAATTCGACACATTAAAATCAAAAGGACTTGTTGTCAAGTTAGCAATGTCTACGGCTCGTAAATATGAAGACTTTGACAACATATACTTTAGTTATCAAGTGGACTTTAGAGGTAGATTGTATCCAATACAACCCCATTTAAATCCACAAGGTGCTAAGGTAGTCAAATCGCTACTTATGTTCGCAGAAGGTAAACCTCTTGACTCTCCGGAAGCCATTAAATGGTTCTTAGTACACGGAGCTAACCTCTTTGGTTATGATAAAGAGCTATTCCCTGAGCGTATGAGTTTAATGGAGGATATGAATGAAGAAATTATACAAATTGCTAATGACCCCTTGGGAAATCTCAAGTGGACAGAGGCAGATGAACCCTACCTATTTTTGGCTTGGTGTTTTGAGTATGCAGATTGGGTTGCTGACCCTAGCAGTTTCTTATCTTTCCTACCAATTGCGTTAGACGCTACCTGTAGTGGGATACAAATATATTCAGGTTTGATGAAAGACAATAGAGGCGCTGAGGCAGTCAATGTTGTTAATCATAATAACAATCAGATTATAGCTGATATATATGGTGATGTTGCGGGCTGTGTTAATAAGTATTTAGAACTTGGAGATTACGAGGATGTTATAAACTATAGCACATCTGATGGAGTCCAACGAAGTGTACCTACAACAGCAATGGCTCAAAGTATGGTGGGTAAAATCAATAGAAAGATTACAAAGAGAAATGTTATGACATTCCCTTACAATGTATCAACCTTTGGTATGAAAGACCAGCTTATGACAGACATATTAGACGATTATGAAGGGACTGAGAAACAGTTTTGGACAGGAGAGAAGTGGATAGCCGCAACTTTCCTAAGTCGTCTTAACTACCGAGGAATTGGTGAAGTCGTCGAAGGAGCTGTTGTATGTAGAGATTTTCTTAAGGATTTAACAAAGGAAGTTATCGAGAAAGGAAGTCACGTGTTTTATCGTACTCCAATCTTTGGTTTCCCTGTAGTCCATAGGATAGTTAAATATGATACAACAAGAGTAACAACAGCATTAGCCAAGCTTACTATAAGAACACCAACAACCCAGCTAGATGCTAGGAAGATGGTAAATGGAATAGCACCAAACTACATTCATTCATTGGATGCAGTATTGATGTTTAGAACAGTTGAAAGGCTGTTAGCACGAGGAGTAACTGATTTTGCTTTGATACACGATAGTTATGGTGTTCACGCTTCAGATACAGAGAAACTAGCCGAAGAGGTTAGAGAGTCTTACATAGAGTTATTCGAGGACGACCCTTTATATAACTTTGTGGAACAAGCCGCACCTTTTAGAGCTTTAGAAGCCAAAGAGATTGTGATTGGCGACTTAGATTTAAACGAGGTACGAGATAGTGATTATATCTTCAGTTAGCATTGGTTGCTAAAAATAAAGTAAGACACGCTGTAGTTAGGGCTATTGAGGGTATTGAAAAGATACCTAACTTAGAACTTAGGCGCAATGCTTTAGGAGCAATACTAGATATTGTAACGGAATTTCGAGACTCTTTAAGTCTTGATGTAGGTGAGTTAACAGCTCTTATAGAGATTAAAAACAACAAGGAACAAACAAATGATTAAAAATATATTCGGAGCTAAGAAGCTTACAGGGATTTTAGATACATTCACAAAGGTACAAGATGACCTTATCGGTTTCATCAACGGAAATGGTGACGAGATTAAAGTTCTTCAATCAGAGTTAGCTACTGCAAACGCAGAGCAAGTACAAGCACAACAAGCATTAAACCAAATTAACAAAATCGTAGGGAGCAAATAACATGGCAGCAATTAAAAAACCATTCACAGTAAAAGGCACGAAAGTTACATCACCAAGAGGGGACGCTTTATGGGCGAAACTAGACAAACCGGACAGAGAGTATAATGCTAAAGGTCAATATTCAGTAGACTTAGTGGTAGACCCAGGGGCTCAAGGAGTACAAGCATTCATTGACAAGTTGGAGAAACTTAGAGATACTGCATTTGAGCAAGCAAACGAAGGGAAACCTAAGAACAAGCTTTATACTAAGCGCCCTGTATTTAAAGATGACTTTGATAAAGATGGTAATGAGACAGGTAACATTGTATTCAAGTTCAAAATGAACAATGTAGACGATAGACGTCCTGGGCAAAATAAAGTAATCTTAGTCGGGCCTAAAGCCTCTGAAGGGGAAATCCCAATGGTGCAAATCGGTAATGGCTCTTTAATTAGATGTGTTGCCTTTGCTAACCCCTATGCAATGAGCAGTGACAAAACTATCGGAGTATCTTTAATCCTAGAGAAAGTACAACTACTTGACCTTGTAAGTTTTGGTGGTGATGACGACCTAGATGATGAAGATGGTGAGTTAGATTTACCTAACGATGGTTTAGGTGACGAAGATGTAGATGGTGAGCTACCTGATAATGACGACGAAGATGGCGACTTCTAATGTTAACATTATGTGAACAAATTAAGACTAAAGAACTAGAGCTAATAAGACTGCGTAATATGCAGAAAGGCTCTATTGATATGGTGGATAGCTTGCGAATGGCTATACTAAACTGTGGTGGTGGGGCTAAGCTACAAAATGAAGCACTAACTATGACAGTACAAGAGCTCTGTGATGAACTCGGTACTAACGGCGTTCGTTTTATGTACTGCGAAAGAGTTTAAATGGCAATAGGGGATATACATTCCCTTGAGCTCCCATACTTTATTACACTAGGGAAGACACGCCATAGTTGTAATTTAAACAAATATCGTCAAGCACATTACAGAGTTACAAATGCCCTTAAGAAAGAGTTTAAGGAAATAATAACAGATGCTGTATTAGATTTACCTGTTATGGAAACAATTAAGATACATTATATAATTCATTACGAGAACAAAAGATTGTTTGATATTGATAATATAATGAGCGTTATCTCAAAGTTTGCTCAAGATGCCTTAGTGGAACTTGGACGACTTCCGGACGATAACTATCGACATATCGTTCAAATAACAGGTACAGTTGGTACTATAGATAAAAAGAACCCTCATATAGAAATGAGAATAAAAGAAATTTAAGGAAAAATAAATGGATGATGAATTAGAAGATTATTTAGAATACCTCGAGACTTATGCAGTAGATGATGGTCATGATGTAGGTTGGGTAGAGTTGGAGATAGTACAGACAAAAGGGATACTATCTTCTAGAGATGAAGAGTGTTTAGAGAGAGCAAGGGAGGCACAATGTGGCAAGTAATCAAACAGAAGATAACGGTGAATTTAGCTATCATACTTCTTGCGATAGCTGTGGGTCTACTGACGGCAACGCAGTATATACTAACGGTAGTGCCTATTGCTTCGCTTGTGAAGCTTGGACTCCTCCATCGGATGACGGAACTAACTCACGACCTCAAGCGACTAAGAGAATGGCTATGAACTTACTAAGTTATGATAGCAGAGAACTAACTAATCGAAAGATACCGGAGGCTATTTGTAAACAATACAAGTATGGTATCGGTTCTATGGGTGGTAAGGTGTGTCAGGTAGCAACCTATTTTGACAAAGACCGGAAAGCCGTAGCACAGAAAATTCGTTTTGCCAATAAAGACTTTAAGTTTCTTGGAGATACTAAAGATGCTATGATGTATGGACAACAGTTATGGAGTTCAGGTGGAAAGAAATTAACAATTACTGAGGGAGAGATAGATGCTCTCTCGGTTGCAACAGCTTTCGATGGTAAATACCCGGTGGTATCACTATCAACAGGAGCACAGAGTGCTAAGAAAGAAATAGCAAAACACTTAGAATGGATTAGTAGCTTCGAGGAAATCTACTTATGGTTTGATAACGACGAACCCGGTCGCAAAGCAGTAGATGAAGTAATCAATATGTTACCGATAGGTAAGGTAAGGATTGTTAGACATAGTGAATACAAAGATGCCAATGAACTATTAGTTCACAGAGGCAAGTCAGCGATTGTTAATGCGTTTTATAATGCAGAAGAATACAAACCTGAAGGTATATTACTACCTAGCGAATTGCTCGAAGAAGTATTAAAGCCCATTGAGTATGGAAGACCTTGGATGTTTGAGAAGATGACAAACATTACATATGGGAGAAGATTAGGCGAGGTGGTAGCACTTGGCGCTGGAGTATCAGTAGGTAAGACTGACTTTGTAACTCAGAGTATAGCTTATGATTTGAAAAATAATTATAGTGTAGGTACATTTATGTTGGAGCAACAAACAAGAGAAACACTCTTAAGAATTGCTGGTAAACTAGATGGACAACACTATCACTTACCTGATAACAACACAGACCCTAAGAAGCTTGAAGCAACTATAACAGCTATCAACGGATTGTATATCTATGATAACTTTGGTAGTATTGATTGGGATACGATTAGCGATAAGATAAGATTTATGTATCATAACTATGGTGTTGAACATTTCTATATTGATAATCTCACAGCCCTTAATGCTCACGCTCAAGATGAAAGAAGAAACCTTGATGGACTTATGGCAGATGTAGCGGCTTTAGCAAAAGAGCTAAACATTTGGGTACTTGTAGTATCACACCTTAATCCACCTAAAACAGGTGCGGCTCACGAAGCTGGCGGTAAGGTAGAACAAGCACAGTTCACAGGTTCAAGAGCAATTATGCGTTGGTCAAGTTTTATGTTAGGTGTTGAGAGAAACACAATACACGAAATCCCTGAGGAACGTCAGAAAGGATTGGTACGGTGTATCAAAGATAGATTTAGTGGTAAAGCCACAGGAGTTACAATCGGTTTCATCTATGACCTAGAGACAGGTATAATGATGGAGTCAGATGAAGTAGATGGCTTATTGCCTGATGAAGATACTGAGGAGGATTTTTAATGCTGGTATATGATTTAGAAACAAATGGTTTATTAAGTACAACTGATACCATTCATTGTGGTGTTGTATATGATACAGAAACAAAGATTACAAAGATGTATTCTTCAAGACCAATGAAGGGTACAGATGGAAACATTGATGAAATGATTGCACACCTAAAAACAGGAGATACTCTTGTAGGTCATAATATTATTAAGTTCGATAATGCAGTTATTAAGAAACTTTATGGTGTGGATTTAGATGACCACTGTAAAATGTTAGATACATTAATCCTCAGTAAACTTATGTATCCTGATATGATGAAGGAAGATGCTCGTAGGTTTGCTATGCCTCCTAGACTTAAAGGGTCACACTCTTTAGGGGCTTGGGGATACAGAACTAAAACTATGAAAGATGATTACTCAGGTGGTTGGGAAGAACTTAATCAAGATATGTTTGATTACTGTAGACAAGATGGTGTTGCTACTAATGCAATACTAGAAAGATTTATAGAGAAAGGGCTACCGCCACAAAAAGCTATAGACCTAGAGCAACAGTTTGCTAAGATTATTGGACGTCAAGAACAGTACGGAGTTGGGTTTGATGTTAAAGCAGCTCAGAAACTTCATATAGAACTTGAAGAAGAAAAGGAAGCTATGATAGCTGAGGTTCAGAGGAACTTTAAGCCTTTAGGTATCTTTACTAAGAAGAATGAAATTAAGAATAAGTATAAGAAAGATGGCTCAATAGCTATGGCTTATCAAAAGCAACTTGATAAAGGCTTCTACTTTAAGAAAGATAAAGAGGGTAATGACGTATGGGGAGTTGATGTAATTACAGAATTCAATCCCGGTAGTAGAGCACATATTGTATATTGGCTTGGAGAATTATATGGATGGGTACCAACTGAGACAACTGAGAAAGGAAATCCTATAGTTAATGAGGGTGTTCTTAAAGGTCTTGAATATCCTGAAGCAAAAGTCTTAGCTAAATACTTCAATGTAAGTAAGTTGCTCGGACAGCTCGCGCTCGGCCCTCAAGCTTGGCTTAAGGTTGTAGGAGAAGATGGAAGAATTCACGGTGGAGTTGATACACTAGGAGCAGTCACAAGACGTTGTACACACAGTCGTCCTAATATGGCACAAGTTCCAAGTGTTACAGCATTCAAAGGTGCAGAATGTAGAGCATTATTCAAGGCTGGTAAAGGTAAAAAGATTGTTGGTTGCGATGCATCCGGACTAGAGCTTAGAGTATTAGCACACTTCTTGGCTAAATATGATGGAGGAAATTATGGACGAACAATACTTGAGGGGGATATACACACAGCAAATCAAAAGGCTGCTGGGCTTCCAACAAGAAATAACGCTAAGACTTTTATCTATGGGTTCTTATACGGTGCAGGAGCAGCAAAACTTGGAGAGATTGTCGGAGGTGGATTTAAAGAGGGCGATAAGCTTAAGAAACGCTTTCTTAGAAAGATCCCAGCAATCGCAAAACTTGGAGATGCAGTTGTGGGTGCTGTTAAAGCACGAGGCACTCTCAAAGCCCTTGATGGAAACCCTTACACTATCAGAAGCGAACACTCAGCATTGAATGTATTGTTACAGGGTGCTGGTGCATTGGTAATGAAGTTTTGGTTAATAGAATATGATAAACAATTACAAAAGAGATTTAAAGTTGGCGAGCAATATGAGTTTGTTTTAAACATTCACGATGAAGCTCAAGTAGAATGTGACGAGGATATAGCTGAACAAGTAGGAAAGATAGCTGAACAGGCTTTTGAAACTATTAGTGATGAGATAGGATTTAGAATTAAACTCGAAGGCGAGTCAAAAATAGGAGATACTTGGTATGATACACACTAGAGGTTGGGTAGGACTCCCACAGTTTTCAAAGGATATGTATCAAGAGAGATACTTCCTAGAGGATGAAAATTATACATTATGGTTAGATAGAATGTCTATGTTTGCAGATGACCAAGCTATGGTAGTTAGAATACAAAGGTATATAAACAACTATTGGTTCCACCCAAGCACTCCGGTATCATCTAATGGCAATGCACCACAAAGAGGTTTACCTATTAGCTGTTACGTTAATCAGGTTGAAGATAGTAAAGAAGGTATATTTGCCAAGTTTACAGAAAACAATTGGTTAGGAGCAGAAGGTGGAGGAATTGGAACAAGTTGGAGCAACGTTAGAGAGATTGGGGCGAAGGTTGGAGCAAACGGAGAGTCTAGCGGTATCGTACCGTTCATCAAGGTCTCAGATAGCAGTACACTTGCAGTCAGTCAGGGAGGACTTCGACGTGCTTCACAAGCAGTTTATCTCGATGTCTCTCACGCTGAAATTGAAGAGTTCATAGATGTTAGGAGACCTACAGGTGACGCTAACAGACGTAGTCTTAATGTTCATCACGGCGTGGTTATTAGTGATTTATTTATGGAGGCAGTCGTTAACAGAGCTTCTTGGGATTTACTAAGTCCTAAAGATAACTCAGTTGTTAAAACAGTTGATGCCTTTGACCTATTCAAGAAAATACTTATAACTCGTATGGAAACAGGTGAACCTTTTATAATCTTTAAGGATACTGTAAACTCTATGAGACCTGATGAATATATACAGGCGCAGTTTGAAGTTATAATGAGTAACCTTTGTGCAGAGATTGCATTACATACAGCTCCGGATTATACAGGAGTATGTTGTTTAGGCTCAATCAACTTAGAATATTATGATGAATTCAAAGATGATATGGAACAGTTCTTATATGATTGTAATCGTTTCTTAGATAATGTTTTAGAGAGCTTCATTAACCTTACAGAAGGTAAGATTGGCTTTGAGAACGCAAGAAAGTCTGCTATCAATGAGCGTTCATTAGGTCTAGGTGTTATGGGTTTTGCGGGGTTATTACAAAAGCGTAACTTACCTTGGGATAGTCCAATGACTAAAGGGTTAAATCTACAGATATTTAAGGACTTCAAGAGATACAATGAGTATGCTAATCACTTAGCGGCTGTTAAGTTTGGTACTTGTCCTCTTAGTAAGACAAGAAGAAATACACACGTATCGGCTATTGCACCAACGGCTTCTATAAGTACATTATGTAATGGTAGTAGTCAAGGTGTTGACCCTAGATTAGGTAATAGTTATATACATAAGACTAATATAGGTACATACACTCAACGAAACAAGTATCTTTTAGCTCTCCTAGAGAAACACGGAGCAAACAATGAGACCATTTGGAAGTCGATTGTAAGGAATGAAGGCTCGGTTGCACACTTAGATTTTCTGAGTGACTATGATAAAGATGTATTTAAAACTGCATATGAAATAAACCAGCATGTGATTATAGATTTAGCTTGTGATAGAGCGCCATTTGTAGACCAATCACAGAGTATAAACGTATTCTTAGGTGCAGATACTCACGTTGAAAACCTATATAACCTGCATATAAGAGCTTGGAAAGGAAGACTTAAGTCATTATATTACTGCCGTTCTACAGCGGCTACAAGAGCTTCTGCTGGTACTCAAGAGCGTCAAATAATTAGCTATGATGAATGTCTATCATGTCAATAGTAATGAAAATACTTATGTTTAATTACATAACTTTCTTATTATTGGCTATATTGATAGTACCTATAATCTTAATAACTCACGGAGTTACAGGTGCTTATGAAAGCATCTATGAGAATAGAGATTTATCATATAAAAGATTTAATGAAGTTAGAAAAGGATATTATAAATGAGTTTAATAAAACAAACAACTAAATACCCAATGTATAAGCCTATGAAATACCCGTGGGCTTACGACTATTGGAAGACACACGAAAAGATGCATTGGACGGAAGAGGAAGTTGCATTAGCTGATGATGTTAAAGACTTTGCCCAAGCAAGTCCTGAGGAGAAAGAGTTTCTTACTAATGTATTGAGATTGTTCACTCAGAATGATATTATGGTAGGGGCTGGATATGATGTAATGCTTCGTATCTTCAAGCCAACTGAGGTACAGATGATGCTTCGAACATTCGCTAACAGAGAGAATACACATATCTCTGCTTATGCGTTACTAACTGAAACACTTGGGTTTGGGGATGAAATCTATTCAGAGTTCCTTGATATTCCTTTGATGGAAACAAAGACAGAGTATATTGATAAAGCCAAAGTTAAGAAGTTTGAAGATTACAAAGCTGATGGTATGACCAATGCTGAGGTTGATAATCAATTCAGACGAGGGGTAGCTAGAATGTTGGCTGTATATGCTGGGGCTACTGAGGGTATCTCATTAATGGCACAGTTTGCTATGTTACTGCAATTTCAATTTCAGAATAAGTATAAAGGTGCTTGTCAGATAGTTGATTGGAGTATCAAAGATGAAGCTCAACATCAAGAAGGTAACTCAAGACTGTTTAGAGCGTACATAGAAGAGAACTCTGATATTTGGGATGATGAACTTAAATATGAGATATATGAGGCAGTTAGAGAAATAGTAGCTTACGAAAAAGCTCTTGTAGACTACTTAAATCCTCCTCATATGGATAAAGAATTGATTAAGACTTACATTGAGTATATGGCAGATAATGCTTTATCTTTATTAGGGATGAAAATCAATTACAATATCAAAGAGAACCCACTTCCTTATATGGAAGAGGTTACAAATGGACTTTCTCTAGTAAACTTCTTTGAAGCTAGAGTTACAGATTATGCTAAGGGTGCTTTAACAGGCTCTTGGGACGAATTAAAAGCAAAGGTATAACAATGATTAAAGTAGCAAAATGGAATTTCGATAGAAACAATACAAGTTTCGATGTAGAGTTAGAGACAAATATGTTAGCTGAAGAAGCTCAAGAGTTTAAAGATGGCTTAGTAGATTACTTCAATGCAATCAAAGGTATTAACCAAGAAGCTATCCTAGATGCTAAAGTAGAGTTGGTTGATGCGTGGGCAGATTTTAACTTTGTCTTTCAAGGAACTAAGTTTAAAGCCTTAGGTACTATGATAGACTTTAGTGGCGTGGAAGAAACAGAACAATATATGTACACATTACTTAATCAGGACTTACAAATTAATGGTGCTGTACTTGAGAGAGCATTAGATGCTGTAATAGTAGCTAATGAAGCTAAAGGAACTCAGAAGGTAAATGGTAAGATACAAAAAGGTGACGATTGGGTAGACCCTAAATCACAAATTAGAATGTATCTTGAAGATGTTTAAGAAAGCCGATGAAGGGAAGCCTATGGTTTCTCTTGTTGAGCCGGAGTTTGTGTTAGGTACAGCAAAGATACTAACATTTGGAGCAAATAAATATGGTAAAGACAATTGGAAAACAGCTAAGACTAAAGATATCGAGCGGTATAATGATGCTTTACTTAGGCATCTATATGCTTATTTGGGAGGCGAAAAGATTGACCCGGAAAGTGGACAGTCTCACCTCTATCATATAAGCTGTAATGTAATGTTTCTTGATTACTTTGATAGACAGCTACAATTAAATAATGATATTGAACAACTAAGATAAGGATAAATAATGACAGCACTAATTGACGCAGATAGCTTCCTATACAAAATAGGATTTGCTTTAGAAGAGACTTTTGAGAAAGAAGATGGTACTGAATACCACGTTGTAGACCTAGTAAATGCTAAGGACGCTATAGATGGATTGATAGATGGGATACTATTTTCAACCGACTGTGACGATTATGAGCTGTGGTTAACAGGTAAAGAAAACTTTAGGTACGAAGTTGCTAATGATTTAGCCCACGCTTACAAACATAACCGTAAGGACTCGAGGAAACCTGATAAGTTTAAGGAAATGTGGGATTATTTAAGAAAGACTCACAAAGCTAAACTAACTCCATTCTGTGAAGCAGATGATGTAGTGGTCACTAAGAAGACCGAGACTCCTGATGATTATGTATTATGTGCAATTGATAAGGATGTATTATATCAAACAGAAGGAAGACATTACAATTATGGTAAAGATGAATTTGTTACAGTCACTAAAGAAGAAGCTATACACTATGCTTATTATCAAACCCTTGTTGGCGATACAACAGATGGTTATAAAGGTGCTTATAGGATTGGGCCTAAGAAAGCTGATGTCATCCTCGGAACTCCGGGACAGTTTGACGAGCGACAGCTTTACGCAAGAGTTCTTGCTACCTATAGAAAGTGTAAACAAACTAAAAAGGAAGCACTTGCTACAATGAGATTAGCACAGATGCATCAGCTTGAGCGAGTTAACGGTAAACTTAAGTTAAAATTATGGACTCCTCCAGCAAAAGGAGAATGTCAGATTGATGCCTTACAGTTTTGATTTAATAGTTGGAGTGGCAATTATTACAAATACTTTTATACAAGTCACATGGTTTATAAAAACCTTTAAGAAGCCCAAGAAATAGGGCTTTACGGAGCGTGATGAGATTAGAGTGGACATATTAGAAAGAATGGCTCTTAAAGAAGCTTAGAGAATTATTATTATAATTACTATAAATATAATTAATAAATAAGCTAAAGAGTCTTTAAGTATAGAGTTTGTAATCTCTCTCAGGTAAACTGCGGACTGACTACTAAAATTACATAAGGATTTATTATGGCTAAAACTATAATACCAATAAAGAGTTCGGATTTAATTCAACAATTAGAGTTACGATTTCCGGATAAGCTTGATGTGGAAGATGCATCACCTTTTGAAAGAGGGAAGAAAGCTGGAGTTGTAGAATTACTACGAGAACTAAAACATAATTTAAAAGGAGAAACTGTGAATAAAATTACAGTAAGTGCATAATGGGCGGAGGTGGAGGTGGTGACACAGTAACAAGTGTTAAAGCTGACTTACCTGATATGTTTAACCCTGTAGCCCCTGAGAGAACCTCAGCAGAAGCTATGCCGGAGAACATTGACAAAGCATTATTTACAGGTGGTGCTAAAACAACTGCCGATGAAAAAGCAAAAAAGAACTTAGGGACTTCGAGACTTGTTATTCCTTTAGAGGGTGCAGCACAGTCAGGTGGTTATGAAACCCCTAGAACTCCAACAGGAGTAGTATAATGGGTGGCGGTGGCGGTGGCTCTCACATAACTGAGTACGAACCTACAAGGGTAGGTGTTGATAAACGACGTTACGGCGAACTAAGTAAAACCGGTATTCAGAGTATTGACCAATATAAACAGTATAGTAAAAGCACTAAAGGACGTGGTAAAACCCAAGCTGACTTTATGAATAGAGTTAATGTTATGGAGTCTTATAATACTACTGACAAAGAAGGTAACACTATAACTAAACAGCGTCAGAAGATTGGTAATAATGGACAACCTTTGTATAAGATGGTTAATGATACTGCGGCTTACGGTAAGTACACCAAAGGGCTTGGAGGCGCTACATACGATGCTAAATGGAATAGATGGAAAACATCTACCGGTGTTGATATGGAAGCGGCTCTAAACGATTGGAGTAACTACGCTGGTGAAAGAACTGAGATAGCTGAATATGGTGCTAAGGAGACTCGTAGAAAAGAAGCTCCGGATGAACTTACAGGTACTTCAGGGAATGTAGATTATTCGTTGGCAATTACTAAAGACGACGATAAGAAAGAAAGCTCAGTTGGAGCTATTGAGAGTTTTGATACTTCTCCTAGTACAGCTTCAACTAACCAATCATTAGGAATTTATTAATGGCAGAAGATTTTAAGACAGCCCAAGAACTTTTAGAAGAAGCGGGTCTTAAGTCTCTATTCGATAAACGTGATGGCGATAGGATTACAACTCTTAAGAAAGCTAGAGACTGTAGTAAGATGACCATACCTAGTGTACTACCTGACGATAGTTTTACAGAACAAACAGACCTACCGGATACTTATAATTCGTTAGGTGCTCGTGCTGTAAACAATTTAAGTAACAAACTATTACTAGGATTACTGCCTCCAAGTTCGGCTTTCTTTAGATTAAGACAGTCACAAGAACTTGAAGAAGACATTGAAGCCGGTGCAGAGCCTTCGAAAGAAGATACTGCACTTGAAGCTCAACTAAGTAACCTAGAAACAAAAGTGATGAACAAAATTGAAGGCTCAGGAATGAGACCTATTGTACATCAAGCGTTTGTACATTTAATTACAACAGGAAATGCGGCTCTATTATACGATGAAGGTAAAATGCATATGTATAAGGTAGATGCTTATGTTGTAATTAGAGACTTTAGTGGTAATATTACAGATGTAATTCTAAAAGAGAAGATTGCTTTTGAAGCACTTCCTGAAGATTTAATGAATAATATTGAAGTTACTGAAGAAGAAAGAAAGCGAGACATAGAGTTATATACTAGATACATTAGGCAAGGCAAGAAATGGTTAACATACCAAGAAGTTAAGTCTGTTTTAGTAGATGGCTCAGAACAGTCTATAGAAGATAAACATATGCCTCTTATGGTTCTTAGATGGTCTAAGATAAATGGTGAGCATTATGGTCGTGGTTTAGTTGAAATGCATCTAGGGGACTTTAGGTCTCTTGAGGGATTAACTCAGATGATGTTAGAATACTCAGCTATTGCGGCTAAGGTAGTATTTGGGATAAAACCAGGTTCTGTAATTGAACAAGATGAATTAGAAGATGTAGAGAATGGCGGTGTTGTTATTGGAGATTTGGAACGTGATGTTTCAAGACTCGCAGTAGATAAACAAGCTGACTTACAAATCCCTATGAAACTCGTTGAAGAGATTACAAGACGTATTGGTGCGGCTTTTCTATTACAAAGTACAACAACTAGAGATAGTGAGCGTACAACAGCATTAGAAATCCAATTCTTAGCTAGAGAACTTGAAGATGCCCTTGGTGGTATTTATAGTATCATAGCACAAGAGTTTCAATTACCATTAGTTAATCTTCTTATGCAAGACATGACGTATGATTTAGGTGATTTAGTTGAACCTACTATTACAACAGGTCTGAACGCTTTAGGTAGAACACAAGATTTAGAGAAACTAAGACAACTTAATGGCTTAATCGCTGAAGTTAATCCTGATTATGTAATGAAATACCTCAATATTGAAGAGTATTTAGTTCGTATCGGAAGTGCTTTAGGTATTAAAGATGTTAAGAGCTTATTCGTAAGTAAAGAAGAAGTTGCCCAAGAACAACAGGGTCAAACAGATGCTGGTGTGCCAAATGTAGCACAACCGGAACAACCACAAGGATAATATTTATGGCAAAATTACTAACAGATGCAAGTTACGTTAAAAGAGATAAGAAAGCAGAGGTAGCGAAAGCTAAAGCTGGAAAAGCAAAACCGGGTTATATGGATTTAACTAAGCCCAAAGGTAAGTAAGTATGGCAACGGAGGTATCAGGTGAAACTCCTGAGTTGACTGAACACGAACAGGCAATGGTAGATTTAGTGGATAACAAAGAGGCAGCTTCGGCTGGTTCTGTTAACCCTGAAGATGCTCCGGAATATATAGAGCCTACAGAGGAAACTCCCTCAGAAGATGAAATTGATTACAAAGCTAAGTATGAAGAATTACTAGCTGGTAAAGAAACACCTACTGAGGCTCCTGAAGGGCTTACTATTGAAGATACACCTGAAGAGACACCTGAAGAGACTCCTGAAGAGACACCTACTGAAGTTGAGGGTACATTAACTCCTGAACAAATGAGTAAGTTTAATGCAGAGTTTAATGCTAATGGTAAGTTAGCTGAGGGTTCTTATGATGAATTAAGTAAACTTGGTTTATCTAAGGCTGTTGTAGACAGTTATATTCAAGGTCAATCTGCTATTCAAGAAGCTCAAAATACTAAAGCATACTCTGCTGTTGGTGGTGAAGAGGCTTATGCAGAAATGGTAGCTTGGGCTAAAGATACTTGGAGTCCTGAACAGATTTCTGTATTTAACTCTCAAGTGCAGAGCGGTAACAGTGACCAAATTATGTTTGGTGTTGAAAGTTTATCGGCTCAGTTCAAAGCGGCTAATGGGAGTCCAATTCCTAAAAGAGCTCTTAGTGGAAGCACACAAGCTTCTTCAGGTGGAGCTAAAGGTTATGCAGACAAAGGTGAAATGTATAAAGCAATGAGAAACCCAATGTATGGGAAAGATGCTTCATATACTAATGCAGTTGCAAAGAAAATAGAACAAAGTTCGTTTTAAGTCGTCTATCGGGGAAGATTGTCTCTTCTTGCTTCCCTAGGCATAATGGAAGAGTATTTAATTAAATAACACAAGGAATACATATGGCTATTACAGCAAATGGTTTTACACAAATTGAGGGCGCTGGAGACAGAAAAGCCTTAAATCTTAAGGTTTATTCAGGTGAAGTTCTTAACGCATTTGATAAGAAAAATATTGGGCTTGACCTAGTTAAAGTTAGAACAATCGCAAACGGTAAGTCTGCACAGTTCGTAGTTACAGGTAATATGTCAGACTCTGATGTAGCAACACACACTCCGGGTGCTGACGTTTCTACAACTAACATGCCTGATAACGAGAGAGTAATTCTTATTGAAGATTTACAATACGTTTCATCTTTAGTAGATAACTACGAAGAGAAAATGGCACACTTCGAAATCCGTGGTGAGTTGGCAAAACGTTCAGGTGAAGCACTTGCAACTAAAATCGACAAGCAAGTATTTGCTACAGTATTAGCGGCTACTCAAGCAGTAGGTGTTGCGGCTCAGCCTGATGGCTTTGAAGTAAACAACGATGATATTGTTGATGGTGCTACAGCAGAAGATAAAGGTGATGCAATTCTTGCTACTATCTTTGCAGCTAAAGCTCATTTAGAAGCTAATGATGTTACAGGTGACCCTATCTTTGTAACTGACCCAATTAACTACTTCAATGTTGTTCAGTCTGCTAAAGCAGTTAACAGAGACTTCAATGATGGTGGTAATGGTTCAATTGCAAAAGGTAATGTAATTCAAGTTGCAGGTATCTCTATTGTAATGTCTAACCACTTTGGTAAAGATACAGCAGTAGATGTTGCTGGTACAGACAAGAAACTCCAGGGTCTATTGTTTACATCAGATGCTGTAGGTGTTGTTAAGCTTATGGACGTAAGTTCAGAGTCTAACTACATTCCTGAGAAACTTGGTACACTAATGACATCAACGTATGCATTAGGTATGGGTGTTCTTAATCCAGGAGCATCAGTAGCAATCACAGGTGGAACTGTATAGAACATTCGGGGAGCTTAGGCTTCCCTTTGTTTTCTTTAAGAGGTTCTAGGAAATTTTAAACAAAACAAAGGAGAAAGTTTGAATTTATATGAAGGTGTTAATACTCTATTAGGAGCGATTGGTGAAATTCCAATTACAGATAATACGTCAGCTATGGAAGCAGATGCTACAAGTGATGTAGGTATGGCTAGAGATGCATTATTATCTATGAGTAGGTCAATACAAGAGCAAGGCTTTTGGTTTAATAAAGAGAAGGCATACCCATTAGTTCCGAATACAGATGGTTATATCCCAATTGGAAATAATATATTAAGTGTATATAGTCCTACATTGATAGTAAAAGACCACAAACTTTACAATACAGAGACAAGGTCTTACTTATTTGAAGATACACAAGATGTAGATATTATATTCAACTTACAGTTTGATGACTTACCTAATGTTGCTGCTGATGCTATTGTAAGAGAGGCGTCTACAGAGTTCTACAATAATATCCTTGGGGATACTCAGGAACTTAGAATACTTCAAACCAATGCTGAGAAAGCGCAGGTGTCCTTACAGAAAGCTCAAGCTAAACATAGGAAAACAAACCTAATTGCTGGGAGTAGATTGATTACTAGAAGTACAAATCCTACAGGAGTTAGATAATGGCATTGATTGTTAAGACAATTCCTGGAGTTTATGGTGGTGTGTCTAATCAAACCGAGAGTCTTCGTAAGGATAATCAAGTATCAGAAATGATTAATTGTAATCCTTCGCTAGTTCTCGGTACTACTAGACGACCAAATGTTGAAGCTGGTGTAATATCAATCCCTGATGATGCTAGTTTTATCTATGATTATCAAAGGAGTGGTGATGAAGCGAATATTCTTACCGTAGCTACAGATGGTAGTATGACTGCTCAAACAATAGGAGAAGGTACTAAGACTATTGTAGTTGACCCTGAAGTTAAAGAATATTTGACTCACAGTGAGCCACAATCTCTTAGTGGGATTACTATTGGTGATACCTCTTATATAGTTAATAGTGAGCAAACCGTAGGTATTTCATATGTATCTACAAGTTTAATGCCGGAACTAGATGAAATCTATAGAAGTGATGTAACCTTAGGAGAGAGTAATTCAGAGCGTATAGCTTATTATTGGCTATCAAGAAGTTCTAATGATGCTGACCATCCTTATAATTACACGGCTGAGCTAGATGAAGTTAAGTATGAGGCTGAAAGCGATAAAGCTGATGAAGCGGCTACATTGTTAGCGGCAAAGATTAAGTATGAAATGGAGACCACAACCTGGAGTGCAGTTGCAGATGGAACAGACGCTTTCATTCTTACAGCGGATACAGGAAGCCCTTTTGAAGCTGAAGGGTTTGACTCTAATGATAATATTTCAATGGAGGTTACTGAGCATCCCGATAAAACTGAATGGATGATTAAGATTGTGCAGGCGGACTCAGAGTTCGATAGTTATACTCTATTTGCTGGCGGCTCCTTCTATACTGTTATTGCTTCTACAGTTGAGGATGTAAGGGATGAATTTGTAAATAAGATAAATGGTAAAGCCTTATCTTTAGTAACTACAAATAGAAACCCTAATGGCTATAATGCTGAGGCTATAGGTTCTGTGTTAAAGATTTGGAAAGATGATTTATCAGACTTTGAATTTAACTATTGGGACTCTTGGGGTTCTTTAGCATCCTATGGCTGGAAGTTAGATGTTGGTAAGCTCCAAGATTTACCTTCAAGTTTCCCTTGGGATGGGGCGGTTGTTAAAATCAATTCTAGCGATGGAGATACTACTACTGATTATTATGCAGTTAGATGGAAAGGTACTTGGCAAGAATATACTAATAGAGCAGAATTCGATGGTACTGATAGAAAGCTACCATTGTTGAACAATATGCCTATTGTTGTTGAAAGGAAGGAAGATGGTACATTTGAAGCTCGACTTTTAAATACATCTGACCAATTAAAACCACCTCTTGTAGGAAATGAAGATAATAATAAAGACCCTTATTTTGTTGATAAGAAGATTAAACAGTTATTTTATATCAATGGTAGGATTTGTATTGTAGCAGGTGATGCCCTTACATTCAGCCAAACAGATGTTCTTTGGAATTTCTATGCGTCTACTATTATTAATGTATTAGATGGAGATACAATAGAAGTTAAGATTGCTTCTGAGAAAGTCCTCGAGATACTTAGGGTTGCTATATTCCAATCAGGTCTTTTAATTATGACATCTGAAGGACAATACTTATTTAATACTGAACAAGGTATAACACCAGCAACTGTAATAGTAAATAAGTTGAGTAATTACGCATATAATGATAAAGGTGGTACGGTTTATGATGGAGATAGTATTGTCTTCTCAGGATTTACCGGTGATACTGCTAGACTCTACAGATACCGAGTTGCTAGATTGACCTCAGAGAATAAGGCTATTGATTTAACTATTCAAATTCCAACTTACATTCAAGGAACAGTAATGCAAATTACTAACTTTGTTGAAGATGGTACTCTTGTAGTATTAACTGAGAACTCTAAGAAGCTTTATTTATACCGAGAGGTTATCTCAGGCGACCAAATGGTTCAGAGTTCTTGGTACACTTGGGATTTTAGTAACATACTTTCTAGCGATATATTACATATAATGGTTATAGACACTTATTTGTATCTTGTTGCTACAGAAGGAGTCTTTAAGTTGCCTTTAGGAATTCAAGTCTTTGGTAGTGATTACCGCCATGAAGATGTTGGAAATATTCCATATGATAGTTCAATAGAGTTAACAAAATGGAGACCAAAGAAAACTCAAGCACAAGTACAGACACCTCGTGGTCGGCTACAGTTGAGGACAGTATCAGTAGCTATAGAAGGTGAAGCTGTCTTAGACATTTACAAAGAAGATAGGGATTTTACTCAGAATAAACCTATCAGACATAATAGAAGTATCAACGTATTAAGTAATACAGATAAAACAGTTCTGAGTATAAAAAATGATGGTTTAAAGCCTTTCACAATTAGTGGTATCGCATTTAGTGGTACGTACCGTGAAAAAGGTAAAGAACGAATATAGGAGATTAAATGGCAGTTCCTTTTGTAGAGAACTATAATGGTGATGGTAGTAATAGGATATTTACAGTTATATCTCCTATACTATCTGAAAGTCACGTAAGAGTAGACTTTTATTATGAAGATGTGATAGGTGAAGGTTATACAGACCATCACATAACAAGTGGTAATTGGGATATTATCAATAATAGTGTTGTATTTAGAGTTCCTCCAGCCGCTGGATATATTGTAAAGATTTCAGTAAGTTCAGATGGTGAGGGCTTAGATACTGCTCCAAGTGATGTAACAAATGTTGCGGCTAGTTTAAATATGATAGTTGAACTTGCTAATAATATGGAACACATAGAAAAAGTATACTCTGTTTCAGATGCTCTTGAGGCTCTTTATACAGACAAAGACGAATTAGATGCAGTACATGCGGCTCTAGCTCAAATTGAGTTTAACTACAATAATATTGACATAATCGCTGGTGCTGAGGATAATGCCCACGAGGCTCAACTTAGAGCTTGGGAAGCTAAAGCTAATGAAATGTCAGCTAATAGTTTTGCAAATGAAGACCATAATGTAAATGTAAAGACATATACAAGTAATGGTGATGGTACTTTTAGTCATTGTGATTGCTCTTTCTACTCAGCTAAGCATTGGCAAGTAGAAGCATTTAATGCTGTTGGGCAAGAGTTAATAGATGCTGTTGCTAATAATACAGCTCAGATTGCTTTAAATACAGAAGCTGTTAACAATCTTGCAAGTTCTCAAGGAGAAGTTGAAGGAACACAAACGAGTGGGTATGTATTAGATAGAATTCCTGATGTATTTACAGAAGTTCCTATTGATACTATAGTCCCCTCAACTGATGATGAAGTATTTGAAATAGATGAGAGTTCCAATACGATTACATTTAAGAAGAACGCTAGTTATAGTTTAAATCAAACTCTAACTTTAGAGTCCCATACAAATGGCGAGCGTACTATTAATTTTAGAATAGTAGATGTATCTGATGATACTACAGTCTATACACGCGAGGCTATAGTAGAAACTACATCAGGGGATATAACTATCTTTAGTATGCTTGGGTTACTAACTATAGGTAAGAATGGTTTTCCAAATGCTCCGGTTACTTTAAGACTAGAAGTAAAAGAAGATACAGAGAAATATTCATTAAAGAAATTTAATAGCGTTATTACCTCTAGTGCTGATTACGATATACAAACTAATATAGAACACGCTGCTATTATTGGTGGTATCATTGATATAGAGCAAGGTGAAGCTATTGGTATTATAGACACTATGCGTGAGTATCCAAAGACTAGTAGAGTTGGTGAGTTGGTAATGATGACAGGGTTGACTCCGTTCAATGATTGTCTTAAGGCTGATGGTACACTTTACAAGAGGGCGGATGCTCCTAAGCTTTGGGAGTATGCTCAGACAAGTGGAAATCTAGTTACAGATGAAGAGTGGCATATTAACAGAAAGGTTGCTTATAGCGATGGTGATGGCTCTACTACTTTTAGAGTTCCTGACTATCGTGGGGAATTTATAAGAGGCTTCGATGACGGAGCTGGTGTAGATGCTAATAGACCTTTTGGTAGTTTACAGATGGATATGATAAAAGAACATAAACATCCTGAGTTATCTCTGAGTTGGCGTGCTATATTCAAATCGGACACAGATAGGTATGGTTGGTATCGAAATAATAATGGGTACACCAAGCCTGCTCAGACGAGCTTTGGTGGTAAAGAAACTAGACCTAGAAATGGTACAGTAATGTATTGTATAAAATATATATAAGAAGGAACTAAATGAGTTTAAGTACAGATATAGCTAAGTTTACAGACTTAGTACAAAGTTGGGCATCTAAGGTGTCTGACGTATTCTATAGTGACGTAGCACAAGATGTTACAATCAAAGTTATTAATGATATTGGTGATATAGTAGATGTTACCATCCCAAATCATAAGAAAATGCAAGACACCTTCGCTACTTGGCAAGGTAATATTAATATTAAGAATGTAGGTGGCACTGTTGTTGCAGATGATGACACACCTTTAAGTGTCGATAAGTTTGGAGGTTTAACCCTAGCTGAATATAGTGAGTTATACAATTCATTCTTCGACGAGAGAAGTGTTAAACTAATGCCTCTTAATCAAGGTAGAAGTATGCCCTCATATCACTTTATGGCTTTTGTAAATAGAGCAAATAAGATTATGTTTTGGGGCTACAATAATGGTGGTTGGGCTAATATAAATGGGGCGGCTAACGCTCAATCTATGCAAGAATTAAATCAACCGGCAGAGCAACAAGGGATAGAAATAGCTAAGATTTGGGTTGTTGGACGCCATATTGCAATCTTATATGTTGATGGAAAACTCTATGGTAGAGGGTTACAATCTGAAGGGCACTTTGGTATTGGTAATACAGCACAACAAAACACATTCGTATTAATGTCTACTAATGTTGTTGATTACAATACATCAAGTCATGGTGACCAAGACGAACAACCTAGTGCTAAGATAATCAAGACTGATGGTTCTGTATGGAGTGCTGGTGATAATGGGCATGGAGAGTTAGGTATTGGTAACACAACAAATACATACACTTGGACTAGAGCTTATAATCCAAATGATTATGCAGGAGACAAGGCTATCAAGGTAGTTACGGAAGGGGATAATGTAGCATACACATCCATCCTAACTGAAAATGGTAATTTGTTTGTAACAGGATATAATGGCTATGGACAACTAGGTACAGGTGATACAACTAACCTAGACACTTTCACATTAGTAGACCCTTCTACTTTTAACGATGAAGCTATCTCAGATGTTATTATGGGGAGTGGCTATACTGATGATAAATATACAAGTGCTACTTATGTTATTACAGCATCAGGTAAAGTTTGGTGCACAGGTTATAATGGTTATGGTCAATGTGCTGATGGTACTACTGACCAACGAACTACTTTCAGAGAAGTAAACTATAACTCTAATCACGATGTATTAACAGACCCTGTGCGTCAAATAGAAATTGGGTGGCATGCAGTTTATATGGTAACTGAGGCTGGAGAGTTATATTCAGTTGGTAGAAATAATTATGGACACTTAGGTATTGATAATACCACAGACCAAACGTCGTTTCAATATGTTACAGATAACGTTAAATTATTACATCAAACAATCGGCGCAGATGCCACGGATTACCCTTCACTATTTATAGTAAAGACTGACGATACTTTGTGGTCTTGGGGTTATAATGCACACGGAGAGCTTGGTTTAGACCATACAACTCAGATGAACGCGCCAGCTCAAGTAAACTTTACTGAAGTAGGTAAAATTGAGTCTTTTGGTACTTCAGGTTACTCTAGTGCGAATGCAACATACTTTAAGCTAACTGATGGTAATTTATATGCTTGTGGTTATAATGGATATGGTAACTGTAATGGTCAAACATCAGATACATCTTATTACTCTCATTTAACTAGAGTACACTTTTAAGGAGTCTTAATGGACATTTACGTAAAACACGGGTTTAAACAAATAGTTGGAGATAAAGTATTAGGTACTTACTCAACAGGTGTGGAGGTCTCTACGGAGACTCCGGAACATTACGATACTTATAGACTTCGTGACAACGATATGGAGTTCTATAATGATAAATTAACTGCTTGTATAAATGCAAGAGTTAGTGCGTATGCAGAGATTAATCAAGATGACTTAAGGTTTGATGATGAAGTTAATGGTACAACTCTATGGGTTGACACAATTAAGGCTATTAAAGAGAAATACCCAAAACCTACAAAGCCTGAGGAACTCTAATGGGCTGGGTTGCTAGTCTCTTCGGAGGCGGTGTGGTGAAATCCATCGAGAATATAGCCTCAGAGTTTATTGAAACAGATATGGAAAGTGCAGAGGCAAAGGCTCTTATGGTTAAAACCTTAGACCCTAATGGACTTATGAGACGAAACATATCAACAAAAGTATCTAGTATGTATGTGGTGTATATATCGTTAGTTATGGTGTTAGTATTAATGCAATCATTTGGGTTTAAACCTGAGGAAGTTAAATTAGCTATTACAAGTCTAACAGATTTATTTGTACCTATTACAACTATGTTTACAGCAATCGTTGGCGCATCATTTGGTGTTAATGGTTTAAATGCCACTAAAGGGAAATAGTGAAAGAAGAAGAATTAAAGAACCTTGTAGTTGAGCATGATAAACATATAGACCTCATGGCTCAGTCAATCGAACACTTAGCGGGTGCTGTTGGTACTACTACTAAGAAATTAGATGATGTTATAGATGTGATTACTAAACAAAATATACTAATGGAGAAATTTCATAACCTTGAAGAGAACCTTAAAGAGTCCTTTGATAGGGTACACGATAAAGTAAGACGCATTGAAGAGGCTCAGAGTGGGGAAGGATGTACGGCTTTAAAGGTTAATGCCCAAGCGGATGAAGGTCGTGATGCACGATTAAAGAAGCTTGAAGCCTCTCAGACTTGGGTTGTTAGGGTGATTATAGGTGGATTGATTTCCGGTATGATTGGTTCATTATTTATATTAGCAAGGAGTTAATATGTTTAGTTTCGGAGACCATTCTAGATTAATACTAGATACGGCTGATGAGAGACTTCAAGCACTATGTAATGAAGTTATAAAACATTATGACTTTAGTGTTATTGAAGCTACACGTAGTTTACAGCGTCAAAAAGAACTCTACGAAAGTGGAAAGTCTCAGATTGATGGTGTTATTAAGAAAGGTAAACATAATTATATGCCAAGTTTGGCTATTGATGTATTACCATATAAGAAGGGTCACAACGCGTTTGATGGCTCAGATGAGAGTGAATTGATGTTTTGGAGGATGCTATGGCATTTTAAAAGAGCTTCAATCAAACTAAGAATTCCAATCACCTTTGGTGCATTTTGGAGTTTCAAGGATTTCCCTCACATAGAGTTGGCTTAGGTCTCTCAAAGGGCTTTAGGAATACCATTGGTTACCTAGAGTCTTTTAAAGAGTTCTACGCTCATTAGAATTAGTATTAGGAGGCACTATGAATATAGTTAATACAAAGAGTATAATAGATGGTGATAGTTATATCGTATGGTATGATTTCACTTTTAACAATGACGAAGGTATTTTTATCTTACATATGCAAGGGGATAGGAAATTACTAAAGATGGTTAAGCATTTAAAGTCATTCGAGAAGACGATATATTTCTGTGAAGGATTAGATAATGTATGGAAAAACCATAGACAGCTTGTAGGTCATTTCGATGATACGAAGCAAGAGATTTTTAAGTTTGTGTGGAAGGATAAAGATGCTAGGGTATTCTAAGACTATTAAAAGCTTTAACATGACTGAACAAGAGGTACAGCAATTTGTACATTTAGATAATGTATTGATTGATGAATTCAAATGCTATACTTTATTTACCAGCCCTATTCATGGGATTGGAGTTAAAGTGTTAAAAGACATTAGGAATGGTGAGGTACTAGATGAAATATTCGTAGATGCTTACCATAGGTCTTTATTAGGGAGATTTACTAATCATAGTGATACTCCTAATTGTAAGTTTGTAGGTGTTAATTGTGTTGCTTGTAGAGATATAAAGGCAGATGAAGAACTCTTAGTAGATTATGGCGACCATTATGGGAAATGAATTAGCAGTAAAGGATTTAACTAGTCAGTTAATTGAACATCCTGATTGTTTTGAACTCCCTACTAAACATCACTTTGTTGACGGTATGTATTGTAGGGAATTATTCATAGGTGCAGGTACTCTATTAGTTGGAGCAACTCACACTAAAGCGTGTTTAAACCTTTTAACTGAAGGTACTATTGTAATTAGCAATGGTGAACAAGAAGTTACACTTAAAGCTCCTCAGACATTTATAGGGAGGGCTGGTGTTCAAAAGATAGGCTATGCTCTTACAGATTGTGTTTGGGTTAATGTGTTTCGTACTGATACTACAACTGTAGAGGATGCAGAACGAGAACTATTCGTAGAAGAAATATTTAAGGAGAATTAATGAGTGCAGCAATAGCAGCAGTAGTTGTAGGGGTAGCAGGAATTGGCGTAGGAATGGCAAGCGCAAGCGCGGCTAATAAAGCGGCTGACCAACGAGCAGAGGACGCAAATTTTGCAAATACACAAGCAGCTAGTAGGAGTCGGGATTTAGCGGCTCAAAACGCTAAGAATAGAAAAGCAGAGTTATTACGTCGCTTTGATATAAAGAGCGGAAAGATGAAAGACTCTAACCAACAAATTAATATGGGACTTGCTACTAAGCTTACTTCTTTTGAATTAGCTTATCAAAAAGCCTCTAGTGTAACAGACAATGCTCTAGCGACAAAACATATAACAGGACGTCTTGCTAATAGAATGCGGAGTGCTCAAGCGGTACAGGCATCAATGAGTAAATCAGGTCTAATTCAAGCTGGGGAACAATCACATAGAGAAATTGGAAGTAAGCTTGAAAGCCTATTGATGAATAAAGAAACTGAAGACTCAGGTATAGATGTTGATTTATCAAATAGTATAAATGGGGCAAACAACCAAGAAGTTAAAGGATGGACAGCTAGCACATCTTCAGGTTCCTTAGGTGTCGCTAATGCGGCGATAGGCGGTTTAGCACAAGGATTAAGTATGTATAGTTCCGCAGCAGGGGCTTACAATTCTTATAAGGCAGGTACAGTAAGTACAGGAACAGCTCCGGCTGTAAATACAGGAGCATAAGATGGCTGAAGATTTATTAAGTTATAGTACGGGTACTTTAGGTATACCGGGTAGGTCTAATTCAGAATTTATTAGGGCGGAAAAGAAAAGAGATACAAGAGTTGTAGCTGGTAAAACAGATAATGGTAATCGTGATGCTGAACAATGGGGTAATTTATGGAGTAACACAATGGCAGCTGCCAAAGGCTCTTTATCTATTGTTAAAGGTATTAATGACCAAAAGATTTTAAAGAAAGCTAAAGAAGATAAATATGATAAAGAAGTTGAAAGTTCTGCTAAAGTGGCTATGGCTAAAGACCTAGTTTCATTTAATGCGACTGAGGCTTCCATTAAAGCCCAATATCAAGCGTTCTTAGATGACCCTAGTACATTGGATGCGGAAGCACAGAAAGAACTCCTAGCGTCTGTATCAGACGAACAAACAACAACTAGAATTGCAGCACAAAATGCTAAGATGAAAAAGTATGTGGAAGATAATATGGATGTTTGGGGCAAAGGAACTGCTGATAAACTAAACAACTATTGGGCGGCTATTGCACACCCTAGTCAGAAAACTGTTCTTAACTCTATATTAGCTAAAACACAGAAGGCAAATATTACGGAAATACAAGAGAATGCTTATGCAGCCGTGTCTATTTCAACAACGAAAGATGATGATAAGGCGCTTGAGGAAGTAATTAGTGACCACGCAGAAACATTTGCAGCTCAGTTTGATAGAAATGGTGTGCAAGTTAGAGGGTCGACTGTGGTTGCTACTGCTATGCTAACAGCTATGGATGAACATTGGGATGATTTAGGTACATTACAGAACAATAAGATGCGTGTAGATACCTTAATGTTAAAGGATAAATATGGTGATGATGCTGATTGGCAGAAAGTTCAGATAAAGATTGATAAATTGATACACGATAAAAAGAGTAGAGATTTAACTAAAGCCAATAAGATTAATAGTGCTAAAGCTAAAGCAGCTAAAGACCTCTATAAGAATGCATTCCATCAAAAGTTTCCTGTGGTTGGATACAAGAATACTGATGGTAAAGCAGCTAATTATAATAATACAGCTGTGCATAATTATAATGATATAATGATGCCTGATAGTATGTTAGAGTTAGTAACTAAAAAATTCACGACTGAAACAGGTGTTGTTATGAAGAACTTGGTGCGTGATGAAGTAGTTAAATGGAAAAAGTACCAATATAAAGAGTTCAAAACAGACCAAGTGTTTGCTGGCGGTATGGATAATGTAGACCCTACACTAATTCAAGATGAAGATGTAAAAGCTCTCGCAACCAAACGCATTACAAGTCAGGTAGCTCAAGAGATACAGAATAAAGATTGGGGTGGTTTAACTACTCGTATGAATAGTCAAGCTACTATAGTAAAAAAACAAGTAGGACAAGTAATTGGGCAGATGCTATCACAAGTAGATGTTTCAACTCCTGAGGGTTTCGGAGCAACTAAACAAGCTTTCCTAGATGCTAGATTAGCTATGGGTGAACAACTCTTTGAGTTTAGTATGACACCAAAAGATAGATTACAATTTGATATAATCACAAGTGGTGTAGATTATAATATGGCGGCAAAAGCACTAGAGTATATATCATCAGGTAAATCATTACCAAATCGTGAACAGTCTGCTGATGTAAAAACATTTATTAAGGAGCTTCCTGTAGTTTTTAGAGAAATGGCAAAGAAGACCTATGATACCCTAGGCATTATGAATGTTAGTGAAGAGGTATCTTTGGAACGACTCAAAGCTTCTATGAAGCCTTACTCTCAAGACCTTGGGGATATAACTGTCACGTTTGCTTCTCCTAGAGCTATGGAGAATATTGGAAATACTAATGTGTTACAGCAGTATCTCAAAGATACGACTAGAGGTAATGAAAATGCTATAGGAGAAGGGTTTGTAGCTAAATATTTAAGTGATGATGAAATTACTATTGATATTAAAGCTAATGGTACAACATTGGTTTTATATGGTAAGGATAAAACTAAGCCCTCATTTGTATTACCACAGTATAAAGAACACCTTAAAGAATACAGACGAGCTAAATTAGTAGAACAACAAAGAGTTACTGATGCTAAGAACGAAGAAATATTCCAAGGGGTTAAAACTCAATATCAAGCTTACAGAAAAGAGGGTAAATCACACCAACAAGCCATGCATCAATTATCAATAGATGGGTTTAGTATCTTTAGAGGTACCTTTGAAGTTAAAGCCTTACAAGCGCAGTCTGAGAGATTGTATGCTACTTGGGGAGTAGGGCCGAAGTCTGACGGAGCTAAGAGAGAGCCAATAAGTGCTTATGAAAGAACAATAGCAAAAGAGGATGCCGAGAAGGCTAAGAAGTAATCAATAGGAGGTTAATTTGATTAATTATAATGATGCACCTAGTGTGCCAAAAGTAGAAGAAAAACAAGGTGTTCTAGAGTCATTAGCATACACATCAAATGCCTTATACTCTGCCGTTGCTAATAACACGGAAGAGGGTATAACAGTTGATTACCAAGAGGGCGCACGTGAATTCGCTGGGTTAACAAAACCATTCAAATGGACAAACGAAGATGTAGCTGAAGAAGCATCACAATTGCCTGAAGCTTTCTTTGAGGAAGTAGGGGAAGTACGTACGTATGCTCAGTACCACGCACAAGTTGCTAGGTTCAAGAAGAGAAGTGAAGCTTACCAAGTTATGCACGAAGAACTTGGCACAGCGGGGACTCTTATAGGGAGTGTCGTAGTTGGTGCTATAAGTCCTGAGAACCTATTACCATTTGCTGGGATTAGGACAGTAGGGAGAGCCCTAAATGCCGCGAGAGTTTCCAACAAACTTGCTAGAGGGGCTATACAATATACTGTTGCTGGTGCTCAAGGTGTTATGTATGATGAATTATTTCAACAAGCTGCAGGTACTGATAGTGCTCATGAGAGAGTTATGGCGTTTACATTAGCTGGGGCTATCTCAGGTATTCCTAGTCATTTTTTAGATGTACCAAACCCTCACCCAACTAAAGTTTCTGCACACGACCCAATTACAGATGTGGATATTCCTCTATCTAAAGAAGATGGTAAGAATGTAGAAATTATAAATGGGAAGTTAGAGATTGATAGACAACATATAGTTGCTAAAGGACTTGAAGAAGATGTAAGTATGTTAGAGAAAGATGTACAACAACGTACAGCTCAACATAAACTTAATAAAAGTAAGATTGCTGAACATACAGAGTATGTTAAAGAAGCTAAAGCTAAAGTAGAAACCAATAAACGGGTGCATAATGTCTCCGTTTATCAAAAGGCAAAGAAAGCAGCTAAAGAAGCTGCCGCAGAGCTAAAGGATATTTCTAAGAAAGTTAAAGGGTTTGAAAGAACTGTTAAAGCTCTATCTAAGAAGAAGAACCTTACTGAAACACAGCAAGCAGACCTAGCGGCTTCTAAAGCTAGTCTTAAGGAAGCCGTTAAAGAAACTAAATACTTTAGTAAGCAACACGAGATTGCAAAGCGTAAAGAAACTAAAGCCTACACAAAGGTTAAAGGTTTAAAACAGAAAGACTATGAAGGTATGGAAGTTCAAGACCACGATACTCTTAAGATGGAAGCTGATGTAGCTCAAAGTAAACTTGAAGGTTATCAGCAGAAAGCTAAAACAAACGCTGAGATACGAGCTGTTAATGAGCGTATGTTAAAGGAAACTAAAAGTGCTCGTAAGAGTGCTCAGAAACTTAAGGTGACTGCTGAAACTAATGTAGCTCAGTTGGAACGAGAGTTAAAAGAACTAGAAGAAAAAGCTAGGTTTAACTTTGAAGAAGCTGGAAAAATGACAATGGAAGTTGGTGCTCTTGCTAAACGTATTTTAATTACACCTACAAGTAAAGTGTTTGCTGGGGATAATGTAATAGCTAAAGGTATTATGAGTAAATTAGCTCCACCTATGATGGCTATGAAAGATGCTGCTGGTAACTATGTTAAAACCCGAAAGACAGCTAGAGACTTCAAGAGACAATATGCCTCTCGTAGTAGAGCATTAAATCTTGTATTAACTCAATTACATAAACAAGCTAAGGAAGGCGGGTATGAAGGTACTTTATCTAAGTTCCATAAGGATACTCTCGCTAATTACCACACAGCTAATGCTCAATTTAGTAATAAAGCTTTAGAGAATATGCACCTTAACTTTGATGATGATGCTCTTATAAAAGCTGAAATCAATAAGAGATTGAATGAAGGGTCGGTGGAGTACAAGATACATAAAATAGACGAAATCAATTTAGGCTCTGAGGCAGTTGCACATTATTTTAAGTCAATGGCTAAAGATGGACAGGCTTTAGGTGTGAAAGGATTTGAAGATATTGTGATGAATGGATATTTCCCTAGGCATTTTGATAAAGATAAACTAGGCAAGAACCTCGAAGTTGCACGTAATAAGCTATATAATAGTATGCGAGTACATCCGGGAAATCAATTGATTAATGATGCTGAACTATGGGATAAAGTAGATGCTATATTTACTAAAGCTTCACACAAGAACATTATATCTCAAATGACTATACCAATGACTGAAGCTTCAAGTGTAAGTACAATGAATAAGCGTACAATATATTATACTGATAACGATATGGCAGAGTTTCTAAGTAATGATTTACTAGAGACTGTTGAGGCTTACAGCTATACTAATAGTGGTAGGTTTGCTTTACAGCAATCTATAGGTGCTTCAGATTTTGAAGGCTTCCAAAAGATACGTGAAGTTCTTACGGAGGGTGGTGCAACCGCTAAAGAGTTAGATTACATTCAAGTTGTAATTGATACTATTGCTGGTACGCGTGAAATTATGAAGAACCCTGAGTCTCTTAGTAATACTGCAATGAGAATTGTAACTAAGTCTAACTTTATGCAGTACGCTTTAGGTTTTGGCCTAACTGCTACTTCTGAGGTTGCCAATATTATTGCCTCTACAGGTTTTAAGAATACTATTGGTATGCACTTTGACTCAATTAGTGCCGCGTTTAAAGCTGCGAGGGGAGAACAAGATTTAGGTGCTCCTTGGATTAATGAGTTGAGAGCTTGGGGATTGTTTGGAGAGATTTTGGATACTCGACAACACCAAAGATTTGATGCAGTAGACAGCATTGACTCAACTATTATGATTGAGAAAATTATGGACAAGATTAATAATAGATTGGTTAGTCATGGCGGACTTGCACATGTTACAGAAGCTTCAAGAGCTTTAGCAATGGGTAGTGGGTTTAATATGATAGTTGAAATGGCTGGTAAGATGGAGTTAACTAAAGTTGACCAACAGAAATTAGCTAGACTTGGCCTTGATGTGGCAGACCTAAAGAAGATACAGCATCTAATTGATACTGATGTAATTAAGTATAATGAGAAAGGACATCTGACTGATTTTAACTTCCACTTGTGGAACAAAGGGCTAGCAGATGATGTACAAAATACTATTATGCGTCATATGGAGTCTACAATATTACACCCCGATGGGATGACACTACCTGTATTTATGAGTGACCCTAACTCTTTTGTTAGTAAAGTAATGATGCAGTTCTTTAGGTTTCCTATTGCTGCGCACGAAACTCTTATGCTACGTGGTATGACAGAGTTTGATGCAAATCAAGCTGTAGGTATTGTTAGTTCAATGATGTTGTTCTCGATTATAGCACAGGTTAAAGACCTTGGAGCTGGAGAAGCACGTTACGATATGTCAACTGATGAAGGTAGAAAGAACTTACTAATGTATCTAGGTACGAATGGTTTAGGTGCTGGACCTCTTATGAGTTATATGGAGAAAGCGTATGCAACGGCTACAGGAGAAGAACTCGCTGGGTCAGGACGATATGGCATTTCAAGTTTTCTTGGGCCGGCAGGTAATACACTACGAAAAGCTCAGACTTTCGTTAACGATGCCGGGTCAGGGGATTTAGATAGATTAGTTGAGGATGCGGTTAAACTAAGTCCTGTACAATCATTACCGGTACTTGGTAATATATTAAAAGAAGTTACAGATAAGGATTAATATGAAACAAAAGGCGAGTATGGAGAGCTTAAATGCTCTTCACGATGCTGTGGCTAAAAGCCTTATGGCTAATATCGACGACCCTAAGACTCTTGCAAATGCAATTAAGTTCTTAAAGGACAACGATGTAACAGCGGATTTAGTAGAGAGTGAAGACGTAAGTGACTTACAATCTACTATTAAAGAACACCTTGAGAAGTCAGGGACAAATATGGTGAAGCTATCAGTTGGTGATATGCTTGAGCTAGGAGCATAAAGTTATTGGAGGCTATATGAAATACTGTAAGCAATGCGAGAAGAAGAAAGAAGATAAACACTTTTATCCTAATAACAATTCTCGTTGTAAGAAATGTATATCTATAAATAACAAAGAAAAATCAACTGATGTCCCAAACAATGAAGGCTATATCTATGTAATTATCAATAAGGCTTGGAAAGGCTATTACAAGATTGGTCAAACAATAAATTTAGCAAAACGTTTAGGCTCGTATCAAACTGCTAGTCCCAAGAGGGATTATAAATACTTAACTACTATAAAAGTACATAATATGAATGTATCTGAGAAAGCAGTATTGGACGAACTAAGAAAATTCTATGAGGTCAAAGGTGAGTGGGTACTTGCTAGTAGACCTGAACATATCATACACCTAGTGGAGGGAATTAATGACTAGAGCAGAACTAGAAATGGCGGCACTCAATGACTTCAAGATATTCCTGAAGCTTACTTGGGAGCATTTAAGACTACCTGACCCTAGTGAATTACAATATGAGATAGCGGACTTCCTACAAGAAGGTCACAGTCGTCAAGTTCTTCAAGCCCTTCGTGGTGCTGGTAAGACTTGGGAGACAGGTGCTTTTGCGGCTTGGAGATTACTACGCGACCCAAATGAAAAGATACTTATTGTATCTCAATCAGGAGCACACTCAGATAATATTGCTATATTCATCAGAAAGATAATCGAAACAATGCCGATACTACAACACTTAATACCAAAGAAATCTAAAGGTCACCGTACCTCTAATGTTTCTTTCGATGTTGATGGTTGTGAAGTATCGGTTCAACCTTCTCTAAGAGCTTTGGGTATTACCTCACAGCTACAGGGAAATAGAGCATCACTTCTAATTGCAGATGATGTTGAAGGGCAGCAAAATAGTGCTACCGAAATGAGACGTGAACAGTTAAGAGTGCAGACAGCAGAGTTCGAGGCAATCCTTCAGACTACTGATGGTGCTCAGATACTTGTTCTTGGTACACCTCAATCTGCTGAGTCTATTTATAATGGATTTAGAGAAGATGGGTATGTAACTCGTATATTCCCAGCTCGTTATCCTGAAGAGACTTCAATCTATGAAGGATGTCTAGCTCCTTATATGACGGAGAAGATGGAAAGAGACCCTAGTATAATTGGTACTACAACAGAGCCAAGGTTTACTGAGGAAGACTTGATTATGCGTGAGAACCGTTATGGTCGCTCAGGCTTTAAATTACAATTTATGTTAGATACAACATTGAGTGATGCAGAAAAGTATCCTCTTAAATTGAAAGACTTAATCGTAACAGACTTAGATGACTTTTCCGGGCCGAGTGCAATCACTTGGAGTTCAGAGCCTTCTAAGGAAATAGATACAATACCTAATGTAGGGTTTAGAGGCGATAAACTCCATAGACCCGGAACATACTCAGATGACCTTAAGAACTATGAGGGTGTAATCCTAGCGATTGACCCGGCTGGTACAGGTACAGATGAAATGGGTTGGTGTGTTGTTGCTCACTTACTTGGTAGATTGTATGTATTAGACTTTGGTGGCATACGTGGTGGTTATGGTGAAGCAAACTTAATGCGTCTTGCTCGTATCGCTAAGAAGTATAAGGTAAATGACTGTTACATCGAAGCCAACTTTGGTGATGGTATGTTTAGTTCATTACTATCTCCTATTATGAATGCAGTATATCCTTGTAATCTTGAAGAGGTTAAGGTAACTATGCAAAAAGAAGTGAGAATAATTGATACATTAGAACCTATAATGAACCAACATAGACTTATCTTTAACTATAGTAGTTGTTTAAATGATGTACAGTTTGGTCTTAGAGAACCTCAGAACATGATGTACTCTTTAATGTTTCAGTTAAGCCATATTACTCGTGATAGACAATCATTACGTCATGATGATAGACTAGATGTATTAGCTTTAGCAGTTAGTTATTGGTTAGAACGAGATATACTCGACCAAAACATTGATACAGCTATGGCAAGATACAAAGAGAAACAACTTGACGAAGCCCTTAAAGACTTCCGTAAGAACTTTAGGACTAACCCTATGGCTGGTAAATTTAAGCCTAAAGCTAAGTCTGCCTTAAAAGGCCTTAAATCCTTCAGATAGCCCTTAACCACGGGGCTGTGAAGCATTATTGTAATTAGAGTGGACATATTAGGAAGAGCGTATCAAATATTACTAACTCAGTTAAAGTATTGTTACCTTATTCCAGCCTCAAACATTATAACCATAGTGGTCTTAATAGTTCCCTCTTGCCTCCGAGGGTTCTCTTAAGCCTATGCTGGTAGTAATAATCAATATGTATCAGCCATGGAACAACACACTCAGCAGTGCCATTGGTAGTAAGGGATGAGCTCCTCGATACCTCTAGGGATTGTTACTTTGTTTGGGAGCTGGAAGAACGAAATCAATACCCTAATCTAGTTAAAGTAGTTCTTATTACTCTGTTTGGATTGCTTAGGTTTCTACAAGGTTCTTGTATCGCTGTTTGGATTGCTCAACATACCTTACAGCCTCCGAGTACCTTGTAGAGTCCTAACGTTTCGTAGCCTACCTCTCGAGCAAGACACAGTTCTTCAGGAAGTTTAATGTGGCTGCAAGAACCTCTAGGGTGCTTTGAAAATTACCTTAGAAATTCCAATGGGTATCATCATATCACAGAGTTCCCAAAGTCCCCCCATAGCCTCTCCAAGATACTCAGGCTACCTCAGAGTTTCTTCAAGTTTCTTTAAACACCTCCAAATCACTCACTTACTATTGTTAATTGTTACCTTATGCTACACTATGAGCCTTTAAGAGCC